>JAEEGJ010002072.1_pt1 | contig 150204 bp, 95 predicted proteins | sample 8958761 | NCBI WGS metagenome assembly JAEEGJ01 (sample SAMN16246546, study PRJNA631951) | gut metagenome | biome: gut microbiome; feature: rumen; material: RS-attached | host: Bos | place: Iran: Karaj | collected 2018-10
TAAAGTTCTGGCGCCAGAATGGCCCCAAGGACCAGGGACATTTCGATCAGCACGAGATGCACGACATTCCCGACGACACCTCGTTCCTCGAGATGCTTGACATCCTGAACGAGGAGCTCATCAACGAGGGCAAGGAGCCCTTCGTGTTCGACCACGACTGCCGCGAGGGTATCTGCGGTATGTGCTCACTCTACATCAACGGTACGCCTCACGGCAAGACCGAGCGTGGTGCTACCACCTGTCAGCTCTATATGCGCCGCTTCAACGATGGTGACGTCATCACCGTCGAGCCTTGGCGCTCTGCTGCCTTCCCCGTCATCAAGGACTGTATGGTTGACCGCAACGCCTTCGACAAGATCATCCAGGCTGGCGGTTACACCACGATCCGCACTGGTCAGGCTCAGGATGCCAACGCTATCCTGATTCCTAAGGAGGATGCCGACGAGGCAATGGACTGCGCTTCTTGCATCGGCTGTGGTGCTTGCGTAGCTGCTTGTAAGAACGGCTCTGCCATGCTCTTCGTATCGTCTAAGGTCAGCCAGCTCGCCCTGCTTCCTCAGGGTAAGATTGAGGCTGCCCGCCGCGTGAAGAACATGATTGCCAAGATGGACGAGCTGGGCTTCGGCAACTGCACCAACACGCGCGCTTGCGAGGCCGTCTGCCCCAAGAACGAGACCATCGCCAACATCGCCCGCCTCAACCGCGAGATGCTGAAGGCCAAGATTGCCGACTAAGGAGATTCACCTTAATTATAATAATAGAGCGCCGCAGAATTGCTTCTGTGGCGCTCTTTTTGCTGGAAAACAAGCAAGGGGCATAAATGCAAAACTCTTTACTCTTCCTTCACGTTGCCTACGATGTCGTCGATGGTGGCAACGGTGTGGCCGTCACGATGACGGAAGAGGTTGAGGATGTCGCGGACGGTCTTTTCCTCTTCTACCTGCTCGTCAATGAACTGGTCGATGAAGTTGATGGAGGCGCGGTCGTGCTCGGCATCAGCCACGTCAGCCAGTTCGTTAATCTTCTCTGTCACCCACATCTCGTGCTTCAGCGTGCGCTCGAAGATGTCCTTAGGGTCCTTGAAGTCGTTCTCAGGAGCGTCGATAGCCGTTACCAGGGCCTCGCCACCACGGTTCAGTACGAAATCGGCCATCTTCAGGGCGTGCTCCTTCTCTTCGTTCGAGTGGTCAAACATCCAGTTGGCAAAACCTTTCCAGCCCTCCTTGCGGAACCAGAAGGCCATCTCGAGATAGAGGTTTGATGAATACAGCTCAGCTGTGATTTGTGCGTTAAACGCATCTTGCATCTTTTTTGAAATGTTCATTGTCTTTTTCCTTTCTATTTAAAGTTGAAATGTTTTTAGATTGTGTTTATGCTGCAAAAGTACAACATTTTCTTGACTTTCCCTTTTTCTTTCAGAATTATTTGCTTTATTTGCAGTTGGAAACTTATTGTTGAACCCCTTAGGGACGAATATTCTATGTTTTCTCTTTTCCCTTGAATGATTTTACTTTCATGCCAAGCTTGACGGGCATGATGGCATTGAGGAAGATTCCTACTATGGCTGCTATGGCCAGGCCGGAAAGATGAATAGGGCCGATGGCGATGTCGTCGTTGGCACCGTATTTCACACCGATGGCAAGCACCAGGATGAGTGCTGCAACAAACACGTTGCGCGAACTCTTCAGATCCACTTTCTCCTCTACGAGATTACGCACACCGACTGCAGAAATCATACCGTACAGAATCAGACTGACACCACCAATAGTGGCAGCCGGCATCAGTTGGACCAGGCAGGCAAACTTTGGACAGAAAGCCAGAATGATGGCAAGACATGCTGCAATCCTGATCACCTTCGGATCGAAAACCTTGGTAAGATTCAGCACACCGGTATTCTCGCCGTATGTGGTGTTGGCAGGGGCTCCGAAAATGGATGCCACAGCAGTTGCCACGCCATCGCCTGTCAACGTACGATGTAGGCCGGGATCAGTGAGGAAATCCTTGCCAACCGTTGAACTGATGGCAAACATATCGCCTATGTGTTCCATGATAGTGGCAAAGGCAATAGGCATGATGGCAAGGATGGTTGAGACCATCAATGTCGAGTTGCCGTCTTCAAACACGGCCAGTATCGTCTGCTCCTTATGTATAGGGAATCCCAGCCAGGCTGCCTGGCTGAGCGGTGAGAAATCTACATCGCCCAGACAGGCTGCAATGACGTAAGATACTATCACACCCAAAAGTACAGGGATGATCTTGATGATACCCTTGCCCCAAATAGATGATCCAATGACGGTGACGATGGAGATGATTGCCAGCAGCCAGTTGGTCTGACAGTTGGCGATGGCCGAACCAGAGAGCACCAAGCCAATGGCAATAACAATCGGACCTGTGACAACTGGTGGGAAATACTGCAATATCTTCTTAACGCCAAACGACTTGATCAATGCCGCCATGACAAAATACAATAGTCCTGCACAGGCTACGCCCAGACAGGCATAATCGAGGGCCAGCGTCTCTGAAAGCCCCTGCGATACGCCCAACTCCTTGACAGAGGCATAGCCTCCCAAAAAGGCAAACGAAGAGCCAAGGAATGCGGGGACATTCCATTTGGTGATAAAATGGAATATCAATGTACCGATTCCTGCAAAGAGCAAGGTAACAGATACGTCCAAACCTGTGAGTAGGGGTACGAGCACTGTGGCTCCAAACATGGCAAACAGATGCTGAACACCAAGTATCATCATTCGCGGTGTTCCAAGTTGCCGGGCATCATAGATAGCTTTTTGTGACTCCATAATAATATTGTATTGTCGATTATTCTTATATTACGATGCAAAGATACAACTTTTTCTCTGTACAGATAAGTTTTTTGAGAAAAATACATTCATAATTCTGTAGTTTTTCGTAACTTTGCAGCATAAAAGACCGTAATTATAGCAAGATGAAAATAGGTGATAAGGCGCCCGAGATACTGGGTAAGGACGAACAGGGACGGGATATCCGTCTGAGTGACTACAGGGGACGCAAACTGGTGCTGTATTTCTATCCGAAGGATAACACCAGTGGCTGCACCTCTGAGGCTTGCAGCCTGCGCGACCATTACAACGAGCTGCAAAATGCCGGCTACGAGGTGGTGGGAGTGAGCAAGGACTCAGCCGCCTCGCATCAGAAGTTCAAGGAGAAGCACGAGCTGCCCTTCCCGCTGATTGCCGATATAGACCACACGCTGCTGGAGGCGATGGGAGCCTGGGGTGAGAAGTCGATGTATGGCAAGAAGGTGATGGGCACCATCCGTACCACCTTTGTCATCAATGAGGACGGCATCATCGAGCAGATATATGCCGGCAAACAGATCAAGACCAAGGAGCATGCAGAGCAGATTCTGGAACGGTGAGCCGTTCCATACGGAAATAGAGCTGATGCAACTGATACAGCAAATGGGCTTCCTGCCTTTGCTGGATAGTGGTATTCGTGGCTATTCTGCAGAAGAGATGGCCGATGACGATTGTCGCTACGTGGTACTGCCCGATGGCGGATGGGACTGGCCTTTGTGGAAATGGAAAGGACCAGTGGTGACGGAGGGCAACTGCGTCTATGGCAAATTCTTCGCCCAGAAGGCCGGCTTTATCAGTCGTGAGTGGTGGCCCGACTTCATGAACTACCGCCGTGCTACGCATCCTCAGCCCCAAGAGGGCAGCATTGAGGAGGCCATCCTGCTGACGCTGCAGGAGCAGGGCAGCATGATTACGCGAGAACTGAGGGCTGCCTGTGGCTTTACCGGTCCGAAGATGCGCAGCAAGTTTGATGGTTATGTCACGCGCCTGCAGATGGGCTGCTATATCGTGACTGAGGATTTTGTCTATCCTGTCGACAAGCATAACAGGGAGTACGGATGGGGCTGGTCGCTGCTGACCACCCCAGAACAGCTGATAGGGCGCGAAGCCTGCCGCCCAGAGCGCACGCCTGAAGAATCCTTCCAAAGGATGTTCGAGCACTTCCATCAATTGGTGCCTCAGGCTACAGACTCGCAAATCATGAAACTTTTGAAATAAAAAGAGATATAAGCTAATTTTTATCAAATCATTAAACCCATAGAACTATGAAAGATAATCGTATGATTGCTGCTGCCCTCATTGCACTGGGCATTATATGCCTTGGATGGAGCATCAAGGCAGGTATTGACAATTTTGCCAACAAGGACCGTAAGGTCAACGTGAAGGGTCTCGCTGAGCGCGAGGTGGAGGCAGACAAGGTGACGTGGCCCATCGTATCGAAAGAGCTGGGCAACGACCTGCCTGAACTGTATAACAAGATTGGGGTAACCCAGGGCAAGATCAAGGCCTTCCTGGTGCGAAACGGTATCAAGGAGGCAGAGCTGACGGTCAATGCCCCACAGGTGGTCGACCTGAATGCCCGCGAGTATGGAGAGCGCAACCAGCCCTACCGATACATTGTTACCTCAGTCATTACCGTCACCTCGCAGAACGTAAAGCAGGTGCGCAGCATCATTGCCAAGCAGGGCGATCTGCTGAAGGAGGGTGTAGCCATTGTAGACGGCGGCTACGAGAACCCCGTGAAGTACGAATACATATCGTTCAAGGAGATGAAGCCCAAGATGATGCAGGAGGCCATCGAGAATGCCGAGAAGACCGCCCAGCAGTTTGCAGAAAACAGCCACTCGCAGCTGAACAAGATCGTGAGTGCCGACCAGGGTCAGTTCTCCATCGAGAATCGTGATGAGAACACTCCCTACATCAAGAAGGTCCGCGTGGTTACCACCGTCACCTACTCGCTGAAAGACTAAGCGGGCAGCGATAGACCAGATGGAATCGTACCTGAACAAGGAGAACATAGCACGGAGTCAGAATGGTGTGGAGTATCATCCGTTGATACCCTTCCTGCCAGAGAATGCCAAAGTGCTGTTCTTAGGCAGCTTTCCACCACAACGGAAGCGGTGGTGCATGGACTTCTACTACCCCAACTTCATCAACGACCACTGGCGCATAGAGGGGGCTGTCTTCTTTGCTGACCGCAGCCACTTTGTGGATGAAACGAACAAGTGTTTCAAGCTCGCTGATATCGTGGCTTTCTGTCTGGAGAAGGGCATTGCATTCTACGATACCTCAACAGCTATCCGCCGACTCCAGGACAATGCCTCCGACAAATATCTCGAAGTGGTGGAACCTACCGACATCCGAGCCCTGACAGCCCAGCTGCCTCGGCTACGCGCCATTGTGACCACAGGCGAGAAAGCCACCGAGACACTCTGCAACACGATGAACATCCCCAACGTTCCCATGGTAAACAGCTACGTGGCCATCCCCGATGTATTCAACAGGGATGGAGAACAACTGGTGCTCTATCGACTGCCTTCGTCATCGCGGGCCTACCCTTTGGCTTTCGATAAAAAGGTTGAAGCCTACAGACGAATGTTTGAACTATTCGAGTAAGAAGGTAGAATTACAAAAAAATTGCTAACTTTGCAGGCAAATTAGTACATACATATTATTTATAAACTCAAAACATTAACAAGCTATGAAGAAAATCTTATTCAGTTTCCTGCTTGCCCTCATTGCTACGATGGGCTATTCACAAGACATCAAGGGTAAATGGCTTACCGAGGCTGGTGACGCTCAGGTAGAAATCTACGAGCAGAATGGCAAGGTGAACGGCAAGATTGTCTGGCTCCAAAAAGGTCCCGACACCAAGGATGTGCACAATAAGGACGAAAAACTGCGCACGAGAAAGCTGATGGGAGTCAACATCCTGTCGGGTCTCACCAAGAAGAAAGAGAAATGGGAGGGCGGCCGCATCTACAATCCCAAGAATGGCAAGGACTACAAGTGCTCCATCTGGATGGATGGCAACAAGCTGAAGGTACGCGGATACATCGGATTCCTCTACGAAACCCAGACCTGGACAAGGAAGTAAATCTTATCTCTATACCTATCAGATGCCTGTAACCACGAAGCGACTCCCCTTGGTGTATTCCGAATCATAGACAAGGCTATATCCCATGGAAACCGCGAGTCGGCGAGCTAATGACAAGCCGATGCCAAGACTTTGCTCATCCTTCGACAGGCGAACGAAGGGTTCAAAGATTCGTTCGGCATCTTCAGCAGGAATGACGGGGCCTTCGTTGCTGACGGATATAGCATAGGTGCCGTCAATATCGGCATAGCAGCTCATCTGCAGCTTACCGCCAGTAGCATACTTGTCAGCATTGTCGAGCAGACAGTCCAGCAGTTCATGCAATAGCGGACTCGTATGGACTATCACGTCGTCGGATACGGTGGTGCTGAACTCTGTGGCCAGCGTGCGCTGCTTGTCTATGGAAGAAGGCTGCAGGTCATAGCTGTTCAGGACGCTACGCGCCATTTCGTTCAGTCCTACCTCGTCCTCTTTAGGTGTTGGAATATCGTCACCGTATAGGCTGAACAGGATGAGCTGATGGGTGGAGGTTGCCACATGGTAGGCATCACGGCATACGGTGGCGCGCAGTTGCATATACTCTTCGTGTGGGATTTGTCCGTTTGAGTCGATAATCAGCTCTGCAGTGTTAATGAGCGTAAGCAGTGGTGAGCGCAGCGCATTGCTGCAAATCTGCTTCTCTTCGTCGGTGATGCCCGTTGCCCCTTGTGCGTAGGAATCAAGTACGGGATCCATCAGCGACTCTATGTTTCGGGCGGCAGTGAGAATATCTTTGTAGCGCTTGGGACGCTCTTCGGGCTTTAGCAGGAAATCCGGGTTGTTGAATATGTGCGCATAGCCTCTCAGCACACTGATGGGATTCTTCAGCTTCTCATGTATCGTGTTGACAAAGGCACGACGGATAGCCTGTCCGGCCTTTGTGTGACGGCGGGCCTCCTGCAACTGCTGGAACTGCTCCTTCAGTCGGCGGTTCTTCTTGTGGCGATAGACGAGCATACCTATGAGCAAGCCGATGATGGCCAGTGCCATCAGGCCAACGAGTTGTTCTTGTGTTGTGGGTTGCTGTTGCGGGTTTGCAGGTTTCTGCTTGGCAATGAGGGGTAAACTCATTACCAGCAGAACTGCACTGAAAACAATCTTTTTCACATCTAATACCATCATTTCGTATTGTCGTCTTATATCCTGAATGCGCTGGCTCGTTTGCCAAAGCGTGTGCAAAAGTACTAAAGAATTTCAACACATGCAAGGACAAATGCGCTATTTGAGCAATCTTTTGCTGATTTTGCAACGATTTTTGTTGATTTTGTCACTCAAAGCTCGAAATCATCCAAATTTCCACCCGATATGGGCCTATAACTAAAAATAATTTCGTAACTTTGCTGAAACAAATCAATAAAGCAAATGACGAATATGGACCAAATGGACAGAATCAAACGGATGGAGCAGTATCTCGACCGCGCCTCGCAGGCTGTGATGAGGCTGTCGGCTGCACTCGACGAATACGAAGGGCTCCAGACGGCTATCAGCGAGCTGGCAGCATATTACGGTAGTGACACGTGGAAGCAGGACCTTGATGACGACAGTCGTGGCTTGCTGCCACCGGGCTTGAAGCGTGGAGTACTTTCAGAGGACGGCATTTGGAATCTGCTGGAAGATTGCCGCGACTTGAACAGCCGCATCAGAGAGGCAAAATACCCTGAGTTAACTCAAAACATCAAATGAGTTAACTCGATGGATGATTTGAGTTAACTCAACTTTTTGATGGTGTTTTCTCAGTGACCTTATCTTAGCCATACAAAAATTAAGCTGATGCTGAACAAACCTTTATTTTATCATGCTGTCGCCTTTCTGGTGGTAGCCATCTGGGGCTCTACGTTCGTATTCACCAAACTGCTGTTGATGGGTGGACTCTCGGCAGCACAAATCTTCGTGCTGCGTTTCGTCATTGCCTATGTGCTGCTGTTGGCTTATTCTTTGTACAAGGGCATCCGCTGGAAGGCCGACTGTTGGCAGGACGAGGCTCTGATGGCGATGCTCGGACTGACGGGAGGCACCCTGTATTTCCTGACAGAGAATAGTGCCATGCTCTACACCACCACCACCAACACTTCCCTCATTGTCAGCCTGAGCCCGCTGGTGGCATCGGTTCTCATCAGCATCTTCTACAAGTCGCAGCGGCTGAACAGGCTTCAGACGCTCGGTTCAGTGATGGCTGCCGTCGGTGTGGTATTGGTAGTGCTGAACGGACACTTTGTGCTTCATCTCTCGCCACTTGGCGACACCTTGGCTTTCGGTGCTGCCCTCTGCTGGGGTGTCTACAGTCTGCTGATGATTCCAGCTAACTATCGTTACGATACCGCCTTTATTACGCGCAAAGTATTCTTCTATGGTCTGCTGTTCATGATACCTTACTTTATTTGGAGCCCGGGCCTGGGAGTCGACTTGCTCTGTGCCCATCCCAAGCTCGTCTGGAACCTTCTGTTCCTTGGCTGTGTGGCCTCCATGCTTTGTTTCTTGGCATGGAACTGGGTGATGAAGAAGCTGGGCGCCGTCGTAGCCACCAATTATGTCTATCTGAACCCCGTCACCACCATCATCTTTGCGTGGCTGATACTCTCCGAGCAGATTACCGTTTTCTTCCTCCTCGGCACTGCCCTCATCCTCTTAGGCATGTTTCTGGCAGACAAGTCGAGACGGCATTAGCCATCGACAACTCTCCATACATTGAGCACGATGCCATTGAAGCCCTTCACCCATTCCGGCTGGCACACAAAGAGCGCACGGTTCAGCCAGGCATAGCGGCTGTTCTCTGGTGCTTCGAACTGGGGTGCGGCCTTGAAGTAATAATAAGGGTGTCCCTGAGCATCTTTGCCATCAAACACCAGTCCTCTGTTGCGGACGTGGATATAGACGCTGTCGTCCGTCATGATGCTGTAGATGGCCTCCAGTTCTGTTCTGGAGCCGTCGGCATTAGCCAGTTGGTAGTCCGCCCCGCCAGGCAGAATCGTGCCTCGGAGTTGTGGACCCTCGAAGGTGCCTCCGGTTATCGGGATGACAATCCTCTTGCCGTGTGGGGTTTCGCCAACGGTGTAGGCTTGGTCTATGGTGACTCTCAGCTGCAGGGCAAACTCCAGCTGGGGCGTATCCTTCGGCGGATAGGTCTGTGCTTTCAGTGAAAGCAAGGATGCCGCGAGGGCAGTGAGTAATAACAGTCGTTTCATCCTTTATTTTTTTGATACGCTGAATCGTTGCAATCAGGCAACGAAGATACGAAACAATAATGAACACCCCGTTCGCCTATTGAGGCTTACCGGGGTGTCCACTATATTTTCGGTGCTTACTCCTCTGGCGAGAAGTCGTCCTTGCCTACTCCGCAGATGGGGCATACCCAGTCCTCGGGGATGTCTTCAAAGGCTGTTCCAGGAGCAATACCGCTGTCAGGATCGCCTACTGCGGGATCGTAAACGTAGCCACATGTTTCGCAAATGTACTTTTTCATAATCTTTAGTGGGTTTAGTTAGTAAATAAAAGTATTGTTTTCTACTTGATAAAAGTATTGATCTTCTCTACGATAGTCGCTGGGCGGATGCTGTTCATGCAGGCATAGTCTCCGCGGCGGCAGGCTTTCTGTCCGAAGATGCTGCACGGACGGCAGTCGAGGTCTGTCTGGATGGTGTTCTCTGTCGACTGTTGCCAGCCCATGAATCCGGCATAGGGATGGGTGGCTCCCCAGACGCTGATCACGGGAATGCCCGTGAGCGATGCCAGGTGCATGTTGGCAGAGTCCATGGAGAGCATCACCTGCAAGTGGCTCATGAGGATGAGTTCCAGCTCGAGCGAGTCGGTATGGCGATGCACGTAGACACACTGCTCGTAGTGCTGGCACCATTTACTGAACCATACCTCCTCCTGTTCTCCGCGTCCGAAGAGGAACAAGTGAGCCCCCGGGTGCTGCTCTATCAGCTGTTCCACCACCTGCTGCATCAGCTCGGGGGGATATACCTTGCCTTTATGGGCTGCAAAGGGCGCTATGCCTATGAGCGGTGCCGGCGAGGTGAGCATCGAGGCCAGACTGGCTGGCAGCTGGCTGGCATCGCCGCCTTCGGGGGGAAAGATGCTCTTGAAGTTAATCTCGACAGGATAGCCCAGACGCTCGAACACCTCAGCATAGTTCTCAAACGAGGTAGGCTGCTGGATGAGGTGCTTGTTGCTGTAGGACACCAACTGCCGGCGTCCCTTGCGGTGCTTGTTGATATGAGCCACACGATAATGCCCCATGTTGAAGCGAAAGCGAAGAAATTCTGAGCGCAACACGTTGTGCAGGTCGGCAATGGCAGTAAACTGCTTGGCCGTCAGTCGGCGGTAGAGCCGGTTGAGACCTTTGATGCCCTTGTACTCACGCTTCAAGTCGGCCTCCATGAATCCCACATTGGAGGCCATGCCCTCAAACAACGGGCGTGCATAGGCTCGACTCAATACCGTGAAGCGTACATCAGGGTATTGTCGGGCCAGCGACCAGATGATAGGCACAACCATTGCCACATCACCTAAAGCCGAGAAGCGGATGGCGAGTATATGCTCTTTTCTCATTTCTTGTATAGTACGGGATTCGTGCTGGGATCGTTGTACATCTTCATCTGGCGGTACACCTTCATGTATTTGCGGCCAGCCTCAATGTCTTCCAGCAGCTGGTCAATAGCCGTTGAGAGGTCTGTCTGCTGTTCGCGCAGCACATCGAGCTTAGCGCGGCAGCGGGCAATATGCTCTGCGTCGGCATCCTGTCGCTCCGTCTGTTCCTTCATGTGCCAAATCTTCAGGGCCAGAATGCTCAGACGGTCGATGGCCCAGGCAGGGCTCTCCGTGTTCAGACGCGCATCGGGCAGGGGATTCACCTCGCTATACAGATGGCGGAAGTAGCTGTCTATCTCCTCTACTAGGTCCGTACGGTCCTGGTTGGAGTGGTCTATGCGCCGCTTCAGCCCCAAGGCCTCGGCAGGCTCGATATGCGGATCACGGATAATATCCTCCAGATGCCATTGCACCGTGTCTATCCAGCACTTCAGATAAAGGCTGTACTCTATCGTGTCGCGATTATACGGATTGCTGATAGGCGTATCTACGTTGTCTGTCAGATGGTAGTCGCGAATAGCCTGTAGGAAGATTTTATTTGCTTGTTCAGTAAAAGCCATATCGTCTATTTTCTTTTTGTTTGGTGCAAAGATACGAATAATTTTTGATTCACGCCTCACAATTTACATTATTTTATCCTAAACGCACCAGTCTGGCAGTATTATTGTTGAATTTGGTTTGAAATAATAAATTTTATAGCCTGTTCTATTGCGAAATTAAATAGAAATTACTATCTTTGCGACCTAAATTAGTGTCAACACATGAACGAATACTATTACTACGGAATGGCAGTTGTGATGTTGGTAACGACCAGCCTCATGTTTGCGGCCTCAAAGAACAAGCGCATGTTCACCACAGTCCTGCTGGTGGTTGCACTCTTCGGGCCGCTGTTGTTCTCATGCCAGCATGGGACAGGCGGCAAGTCCAGCTCGTCAGCCGACAGCATTGATTGGAACGATTCCTGCTACAGGCTCCTCAAGCGGGCACTCGTCTATTATAATAATAATCAGATTGACTCGCTCGAACAGTTTGCATCATGGAGCAAGGGGGTGTGCGTCGACCACAAGCAACGCATCTGGTACTACCATATCTGGGCCTTACTGGCCGAAGCCTACGTCTGGGACGACCAGTTTGGCAAGGCCACCGACGAAGCCCACCGCATGCAGAAGGAGGCAGAAAAGAACAAGGAGAACTTGGGGCTTTTCTTGGCTTACAAGGCACTGGGGGTGGGCTATGCCCATGCTGACATCAGTCTTGAAGCAGAGTCGTATTTGAAAAAGGCCATCGAATATTTCCCAAAGGGAACCACTCCAGGCGAACTGTTCGACTGCTATCGTACACTCTGTACCGAACAGTTGAAGATGGAACGCTATGCAGCGGTCGACAGTACGCTGAAAGGCTGGCAGAAAGAGGTGGACCGCTATCCTGTTGCTCCCAGTGAGCCTGATACCATCGTACATGCCAATTTCCATTTCAATTACCATTCAATTCTTGCAGACTATTTGCTGGACATCGGCAACTATCGCGAGGCAGAGAAAAACATCGATTCGTCGGCATACTATGAGAATATTGCCGGCAACAGTGTCCTGAACCTTATCACCATTGCACAGCAGCGTAGTAGTTTGGCGAGAGAACAGGGACGGATTGACGAGGCCTTGAAGCATAGTGCCCGCTTGCTGGAGCTGGCCGGAAAGACTGAAGACAGCAGCAATCTGTTCGCAGCCCTCGAGGAGCGGGGCAGTGTGCTGGAGAAGGCCGGCCGTTTTGAAGAGGCCCTGAAGGTATATCATCATCTCGCCCAGCTGAGAGACTCGCTTTCGGCCATTGACCAGCATGACCAGCTGAACCATCTGAACAAGCAGTATGCTGTCAGCGAATTGCAGGCAGCCAACGAGCAACTGGAACACCGTTCGCGGTTCACTACGGGCAGCATCGCTATGATTATGGGCATCTGTGCCATTCTTGTCTTCTTGGTCTATAACAGCCGCTGGAGCCGCCAGTTGGAAATCAAGAACCGCCAGCTGCAGCGCGAGCGCAACGTGGTGGTGGCACAGAACAAGCAGCTTGCCGTCGAGCGCGACCGTGCCGAAGCAGCATCCAAGGCGAAGACTGCCTTTATACAAAGCATGACACACGAGATACGCACCCCGCTCAACCATATCAGCGGCTTTACGCAGGTGCTCGCCATGCCCGACCTCGAACTGCCTGCCGACGAGCGCCTTGAAATCAGCCAGCGCATTCAGGAAAGCACGCTTCATCTGACCAACATCCTTGACGACCTTATCCAGCTTTCTGACTTGGAGAGCAGCAACGAGCTGCCGCTGGCTGAGAACTACTACCCAGCCCAGATCGTGGCCCAAGCCTTAGAAGCCGTCAGCCCGTCGGTAGTGGCTGATGTGGTGCTCGAAAACCGTTGTCAGGTGTCCGACGAATGGGCGGTCAGCACCTATCCAAACCTGATACGGACCGTTCTCACCCGTCTGCTCGACAATGCCGCCAAGTTCACTCATCTTGGCAGCATAACGCTCTCGCTGACACAAGAAGACGACAAGCTTCATTTCTCGGTAGCCGACACCGGGCCGGGCATTCCTGCCGACAAGCGCGACTTCATCTTCGAGCGCTTTGCCAAGCTCGACAGTTTTGCTCAGGGCACGGGTCTCGGACTCTCCGTAGCCCGTCTGATAGCTGAGCGACTTGGAGGAACGCTCACCCTCGATACCGACTATACGGGCGGATCTAAGTTCGACTTCATCATTCCTGCATCATTCAAATCGTAAATCGTTAAATCGTCAATGAAAAACCGTCTTCTCTCCCTTGTAGGCTTCTCGCCGCTGCGCGATAATCTAAAGACCGAAGTGCTGGCGGGTCTCACCACCTTCGCCACGATGTCATATATTCTGGCCCTCTTGCCTGCCATGTTTGCACCGCTGGCAAGTATCGGTTTTCCCACCGACAACGTTTTCACCGCCACCGTTCTTGCTACCATCTTCGGCACATTGCTCATGGCCTTCCTTGCCCGCAAACCCTTCGGTCAGGCACCGGGACTGTCGCTCAACGTGTTCTTCATCGAGACCGTGTGTCTGTCAATGGGCTATTCGTGGCAGTTTGCCCTCACCGCCGTGCTCATCGAGGGCCTCCTTTTCATACTGCTCTGTATGAGCAATTTACGGTATGTCATCTTCGACATGGTGCCGCCCTCGCTGAAGTATGCCATTGCTGCCGGCATCGGGTTCTTTATCGCGATGATAGGTATGAAGAATAGCGGACTGCTGGCTACGGGAACCATCTTCAATCATATCAACACCCTGACCAGTCCCTCCTCGTTGCTCTTCCTGCTGGGCTTGGTGCTCATGGGTGTCTTTTTCATCTTGCGATTCAGGGGTGGTCTCTTGCTTAGCATCATCATCGTCACGCTGGTGGGCATTCCCTTAGGCGTGACCAAGCTGCCCGACACGCTGTTCACGCTGCCCTCCACACCCGATCCGCTGTTCTGCCAGTTCTCCTGGAGCGATCTGCTCACGCCCGACCTCTGGGTCTGTGTGTTGACAATGCTTTTCTTCGACATTTTCGACAGTCTTGGCACCATCGTAGGAGTGATGGCCACATCGGGCAACATCCGCAAGAACGGACGCATCCCCCACATGCAGCGTATTATGCTCAGCGATGCCATCGGCACCGTGGGTGGAGCCTGTCTGGGATGCAGCACCGTGACCACCTATGTTGAGAGTGCCACCGGCGTGGCCGAAGGGGGACGTACAGGACTGACAGCCCTCGTCGTGGCCCTCTGCTTTGCCCTCAGCCTGTTCTTCGCCCCGCTGTTTCTGGCCATCCCCGCCGTTGCCACCGCCCCCGTGCTGGTAGTTGCCGGTTTCCATCTCTTCGGCTCCGTGCGCCACATCAGCATCTCGCGTGCCAAGGAGGCCATGCCCGCCTTTCTCTGTATCCTGCTCATGCCCATCACGGGCAGCATCACCGATGGCATCGTTTTCGGCCTTGCCACCTATATCATTCTTTCATTTATCGAGGACTGGACGGGCCGGATCAGGAAGCCCACCGTTACAGACGACACAGAGGCATAAATATAACTCAACTTTCGCAAGCTCGCTTGCTTCAGTTTTTAGAGGTGAGTGGTGAGAGGTGAGAGTTGAGTTGTATCTTTGCCGATGCAAGGGGACGGAGGTCTTTCCGGAGTGTAGTGGAAAACTTTTTTGAGTGCACGCAAAAAATATTTCGAGTGCAGTGCGGGAAATAAGTAAACGTTAAATAATAAATTACCACTAATTGAAAACAACAATGGATTTAAACGAGATTAGAGAGGCCCTGAAGGCTATGTATGGCGGCGAGAACAAGGTGATTACCGACGGCAGCTATGACACGTCGCTGGCCGTGAAGTGTGTCAAGGATAACGTGGCGAAGCGCATCGCAACCTACAAAAGGTACATGCCACAAGACCGTGTAAAGACCGTTGCAGACCTCGTGGTCTATGGCAAGATTTTCACCTCTGAGAACAACAAGATTGCAGAGGCTTTTGCCGTGAAGGACGGCAAGTACGTCTATGTAGGCGACAAGGCGGGGGCCGAGGCTTTCATCGAGTCTGGCAAGACTGAGGTCATCGACTACAGCGGAAAAGGACTTGTAATGCCCAGTTGCGGCAATGGCCACGCACACTATTCCATGGGTGTCGCCTTGCCGTCTGTCGGAACAATAGTCACTGATAAATTTGACCCAGAGAAGTTCTTGAATGAAACAGTTCCCGCCGCTGTCAAGAAAGCGAAGGAGACAGGGGCGAAGACCGTCTTTGGTTTCGGATGGAATTATATAGGCTTCCTTGAGAAGATGCCCACTCGACAGCAGCTGGACGCCATCTGCAGCGACATTCCCATTTACTTCGCGGATGACGAAGGCCACAAGGGACTGGCCAACACCCTCTGCCTGGTCAAGGCCGGCATTATGAAGGCCGACGGCACGGTGCTTAAAAAGGATAAAGACATTCGCGGCGGCGAGATCGTGATGGGGCCTGACGGTACGCCTACCGGACTGCTGAAGGAGCAGGCAGGCACCTACACACGTTCCTTCCTCGACAATGACAACCTCTATACCGTTGACGTGGCAAAGGCCAATATGGTCAAAATCCAGGAGCAGCTGTTGTCGGAGGGCTACACCATGTATGTCGATGGATGGGGTAACTATTTCTACAACGACAATTTCTACAGGGCCGCCCAGCAGATGGACAAGGCCGGCGACATGAAATTCGTGCTGGGTCTGAGCTATGAGATGGAAAGCTGGATGAATGTGGACGAGTCCTTGGCCAAGGCCGCTGCAGTCCAGCAATTCGCCACCACACGTGTAAAGACCAACTGGCTCAAGCTCTTCATGGATGGTACGGTCGAAGGTGGCACAGGATTTGTGGAGCCACTCTATCCTGACGGTCACCAGGGTCTCGCCAACTGGACAGAAGAGGAGCTGACAGACATCACGCGCAAGACGAATGCCATCGATATGACCATGCACATACACACCATGGGCAACAAGGCTGTCAATTACGTTGTCAGTGCCTATGCCAATGGCGGAAGGGACGAAATGCGCAATACGCTGGTACACGTACGTAACGTCAATGCACAGGATTATCAGCGGATGGCCGACCACGACATATATGTCGTTGCGGGCATGCTGTGGCATCGCGGCCCCTCTTGGCTGGCCGGCTATATCCGGGAGAAGGGACTGGCACCTGTAGGACAGGAGGACAAGTCATATCCGATGAAATCATATTTCGACAACGGCATAACCATGTGCTCTCACACCGACTATCCGGCAACAAGCGGCAGTCCCGACGATCCGTTTGGCGTGATGGAGCTTGCTGTGACCGGGCAACTTCACGGCGAGGACGACACCCCATGGTGGCCCGAAGAACTGCTGACCCGCGAACAGGCCCTCGCCGCCCTGACCCTCAACGTTGCCAAGCAGATGTTCATCGAGGATGAGAGAGGCAGCATCAAGACCGGCAAGTATGCCGACTTCTTGCTCGTCACCAAGGACGTGCTGTCGTGCCCGGCCAATGAGATCCACGAAGCCAAGCCTGCAGCAACCTACTTTGAGGGAAAAAAGGTCTTTGAAAATGAAGAATAATGAATTTGCTACCGCCATCTCGTAGGCAGAGAAACATTCGTAATTTTGCGCTGATGAAGTTACATGCACCTTTGTTGCCTTTAGCTCTCTGTCTTATGGCGGGTATCGCGGCTGGGCGGTGGCTCGATAATTGGGCTGTTGCGCTGGCGTTGCTCGTGCTGATGGTCGTCGTGACGTGCCTGCTGTCGCGCCTCCCACGGTGGCAGACGGCAGGCATCTGGTGTTGTATGGCACTCTTGGGGATGACGCTGGGCGCAAGGGTGCAGCCATCAGGCGAAAGCGGCAGTCGTGACGGGCGGGCTTTCATACTGCGACAGCAAGTGTTAGACCGCTATCGACAGTGGGGAGTCAGCGAGGAGGCCTTTGGAGTGGTGGCGGCGATGACGCTGGGCGAGAAGTCGCTGCTGGAAAAAGACGTGAAGGAAACCTACTCGAAGGTGGGTGCCTCGCATATCCTCGCACTCAGCGGGCTGCATCTGATGATTATCTATGCGTTCATCTCGCTGTTTATCGCCTGGCGGCGCTTCCGCCTGCTCTCACAGGTGGTGGTGGTTGCTGCGCTGTGGGCTTTTGCCTTTCTCGTCGGGATGTCGCCCAGCGTGGTGCGCTCGGCACTGATGATTACCCTCTATGCGCTGCTCTCGCTGGGGCATCGTGAGCGTATGTCGGTCAACACGCTCTCGCTGGCTGCTATCGTGATGCTGGTGGTGAATCCGCCCTCGCTCTTCGACATCAGCTTCCAGCTGTCGTTTATGGCCGTGCTTGCCATTCTGCTGTTCAATCCGCTGTTTACCTATATCATTCCCCTCCATGTGCTCCAGCGCCACCGCTGGTTGAATGCCGTATGGGGAATGACCACCGTCTCGCTGTCGGCACAACTGGGCACGGCACCGCTCATTGCCTATTATTTTCACCGTTTCTCTACCTATTTTCTGCTCAGCAACTATGTCGTAGTGCCCTTGGCCACCGTCATCCTGTATCTTGCACTGGCCAGCGTGCTCACTTGCTGGTGGGCGGCTGTGCAACAGTTGCTCGTAGGGTGCTTGTCGGCAGTGGTCGTAGCCATGAACCGTCTGCTGGAGACGATTGCCCAGTGGCCCTATTGCACCATCGACGGCCTGTATCCTTCGTGGCTACAGGTGGCAATGGTCTATATCATCATAGGCAGTGGCTATGTCTTGCTCAGCCTACGATTTGCAAGAGCTCGCCAAAGTGGCTGATCTTTTGCAAACGCTCGTGGGGATATTCCTCCGACTTCTCCAGTTCCCATACCACATGGAACGGGATATGTACGGCTCGCGCTCCGGCAGTCAGCGCTGGCGCAATGTCCGAGCGGAACGAGTTGCCCACCATCAGGGTTTCCTCAGGGGCTACGCCCAGATTCTCGCACAGTTGGCGATATTCCCTCTCTGTCTTGTTGGATACCGTCTCCATGTGCGAGAAATATTGTTCGAGGCCTGAGCGCTGCAGCTTGCCTTCCTGGTCCATCAGCTCGCCCTTGGTAAACACCACCAGCTGATAGCGCCGCTGAAGTGACAACTGCTCCAGTGTCTCGCTGACCTCGGGCAGCGGCGTGGTAGGAAAGGTAAGCAGCTCCTTGCCCAGCTCGATGAGCTTCATTACAATGTCGCCCGTCAGCTGTTGGCCGCTCACCCTTACCGCATTCTCTATCAGCGACAGTGTAAATGCCTTGGTGCCATAGCCTGTAAGCGACAGGTTCTGACGCTCGGTCTGGAACAGTCCCTCGCTGACCTCGCGTGCCGTCGCCCACGGACTAAGCATATCACAGCACTTGCGCTCTACCTCGTCGAACCACGACTGGCAGTCCCACAGCGTGTCGTCGGCATCGAAGGCAATGACGCGAATATCGTTCCACCTCTTCATTTATTTCACATACTCCGCGAAGTCGGTCAGGCGCATGTCGCCCTTGCGTGCCAGCGTGTCGTGCATGGCGAAGGCTGCCGGCAGGTTGTGACGGGTCTGGCCCATCTTCGAAATCTTCAGGTAGTCCCAGAGCAGCTGCTTGTAGTCGGGGTGTGCGCAGTTCTCGATAATCAGTTCGGCACGCTGTGCGGGTGACTTGCCGCGCAGGTCGGCAATACCCTGTTCGGTGACGATGATGTTGACATCGTGCTCCGACGAGTCCTGATGGCTGACGAAGGGTACGATAGACGAGATGACGCCACCCTTGGCCACCGACGGGCAGGTGAAGATAGACAGGTATGCGTTGCGGATGAAGTCGCCCGAGCCACCGATGCCGTTCATCATCTTGGTGCCGCTGATATGGGTGGAGTTCACATTGCCATAGAGGTCGGCCTCAATAGCAGTGTTGATGGCAATGACGCCCAGTCGGCGGATAATCTCCGGCGAATTGGAAATCTCGCTCTGGCGCAGTGTCAGATGCTGCTTCATGTAGTCCATGTTGTCGTAGACCTGCATCAGGCAGTCGTTCGATACGGTCAGCGAGCATGCCGAGGCATCCTTCACGCGGCCGGTGAGCATCATCTCGATGACCGAGTTCTGAATCACTTCGGTATAGATGTTGAAGTCGGGCACGTGCTTGTCTTCGCCCAGGGCTCCGAGGATGGCGTTGGCCGTAGAGCCCACACCGCTCTGCAGGGGCAGGAACTCACGCGGGATGCGTCCCTTGTGCATCTCCTCAACGAGGAACTCAGCGGTCAGGAAGCCAATCTTCTCTGTCACGGGGTCTGAGTCCTTGAAGGCACGGGCCTCGTCAGGGATATTGCACTCCACGACACCCACCACTTTGTCCTTGGGAATAGAGACATAGGGCTTGCCGATGCGGTCGCCTACATGCTCGATGGGGATAGCCTTGCGGTAGGGAGGATCCAGCGGCTCATACACATCGTGGATATACTTGGCATTGGGGTTATGGAAGGAGTTGAGCTCCAGAATCACCTTCTTGGCCAGACGGGCTGCCGTAGGCGAGATGCCTCCAGCGGCGGTGAGGTAGACATGATAGTCGTTGCCTGCCTCCTCGATGTCGCAGACTTCGAGGATGGCCCAGTCTACATCACCATAGAAGCCATAGCGCAACTCCTGTGCCATGTGGCTCAGATGGAGGTCGTTGTAGGGAATCTCGCCCAGATTGACATGCTTGCGGAAGTCGGGGTTGGTGGTGTACGGGGCACGGTACTTGATGGCCTGAGCGTTAGCCAGCACGCCATCGGTCGACTGACCAGTGGATGCACCAGTGAAGATACCTACCTTGAACTCGCGGCCTGCAGCATGCTCTGCTTCTGCCTTCACAGCCAGTTCCTTTGTTGTTGCCTTGGCCACACCAGCCGGTGTAAAACCACTCATGGCGATGTTGTCGCCATTCTTAATCAGTGCTGCAGCCTCGGCAGCGGTCATCTTTGTATAAGCCATTGCGATTTACTATTTGACGATTTACTATATTTTACTATTTTCGATTTACTATTTACGATTTCTTCGCCTTGTTTCCAAATTCGGGTGCAAAATTACTGAAAATCAGCATGAAAACAAAATAATTCGCCTTTTTTTTGCATTCTCCATGCGAATGTTACTACTTTCCCCAATCCTTGCTACTGAGTGGCTACACTCCCCCCAATCTTGCCGGAAGCCCTTTGTACAAAGGGAAAGTGCTGGGGTGGGTGTTTGCCGAACACTCCCCCAACACTACACCCAACACTACACCCAACACTCCCCCCACTGAGGGTCAGGCAGCCTTCAGCGGAATCACCCTGTAGTAACGCTGGTGACCATGCTCTGTGCTCTCAAATCCCAGCTCCTTGAGTGCCAAACCCAGGTGTACCGTCGTGCTGTGGCTACTCTTGATGGAAGGATACTCGCGCTGAATGAGCTTCACGATGTCACCACTACGCATCCTCACGCCCTGCTCACCCTCCTTGGGTTTGCGGATACAGGCCTCTACGACCTCAGCGATATCCTTCTGCTCCATGTACTCGAGGTTCATCTCCTGAATACGAGCCACCTCGTCGTTGTTGAACCAGTAGGGCGCCTTCCCGTCAATCACCTCGTGCACCACTTGGGCATAGAGCTGTGGGTAGTCAATCTCGCCCGTGTTGTCAATGAACTGGCCATCGGGAATGGTCAGGCAGATGTATCGGCGACTTCCAGTGGCATCGGTCAGCGGGTGGCGGTTGTTAGTGGTTGCCACAAACGACGCATAGCGTGGACGGTCCTCCTGGCTTGCGCCATAGATGGGACGTCCGTTTACCTTGCTCTTCGAGAGTGTCTGCTTCAGCGCAGCATGCTGGCTGGGACGGACGGCATCCAGTTCGTCAAGGTTGACGATGAGGTTGTTGGTCAAGGCCATCTCCTTGTCAAACTTGTTCGAGAGGTTCAGGTGGTCCAGATAGTACTGGCGCAGCTCCTTGGGTAGCAATCGGCGCAGGAAGGTGGTCTTTCCGCATCCCTGAGCACCGATGAGCGTGGGTACGCACTCATTGCCGTGCAGCGTGTCCAGCTGCAACCAGTGAGCCACCGCCGAGCGTAGCCAGATACTAAGATACGCGAGCTGTTCGCTGCTGATGCCTGGAATGCGGCCAAACAGCTGTGCTACATGGTTCTGGCCGTCCCATTGAGGCAGATGACTGAGAAAATGGGCAATAGGATCGAATGTCGGCACCTCCTCAGAGTTGATGTATGCCTGAATGTCCGACTTCGGACTCCTGCCCTCACAGATGTCCTCGCGCATGGCCTGCAGCACGATGCTGTTCAGGGCCAGTTGTGTCAGCGGACGAAACAGAGGTTCCTGGTCCTCCGAGGTCTTGGCGGCAAACTCCAGCTTGCCGTTCAGCACGTTGCGGCGAAACAGGTAACGGTCGTTCAGAAACAGCTCTGCGGCGAGCGTTCCCACTTGCAAGGCATTCGCAGCCTTGCGCTGAATAAGTAATTCTTTACTCATAAGATAATAAAAAGTTTTTGATGGTTAGTACTACATAGGCTTGTGTTTTTCATCGCCTACAGCACCCCGCTATGGAATGCAGGTGCAAAGGTACAAAATAGTCGTTGCGCTTGCAACTTTTAGGGTTGAAATTCGCGTAAAAAAGTGTTAATTTAACAAATCATTTCATGACATTTCCTGCTACAGGATACCATATATGTTCAAAAATCACAACATTATGGCGGGTAACAGGAAATAGGCATAAAGCGCGCGAATTTATTCCCTCGCCAGGGAAAATTTGCGCCCTCGCCTGCGCGTAAATTTTCTATGGTTATCCAGCAAGAAACAGCCAGTGACAGCACAAATGCAGAATTATGAAATTATTAAACATCTGAAAGCCTTCGTTTTTCTCAATCCCTCATTCCTTCAATCTCAGGTGAGGATGTTAGGTGTAGTGTTGGTGTAGTGTTGGGTGTAGTGTTGGGGGAGTGTTTGCCAAACACCCACCCCTCCTAATCTCCTTTGTACAAAGGCTTTGCAGCCGATTGGGGGGAGTGTTGCCCCTTTTTACGGCATTACGGCTCTCAGCCCACGAGATTACGGCTCTCAGCCCACGAGATTACAGCTCGAACTCGTTCACGTTCGGAAGTGAGAACAAGCTCTCACCTCTCTCACTTAATCACGACCTTTTTGCCTTGGTAGATGTAGATGCCCTTGGCCTTGGGTGCTTCGTTGAGCTGCTGGCCGCCGAGGGTGTACCATACGCTGGGGGCATAGGTGTCCTTGCCGGTTGTTATCTCGCTGATGCCCGTCGGGTCGTCGGTTGACTTGTCCTCGGTCAGCCACTTGGTGTCGAGCTGGAAGGTAATCTTCTCCTTGTCGATGGGCTCGGTGCTGAAGTCGTAGTTGTCAGCCTTGTATGCCACCGTCTCGTCCGGCGTGAAGTCGTAGTATCCGCCATTGTTCGCAGTGACGGGCTTGGTGACGGTCTTGCCGTTGTTCGACGTGGCCTCGATGTAGTAGGACACCATCTTTCCGTTGGGGAAATTGCTGGCAGGCACTCGGCAGTACCAGCGGTTGCCGTTGCTGGTCATGTCCACCTTCTGCCACTCACCGCCTTCTACGCAGTAGTGCAGCGCGGCATTCTTGATACCGCTCTTGTTGGTGATGAAGGCACTGAAGGGTACTTCGGTCAGCGTGCCGAAGTTCACCTTGTTGAACATGGCGTCGTGCAGGATGCGCACGGGGTTGTCGGCGGGAATCTGCTTGGTGATGCAGTGGATGGAGCCGCCGGAGCCGTCGTAGGAGCGCATGTCGAGGCAGTGGAACGTGTAGCCGGGATAGAGCTTCTTCATGGCCTCGATGTTGGCGCGGTCCCATGCGGCAGTAGGCATGTAGTCCACATCAACGGGCGAGAAGCAGGGCTGCAGGATGTAGTTGTTCACAATCAGGTGGTTGGCATAGGTGCGTGCAAATTTTCCATACTCCTCCTCGCTATCCCAGCCGGAGCCGTCGTCGTAGGAGGGGAAGGGCAAGTCGCCCCAGTTAACGTATGGGGCTTGCCAGATGTTTTTCTGCTTCAGCATATATGCCACGTTGCCTTCCAAGATAGCGTAGTCTTCCCATTTATTATAGATTTCCGGCATCTTCGCAAACAGGAATCCGTTCTCGTCGATGGCATCGGCATACAGGTCAACGTGGCCTGTCTTGCCGTCATGTTTCAGCCTTTCCACGATGCAGGTTCCCGCTTGTCCCACCATACCCTTGAGTGCATCATAACACTGGTCTGCGTTGAGGGGCTCTCGCGTTGTGTACTTAATGGTCTTGGGGTCCTTGCCGTCCCAGATGACGGGACCTACCGTCGTGTTTTGGTTGTGTTCATACATGGCCGTAGAGGTCAGCAGTCCGCCGGCACCATCAACGAGACAGTTGCCACCTTCCCAGATTACCTGATTGATGTAGTTGGGGATGCCCATCTGGCGGTGAAGAACCGATGGCAACACGTCGTCGAGCGCGCGCTCGTAGTCGTACTGGAAGTCGAGCATGGCCAACTTGTCCTCGTCGCCATAATAGAAACAGATGGGGCCGCAGTCGCGGAACCAGACGCTGTTGCCGCCAGACACGAAGAAGCGTATCTTGTCAGTCCTCATATCGTGCGTTTCCATGTAGTAACGTACCACCTGTTCATCGCCGGGTTGCTCAATGCGCACCCATGCCTCGACACCGGCTCTCTGGATGGCGTCGATGAGCTGCAGGGACACATGGCCACTTTCGCTATCCAGGTTGAAATAAGATTCATAGGGACCCCTGCCTACTTCTTTAGGCTCCTCCTTTTCCGACTCGGCATAGTAGTAGATGGCATATCCTTGAACGATGGGTAGGGCGGAATAGCGCGTGTCCTCTTTTTTATCAGGCACAAAATGAACATAGGGTATGGCGACGACGATGGCCTTCACCTCTTCCCATTCGCCGGGGAACCATACGCGGTCGGGGAAGTTCAGCGGTGCTCCACTGGCATCGTGTGCCCTGCGCATATCCTCAGCCGTAGCGATGGGGAAGTCGGGCTTGGGCAGATTCTTGGGGAAAGCCCGTTTGTGCATCAATTTGTGGAGGTTAAAGGTCTGTTGATTCTTGTCCTGTGCGTTGGCTGTCATAGACAATGCGAAGAGGACTGCAAGGAGCTGTGCCGACCTGCCGAGGCAGCTGACTGCGGCGCTCCAAAGATTTGTGCGTAAAAGTTTTCTCATAGAATTTATAATTTTAGTAATTAGTAATATCTATATTCTTTTGCAAATATAAACATTTGTACCATATCCTACCATATAATCTCGCTGGATTTAGCGTTTTTTAACGGTTATCTGAGATAAACCGCAAAAATCGGGAGAAAAGTTGTTTGGTTGACAAACTTTTCCTATGTTGAAACCATCCTTTGCTAATATTTGCACAAGTTAGTTAGGAGTGAATTGACGAAAAATGCGTATTTACGCAAAAAAGTTAAATAGAATGTTGCGTATTCCAATTAAAAGAACTATCTTTGCCGAACAAAAATGCGTATTTACGCAAAAAAGTTAAGCAGTTACATCTCTACACCTGCAAAATACTATTTCACAGACTTGGGGCTTCGCAATGCACGCATTGATTTCCGACAACATGAAATGACACATCTGATAGAGAATCTGATTTACAACGAACTGCGTCTTCGCGGTATGAGCGTTGATGTAGGTGTAGTCGTGAAAAATGAAAAAGATGACAATGGCGTTAGTGTGCGGAAACAATATGAAGTGGATTTTGTATGTAACCAGGGAAGCAAACGATGCTACATACAGTCGGCTTTCCGTCTCCCGTCAGAAGAGAAGCGAGAGCAGGAATTGCGTTCACTAAAGAGTATTGATGACAGTTTCCTTAAATTTGTTATTACAGAAGATACTGTCAGGCGCTATCAGGATGACAATGGCGTTGTATTTATGAATATCTGCCGCGGATTCCACATGTAGACTTAATATAAAACGAGCCAGGCAACAGAAATATTGGCTGGCTCGTAATATGCAACCGCTTTATTTACTTCACTTTACTTTCTTAAACCTTGATATTTCCTCATTAGTGCCTGGTTTGTTCCAAATCATCTGTGTGCTGGATAGGCAGTGGATGTCGCAATCAATGGTGAGAGCTTTAGAATGGTCATCTGGCCTGGGCGAAATCTGCAGATGCCCAGCGTTAGTATCCCATTCGCGAGGTGTCAACCTGCTTCTTCTGCTTCTCCTTGAAGTTGCCAATGCGGTAGATGGCGGTGAGGGAATAGTTAGTGTAGGGCCTCCAGACGCGCATGGTGTAGTCTTGATTGGCTATGGTGGAGCTGGTGCTCAAGTGTGTATTCAGGATGTTCTCACCCTTGGCCACGAGGCTCCACTTGCCGTTCTTCGAGGTGTAGCGGAGCGTAGCATTGAGTTGCAGGAAGGGGTCGATGTCATAGACACCTTGGATTGCCTTTGTCTGGAAGAAGGGATTGAGGATGAACTGGATGTTGTGCCGCTGAGAGAACTTGACCACAGCCATGCCGCCGAGGATACCTGAGAGACGGGTGCGGTCGATGGGCAGGTCGAAGAATTGGGTCTTGTCGTGACGGTAGAGAGCGGTGGCCATGATGTTGCCGTTGAGCCAACTGCCAACGCGGAACTGCGCCGAGGCCTGCAGTCCGAAGTAGTTGGAATAGTTGAAGTTGGTTTCCTTCATGATGACGGCCATGCGGTCTGTGGGCTGATAGGCCATCTGTACGAAGTAGTCGGGCTCCAGCATGGCGAAGGCGGTGAAGGTGTATTTGCGGTTGAGTTGCCACATCAGGTTGATGTCGTATTTCGACATGGGCTTCAGGTCAGGGTTGCCCCATATCTCGCTGTAGGCCGAGGCATAGTAGATGCTGCTCATGGTGCTCCAATAGCTGGGGTAGACAGCCTCGCTGCTGAAGGAGAGGTTAAGCATATTCTTTTCGTTGATATTCCACATCGCATTGAACTGCGGATAGATGCGCCACTCGTTCCACTTGGTGGCATGATACTGCTCTGCCGTCACGGATGCTTCCAGGCTCAGCGTCTGGCCTATTTGCTTGCTCATTCCGACATAGCCGTTCAGGATGCGTTCGTTGTAATCAACATGCGAGGTGGCATCGGGCAGGGGCATGCCGCTGGCATCGAGGGTAGTCTGATAGCTGTTGTTATTGGTGAACTGCGCCTTGCCGCCGTAGTTCAGTTCCCACCCTTTAGGCAGCGTGTGGGTCTGGTCGGCGGTGAAGAGCCACTTGCTCACCTTCTGGCGGCTGTCTACATCGAGATCGCGGCTGATGTCATTCAACCTTCCTTCAAGATGCTGTGTGCGCGGCTCCTGGTAGTTGGTGTAGGATACGCCGATTTGCAGGCCAAAGGGTGCTGAATAACTGGCATCCACATTGTGCAGGTAGGTATGCTGGCGGGAGTTTTGCTTGGACTGCGCTGTGCCCGTCGTGGTGTTGGTAGAGCGTGTGCTGTTCCACTGTCCCGTGTAGGCCAGGCTCAGGCGGTGGTTGTCGCTGATGGCATAGTCCATGCCGATGCGGTAGTCATGGTCGGTGCCGTCGCTGCGGTTGCGGGTCTTGTCGTTGTACGGCACGCGCTGGCCGTTAAGCGGATGGTTGGCCTCATGCTCCACCTGACCGTAGCCTGTGCCATGAGTAAACCGGTACGAAGCGTCGATGCCCAGTTTTCCGTGATTATAAATGACGCTGCCGCCCGCATATCCTTCACCGTACTTGCTCTGCTCCCAACCTCCCATCATCTGGCCGGAGAACTGGTTCGTTCCTGCAAAATCCTTGGTGACGATGTTGATAGCCATGCCCCTCACATGATATTTCGCAGGAGCTGATGGCATCACCTCGGCTTTGGCCAGCATGGCGGCAGGCATCTGGCGCAGCCGCTCCACCACTTTGTCGGCACTCAGCGTGGTGGGTTTACCGTTGATGATGAGCGTCACGGCCTGACCTGAGAACATGATGGTGCCGCCCATTTCGCTTACACCAGGAATGCTGACGAGTGCGTCGTAGGCATTGTCGGCAGGATAGAGTTGCAGCAGCATGGGCATGTTGTAGACGAGGTGGCCGTTCTCAGTGCCCGACACAATGCGCTCACCCTTCACCTGCACGCCGTTCAGTCTGATAGTCTCTGGTTGTAAACGAATTGTTCCCACTTCGGGCTGGCTGCAAATCTTGTAGATGGTCTTGTAGCCGACATAGGAGATGCGGGCGAGGATTTTATTTTGCTCGTATGGAATGGCGAAGTAGCCGCTCTCGTTTGAGACACCGCCACTAAGCAGCGTGGAGTCGGTTGGGTTGAGTATTGCCACGTTGGCGTAGGCAATGGGATGGCCTTGTTCGTCAATGATGGTACCCGTCAGACGGCGATCTGTCTTGTGCGTACATTCCACGAAAATCTTTCGTCCGTCTTCATCGGTACTTGTAGTGACACGGATGGGATAAAAGCCTATCATCTGCTGTATGGCTTCAGGCAGGTGCTTATTTTTTACAGTTGTTGTGATACGGAAGTCCTCCAGTTCGTTATAGAGGAAGTAGATGGTGTAGCCTGTCTGTTGCTCTGCGAGTTGGTTCAAAGCATCGGAGAGCGACACATTATTATATTCACGTGAGATGCGTTTCTGAGCCTGCATGCTGACTGTCAGCAGCAGGGCAAGAATGAGAGTAATATATCTGTTCATGGCGGCTGACTATTCTACAGTGATTTGGTTATCCTTTAATGTGGCGCTAAGACGCTCGAACTGGTTGAGGTCACTGATGACCTGATCGATGCCCTGCTGCGGATTCCAGACAAAGTGGAAACGGAGTCCACGGGCTTCATCGTTAGCAAATACGACTTTCACATCGTAGTGAGCGGCTATCTCTGGCAGCATCTTCTCTAATGGAATATTGTCGTAGATGACAGGTTGCACGGTGGCGGTAACTTTGTTAAGCGTATCGGCAGGGAGTGTTGTGACGGGGTTTGTCACGTTTTCCGCAATCTCTGTTTGCGGAGTTTCCTGCTTCTGGTACTGTCGAACGATGTGGATAGCGGCGAAGGCTATGCCAGAAACAAGTAGCACACCAATGAAAGATGCAGCTATCTTCATCCAATTGCTGCTTGACTGCTTAGGCTGAGACTTTTGATTGAATCTCTGCCATGCAGCATCTACATCGACAGGCTTTTTGTTCTGACGATGGCGGCTACTGCGCTTGGCCTCTACCATGAGACGATAGGTTTCACGAGTATCCTCATCATGGTTGATGATGTTCTGAATCTGCTGCTCGGTATATGCATCGGGATTGTCGAGCATTTCCATTAGCTGGCGGATGTTTTCGTTGGTCGTTTGACTTTGTCGAACTCCTTCTCGCTCGGCAGAACTCAAGCGAGCTTGGTTCTGCTCTCTCTCTTTCGTCGTTTCCATTGTTGTTGTCATTTTAATGTTTACCGAAGTGATGTCTGATTTGCTGAATGCTCTGCATGAGATACTTGTAGGCAGTATTCGGATTCAGCCCCAGCCGACGAGCAATCTCGCTGATGGTCAGGTCTTCGTCGAAGCGGAGGTGGAAGATGCTGCGGTGCGGTTCCTCCAGTTGCTCGTCCACGTAAGTGGCAATATCGTCGAGCCGTTCCATCCGTTTGTCAATGGGTTGCAGGGCGGAATCGTCTTCTAAGGGCATCAATCTCTTCACTTTGTCGTGAAGATGCATCTGTCTGATTCTGTTCAGGCAGGCATTGCGCACGGCAGTCAGCAGATAATTGTCATTCTTAGGTGGAATGTCGCTGTCTGCCACACGCAAGAAGACATCCTGCACCACGTCCTCAGCCTCTTCGTCATCGCCCAACAAGACACTGGCCAGATGAATCATCTCGCTGTAGTTCTGGCGGAAAAGCTGTTCGATAAATTGCTTTCGCTCAGCCAACTCCAAGCGAGCTTGGTTGGCACTCGCTGAATCGCAATTTTCAAGTGTTCTCTTATCAAGCATATCAGTCTATTCATATTCGTGCCCCATTTTTGAGGCATGTCTATATATAAGACACTTCAGACCCATCATTTTTTTACGGAAAAGCCAACTATTTTCATTTTTTCTTCATGTTTTCTTGATTAATTGCAAAATTTGGGTGCAAAGGTACTGAAATTCCTGCTGTCTAACCCTCTTCCTGTTGAAAAACCGCCAAAAGAACCGATTATTCACTAAAGTTTTGTAACTTTGTACCCGAAAGGATAAGTTTGTCGAATCCGCCAACGAATCGCCTTTGACCGCCTCAGACCGTGCGGTTTATTTGGCTAAAAATAGTTAAGAATAGTGTAAGTTGTTGATAATCAATTTCGAGGCAAGTTTTTGTTGAGACACGACAAAATTCGCTTAGAAGCAAATAATTCCAAAGATATTTTCCCGTTTCGCATAAATTTACCTATTATTCCGCCCTCAAAACATACTTGTCTTCGGACTTTTGGATGATTTGGGGTTAATGCCAATCGTAGACACACTTAAAGAGGCGGAGAGGGAGGTGGAGAGTTCAATTAGATAGTTTCCATCAAGACGTCCCAGACGGCGATGATGTGACAGAGGCTGCCGGCGAGGACAAAGAAATGGAAAACGGAATGCATATAGCGCTGACGGTTGAACGAATAGAATACGGCTCCCGTAATATAGCATACGCCCTCGGCGATAATCCAGATGATGGCTGCTGTAGACACCGTGTCAAGGAGGGGCTTGAAGGCAACGAGTATGGAGAGTCCCATGCCGACGAAACAGAAGGTCTCTACGTTGGAGTGCTCCTTCAGTCGGAGGAAGCTGACGAGGGTGCCTGCAATGGCGCAAGCCCACACGAAGATGAACAGTCCCCATCCCCAGTAGCCCTGTGTGCGCAGGGCGATGAGGGTGAGTGGCGAGTAGGAGCCCGCGATATGCCAGTAGATAGCGGCATGATCCCAACGGCGCAATCGCTCTTTCCAGACGGAACGGCGGCCTACGAGTCCTTGTCCGCGATAGTGCTTGTAGAGGGGTAGTGCATGATAGACGGTGGAGGCAGCATAGGATGCGAGCATGCCAAAGAGGTAGAGGCATACGCCGAGTCGGGCCCAGGGGTTGTCGCCTTGAAAGGTCATCACGAGGAACAGGATGCCAAAGGCAACCCCCATGACGATGCCTGCTGCATGGCTCCACGAGTTCCAGAGCTCTTCCTTATGTGTATAGCGTATGGCCATGATGGTAAGGTTTGAACATTGTGCAAAGGTACGAAGTAAATCCGAGAGTGCCAAATGTTCCGAGGAAAAAAGAGGATACACCTTTTGGGTGCATCCTCTCTGTTGACAGTCTGAGCGAGTCAGAAGTGTTTATTCTACTGTCGAGCTGACGTTCTGCCGCTCGTAGTAGGCCTTGTAGTCTTCGCCACCCAGCGACAGACCGAGGTCTTCGCCAGCCAGAGCGTCGCAGACACCCTTGTAAGCCCACTTGCGCAGGAAGGCATCGTCGAAGAGGTTGGGCTTCTGTCCGTTGAGCCAGTACTCGTGCTCGTCGGCTGCATCGGTGAGCGACCAGATGGTGATACCACTCTGCTGAGCCTCCGGCACATTCTCGAAGTACGACTCGAAGATGGTCTTGTAGGCATCGCTCTGAGCCTTGTACTGTGCTGCCGAGGGAGAGCCGGTGCCCAGCGAGATGTCGAGCTCGGTGACGCGGATGAACTTGCCGGTAGCAGCCAGCTCCTTGAACTGCTTGTCGACCTGAGCACGCAGGGCGGCCACCTTCTCGGCATTGTTCTCAGCGTCGTCGCTGGTGCCAGACAGGGTGACGTGCATCTGGGTGCCGATGCCGTCGACGATGGGTGAGCCGTGTGCAGCATCGATGTCCTTGACAAACTGGATGGCGGCGGCACGCTTCGAGTCGCTGGTCTCGAGGTTATAGTCATTGTAGAAGAGTTTGGTCTCTGCCGGCAGATACTGGCGGGCATACTCGAAGGCCTTGACGGCATAGTCGGGTACGTAGTAGCCCCAGTACCAGTGGCCGGGTCCCCAGTTGAGGTTGAGGCCGTTTTCCTCTGTCTCTGTGGGTTCGGCATCATAATGGGTCTGGTCGTCCTCAGTCCACGAACCTCCGAAGACTCCGTCGACACCACGAACCTTGTTGCCCTGACCATCGGTGATGGCCTCGTTGATGACATCGTAGCCTACGGGTACAATGCCCTTTTCGGCCAGATGCTCAGCCATACCCTTCACCCACGACTCCATAACGCCTAACAGGGCTTCACGTTTCTCCTCGGCGCTCTTGGCCTCGAAGGTGATGCCTCCGGCGCGGCGTTGTGCGGCAGCGGGTGTCTGGTCTTTCTTCTTACCAAACTTGAAGTCGTCTACCCATAATACCGAGTTGGGCTTACCGCCAAACTGCAGACCGATGCGCACTACGTCGGCAGGGTTGCCGTCGTAGGTGAATTCTCCCTCACACTTCAGCCATTCCTCAGGAGCCGTGAATGATGACTTATACAGGCCACTGTAACTGGCATTCTGACCGATAAACTGTGCCACGACAGCATCAGGTGACTTGATGTAGAACGAGTAACTGTAGATGGTACCTGCCTGCAGGTTCTCGGCCAATGGCCACCACAGCTGGCAGTCCCAGTTCTGCGCCGTCTCGCCATCCATCGTACATTTCAGGGCATACTTGCCGCTGTGACCACCCTCTTCTACGGTGCGGGCATAGTGGCTCCAACCCGTCCAGCCGGTATCACTACCATCGTCGAAGTTGCTGTTGGTGATGATATTCTCCATCGGGTCTTCTATCTTCTTGCCGAACTGGAAGTCGTCCACATAGACAACCGAGTTAGGAGTACCGCCAAACTGCAGACCGATGCGCACTACGTCAGCCGGATTGCCTTCATAGGTGAACTCGCCTTCCAGCAAGGTCCACTCGTTAGTAGCAGTGACAGTGCCCTTGTAGAGACCGCTGTAGCTGACATTCTGGCCGATGAACTGCACGTTGATGTTGTCAGGCGACTTGACCCACACACCGTAATAGTAGGTCACACCCTCTTTCAGGTTCTCGGCCAACGGCCACCACAGCTGGCAGTCCCAGTTCTGCGTCGTCTCGCCATCCATAGCGCATTTCAGGGCATACTTGCTCTCATGTCCACCCTCAACCACGCTACGCGAATAGTGAGACCAACCCGTCCAACCGGCATCGTTACCACCTTCGAAGTCAGAGTTGGTAATCACATTCTCGCACTTGTCGCCATCCTGGGCAGGGAGAATCATCTTAGGAGCAATCACCGACCGCAGGTAGGTCTGGTTCTGCTGGGTGTGCCAGAAGAAGTTGTGGCCGTAGAGTGCCATATTGTCTTTCTTGATCTGGTCGAGCGCAGGGTCGAGGTTGGCGAAGTTGAGGCTGCCCGTGTTGCCCACGATAGCGTCCATCTTCATGGCGTTGCCCCAGGTAATCATCTGGAAGTTGTCAACCGAGAGCTCGTGACGGCCGTCCTCGCCCATATAGATATCTTTGCCGATGCCCAATCCGAGCTTCATATTGGGATGATGCTCAGCGGAGTAGTCCTTGATGTCGTCATAGTTGGCAATTACTTCTTTCACTGCGAGGGGCAGTTCGCTCTTGGTGACAGCAGTATGTCCCTCGGGTGTGCTCCACTCCATGATCTGGTCTTTGCAACCGGTGAGCAGCACTGTCGATGCTACTGCCGGTAATAGGATTTTATGGATTTTCATAATGACTATACGTTTTAAAGTGTGGTTATTCTGCTGTATCGTTGAAATCGCTCACGCTCACTGGAGTGATGTCCACTACGCGGATGTTGTCAACGTAAATCTTCTGATTAAAGAGGCTGGCGGGATACTTGACGCCCAGTGCTTCGTCTTCCAGGTCGCTGTTGACGAAGAAGATGAGAAAGTTGCGATAGGAGCCGGCATTGCGGTCCTCGCAGATATTCGCGAAGGTGGCATTGGGGTTCTCCGTCGGGTCGTATTTGCCAATCTTGGTCATCGGGATGGTAATCGTCTGCCAGCGCTCACCTGTTGTCCAGGCCGCATGAGAACCGTCTGTCTCGTTGAACCAGGGTACCCATACCGTAGCGGTGTTATAGTATTCAGCACTGTACTTGGTGCAACTTGAACCATAGCCATAGTTCGAGAGGTTGTTCTGCAGCGAGATTTCAATCTGGCCCGTGTTGTCCCAAGGTTCAGGACAGTAGACATCGAACTGCAGCGCAACGTTGGCAGCAGAAGTGGTGGCAGGGATGCTGGCATACATGCGGGCAGTCCAGTCGTCGGCTTTGTTGTCGTTGCCTGCCGTAGCCCACATCAGTGCATTGGAACCAGCATCCAGACCGCCTGCATCGAGCTTGACGGGAGGCACAATCTGGCACACCTTGCCGCGTCCGCTGTTCAAGGGGTCGTCGACGAGGTCGTCGGGACTATAGGTAGCGCTCCACGAACCTAACTCGCCCAGACCGTCGAAGTTGGTGACATAATTGCGGAAATCGTTGAAGAAAGGCGGTGTCACCGCAGTACCGTTAGCGCCCTCGCTGGTGAGGCTACCCACCACGCTGAGGTTGGCCGCTGCGGGTACGATAAAGGAGTACCATTTGCCATCCTCATCGCTCACGATGCTCTCCTCAGTGACTATGGTCCCGTCGGGCAGGGTCACTTGGGTTGTCTCCTGCAGGTTGGTGCCATAGACGGTCACAGTCTCGCCAGCCTTGGGCAGCGTGTTGTCGCAACTGCTGATGCTGGGTGCCGAGGCGCGGATGATGAAGTCGTAGACCAGTCGGTTGTTGTCGCTCTTATGCAGGATGATGGTGTTGCGCACGTCGTCGGCGGCCTTGTCCACAGGGGTTTCGTTGTTCAGCGTCACCCAGATATTGTTGTCAGTCATCAGGGCATTGTTGAAGTAGGTCTCATAACCGTTGATATAGATTTTCTTCAGTCCTGTGAAGCCTGAGCCCTGTATGCGAATCAACTGTCCCAGACGGGCAAACTCTACCTCGCGGTCCTTGTTGACCTCGTCGTTGATATTCTCGAGGAATACCTTATCTATTCTCATTTGTGTCCCGCTGCCGCCGTTGTCGTCGTCCTTACAGCCTGTAAGTCCTAAGGCTACTACAGCCAGGCACAAAGTCCAGATATATTTCATTGTTTTCATAATCTTGCTTTTTACTTTTTTACCTATTAACTATATTCCCTTTTAGAACAGGTCGGCATCGGTTACCTCGCGTTCGCCAAAGGTGTACTCAACCGTAGCCACCTTGCCGCTGCCATCGGTCTTCAGAAGCGGGTTCTTGGTCTGATCGGTGTCAGGCATCGGGAGGGTCAGGTTTGCAGCAGTAGCAACGGCTACGCTGGGGCCGGGAGCAGTGTAGGTCTCAGACAGCTTATAGGTGTGCGTGCTGCTCTCATAGTAGCTGGCATTACGGTGCTGATTGTTCACATAGTTCACCACCTCCTGCTGCTGGTAGTAGCCGCGACGCACGAGGAAGTACCAGTAGAGTCCTTCGAAAGCCGTCTCCACGCGGAACTCGTGGCGGATGTCCTCATAGCCAATCTTGCTCTTGGTGGGCACGCCGGCACGCTGGCGCAGGGCGTTGAAGTATTGCAGGGCTGTCGCATCGCTGGTGGTAGCGTTGTTGCCCAAGACGGCTTCGGCGTAGTTCAGGTACACCTCAGCTAAGCGCATCATATAGGTGTTGACACCCGAGTTGTTGTTGACCGAGATGCCATTCATGGCATTCGTACCTACCACATACTTCTTGACATTGGCACCCTGGCTGCCTGCGCTCTCGCTTTCGCCATAGATATACGGCTTCTCCGGGTCGGTAGAGAGTTCTGGATACACCTCGCCGTAGGAGGCCACACAGTTGTGACGGCGGATTGCATCGTCGACGACGGTGCCCAGCGTGGGGTCGTTATACTCCTTGAACTCTTCCCACAGGTCGTAAGAGCAGTAGGTTGATCCGCCCCATGAGTTACCTTGGTTCACTTGTGTGCTCCAAGCCAGGAAGCGCGTCATCGACTGTGCGATACCATTGCCTGCACCAGCCTGCCACTGTAGCTGGAAAATACTCTCGCTGTTGTTGTTGAAGGTGGCAGGAGCAAACAGCTCGGCATAGGTGTCGGCCAGCTTGTAGGGTCCTTTTTCTATCACCGTAGCAGCAGCGTTCTTGGCAGCGTTGAGGTAGTAGCTGTTGCGCGTGCCGCTGATGAAGTTGGTCTGGATGTTGGTACCGTCATAGCGTCCGTCGCCAGTAACCAGTCCGGCCATCGACAGATAGAAGCGCGACAGCATGGCGTAGGCAGCATACTTGTTGACGCGGCCTGCAGCGGGCGATGCGGCCGGCAGGTTGACAGCGGCATATTCCATATCGCGGATGGCAAACTCCATCGCGTCGGTCATGCGGTTGGGGCTGACCACGTAGTTGTTCACCAGGTCCTGCGTGTTGTCATAGATGATGGCGCATCCCCACAGCGAGGCGATATACCAGTAGGCAACGCCGCGCATGAAGCGGGCCTCGGCTACACCCTGAGTCTTAGCTGTCTCGCTGACACCGCTGGTAGAGAAGTTCTGGATGTTGTTGATGGCATTGTTCGACTGAGCCACAATCACATAGAACGAACGCCAGGCATCGGTCAGACCTACCGATACACCCGTCTCGGTGAAGTTGGTGTAGGGATAGATGTAGTTCGAATACTGTGCGGTGATGTTGTTGGCACGTCCGTCACCCATACCGTAGGAGAATTTGTCGTTGAACATATACCACACATAGCTGTACAGCGGGTATATCTCCTGCGCTACGGCATCGTCACTTGAGAAGAAGTTGTCCTGGGCTATCTGGTAGGAGTTGGTCTGGTCGAGAAAGTCCTCGGCACAGCTGCCTAACGACAGCATTCCTGCAAGTGCTATTGTATATTTTAAAATATTCTTTTTCATGATTCTTATCTTTTTTAATTAGAATTGCAGATTCACACCGATGGTATAGATGCGGGGTGAGGGATAGCGGCTGTAGTCGACACCGTTGAGCAGGGCCGTACCGCGCAGCGAACCCACCTCAGGATCGAAGCCGTCGTACTTGGTGATGGTGAAGAGGTTCTGGATGTTGCAGTATATCTTGGCATTGCTCAGGTAGATCTTCTGTATCAGCTTACGGGGCAGGGTGTACGAGAGCGAGATGTTCTGCAGACGGATGTAGCTGCCGTCCTCGATATACTTGTCGCTGAAGCGGAAGTTGTTGTTCTGTCCGCTCTCTGTCGACAGACGGGGCTGGTTGGTGCCCGTGTTCACCACATAGTAGTTGCGGAAGTCGTCAGAACCGTCGGCATCGTATTTAGCCAGTCGGGCATAGTTGAGCACATCGGTCAGCTGGTTGCTGGTAGAGCCGGTGATGTCGAGCCAGCGTCGTCCGTAGTTGGCCACCTTGTTGCCACAGGAGCCGCTGAACTGGAAGCTGAAGTCGAAGCCCTTATACGAGAAGGTGTTGCCGAAACCCCAGGTGAACTTCGGCTCAGGATTGCCGATGAAGGTCTGGTCGTTGTTGTTGATGACACCGTCGCCGTTGATGTCCTCATAGATATAGTCGCCGATGAAGATACCGCCGGAGGTGGGAGAGGTGGCGATAGAGGTGCCTTCGGGCAGAGCTACGGTCCTGATGTTGCCGTTGGCATCCTTATAATAGAAGTCTTCAGGCTTGTCGAAGCGTCCGATGACCTTATATCCCCAGAACTGTCCGATGGGCTGTCCGACAACGGTGTTGGTGACGGTAGTGATGTCCGAGCCAATCTGGAGGGTCTGAGGCAGCGTGCCTGTCTCTGTGTCTAATGAGGTCACCTTGTTGCGGTTGAGCGAGAACACGAAGTTCGAGCGCCACGAGAAGTCTTTGTTCTCGATGTTCACCGTGTTCAGGGTGATTTCTATACCCGTGTTGCGCAGGCTGCCCACGTTGCCCCAGGGGTTGCTGGGTGCACCATAGATCTCGTCGGCACCGGGACCGCCCAAGTAGGCAGGCAGGTCGAGCATCATCAGCAGGTCTTTCGTCTTCTTATAGTACCAGTCGAATACGAGGTCGATGCGGCTATTGAACAGCGACAGGTCGAAACCGATGTTCGTCGAGTAGGTGGTCTCCCACTTCAGGTTCTGGTTGGCGTTGTTGGCGTTGAGCACACCGACACCCCATGTAGTGGTGTAGTTGCGCAGCATAGCCATATAGGCCCAGTCTTGTACGTTCTGGTTACCGGTGGTACCCCAGCCAAAGCGGAGCTTCAGGTTGTTGATGACCTTGTTGTCCTTGAGGAAGTTCTCCTGTGATGCGCGCCAGGCAAGGGCTGCAGAGGGGAACCATCCCCAGCGGTTGTCCTTATGGAACTTGCTGGAACCGTCGCGACGCAGGGTGGCAGTGAGCAGATAGCGGTCGTCGTAGTTATACAGCACGCGGCCGAAGTACGAGAACAGCGAGGTGTTGTTCTGGTTACCCTGAGTGATGCTGGCGTTGGCACCTGTCGTCTCGCCGGCAATGATGTCGATGACCGAGTTGGACAGATAGCCCGAGTTGGCTGCGGCGAAGTTCTCCCAGTAGCTGTGGCTCATCTCCTGGCCAATCATCGCGTTGATATTATGCTTCTCGGCAATGGCACCGTTGTAGGTCAGGATGTTACGCCACGACCAGTACTTCGAGTCGTTCTTATACCAGGCACCGTCGCGCTGGGTGCTCTCGCGCACACCGAACTTATAGTCGGGCTGGTAGGTCTTGGTCTTGTTCTGATTGTAGTCGGCCGAGAGTTCGGTCTTGAAGGTGAGGCCCTTGATGATGGTAGCCTCCAAATAAGCGTTGATACGGAAGTTCAGACGCTTGGCATAGTTGGTCTTGATTTCGGCCAGAGCCACCGCGTTGTCGGGCATCCACTGGTCGTCAGGACCGTCGTATCCGCCTTCCGGATTGCGTACGGCCACTGAGGGCTGCGAGCGCAGGGCGGTGTTGATGATGTCCCAGTTTTTCTCCATCTCCTGCTTGGAGTCAGAGAGCGAGAACGAGATGCCGCCCTTCAGCCACTTCTTCAGCTCGGTGTCTATATTACCGCGCAGGGTCTGACGGCGGAAACCGGTGTTCAGACCGATACCGTTCTGGTTCAGATAGCCTGCCGAGATGGCGTAGGTGGTCTTCTCCGTACCGCCCGTCAGCGTCAGGCTGTGGTTGGTCATAAAGGCAGTCTTGAACAGCTCGTCCTGCCAGTCGGTACCATTACCTAATAGTTCTGGACGAAGGAAGGTGCCCGAGTGGGTCTTGATCTGTGCGTCGCCGATAGCATTGTTGTGTTCAGCATACTGGCGCAGGTTCAGCACATCGAGCTTCTTGGGCATCTGCTGCCATCCGATATAGCCGTCGTAGGTCAGCGTAGCCTCGCCAGCCTTACCGCGCTTGGTGGTAATCATGATGACACCGTTACTTGCGCGCGAACCATAAATAGCTGTAGCGGAGGCATCCTTCAGAATGTCCATCGTCAGGATGTCGCTGGGGTTGATGGCTGCTAAGGGGTTCGAGTTACCGTTGTCGCCGCTGTCAGAGTCGATGATGACACCGTCGATGACGAAGATAGGCTGCGACGAGGCATTCAGTGAGTTGGTACCACGAATGCGGATGGTCGACGAGCCACCGGGAGTACCCGTGTTGGCCTGAATCTGTACGCCGGCGGCGCGTCCCTGCAGCACCTGGTCGATACTGGTGGTGACCGACTTTTCGAAAGCCTTGTTGTCCACCTGGGTCACGGCACCCGTCAGGTCTGACTTACGCATGGTTCCGTAACCTACTACCACTACCTCGTTCAGCAGGGCTTCGTCCTCCAGCAGAGTAACGTTGATAGTCCGCTTGCCTGCCACCTTGACTTCCTGTGTCTGGTAGCCTACATAGCTGAAGACAAGCGTTGAGTTAGACTGAGCGTCGATGGTGAAGTTACCGTCATAGTCGGTAATTGTACCACCTTGCGCTCCTTTCACTTTGACGGTTGCTCCGATAACGGGGCCGTCAGCTGCACTTACCGTACCCTTCACGGTAATCTTCTGCGCCCATGCTCCTATTGGAAGCATCAAAAGCAGAAGCACTAACCCAAGGGTAATTTTTAGTTTCGAGCTTCGCTCGCTTAGGCCATCAGGTCTAAGAACTTTACATGTGCGATTCATACATAAATAAATTTAGTTAGTATATAATGGTATGTAACTTTTATTTTTCACCTTGTACCGTCGCTTCGGCATCAAGGTATTAGAACTTTACGAATTTCGATGCAAAGATAGGTGTTTTTAGTTAATCAGTAGTTTTCAGATGTTTCATGGTCGTTTCTGTGTGTTTCATTCGTATTGATATAGCTTGATATGAAGTAATTTCCAGTCTCCACAGGCTATTCGGGCGTGCCGGCCCTGATGGTCTTGGTCGCCATTGTGACGTCTCAGGTAACGAAATTTCCCCGTTTCATCAATGCAAATTTCGTCTACCGACCCGATGCCGACCCGAGTGCCCTTGAATGTCAAATTCTCCAACGAACCTTGACTTTCTGTTTGCGTGGCTTTCAGCTCAAATCCGTCTTCTCCCAGCATCTTCTGCTCCTCGCGCGCTTTCTCGTAGTCGGAGGCAAAGGCTACCACTACGCCAGTTCCTGCCAGCAGGTATTCGTTGTCGGCCAGCCTCATCAGGATAGCACCGCCCTCAGGCCATTGCGAGCCGTTGGTGGCTCGCGGGTCCCAGGGCAGGGTGAAGTAGTGTCGGCAGGTGATGACTGTTCCGTTGTCGCTGATGATGCGCTCTTTGTCTTGCTGGTCGAAGAGCATACCCCAGGATGATTTACTATTTACGGATTTACTATTTGCGGATTTGTAGTTTGCAATTTGTCTTAGCAGGGCGTAGGCTTTGCTGACGCTTTCTGTCTCGCTCGGTGAAGCCTGGTCGATGGCAAAGGGCGAGAATCCTAACGCGTGGTGTTCGCCAAAGGCATACATTGCACGCGCCCCACTGTTCTCGCAGCAGCGGCTTTCGGGGATGAAGAGGCGGTTGTTCCACAGTGCATACTGGTCGGCCCATCCCTTGAATCCCGTATCATAGATGTCGGGAGCCAGACATAGCAGCTGGGGTGCTCCTGCATGCCAGAGGTCTATGAGGTGTGCCAGCGGTCCTGCCGAGGGGTATTGGCCAGGACGACGGCCGCGACTGTTCATTGCTGCATTGACATAGAGTGGCATCGTGGTGTATCGTCGGGCTGTCTCACACAGCCGCCCTACATAGCGGGCGTAGTAGTAGGCCATGAATATTTCGTCTGTGTGGATGTCGTCGCCAAACATCTCCTTCCACTCCTTTCCCTTGCCGGTATAGCGCCGGGCGAGCCAGGGGTGCAGGTGGTGGCGGTTTTTTCTCAGATAGCTGCTGAGCTCCTGTGGCACTCCTTTATGGTAGATAGCGTTAGCCAGTTCGGAGTGGTCGCGGGCCGACTCCAGCATGCCGATCTCATTTTCTACCTGCACCATCGGCACCACGTCGGCGGCCGTCTGGCTCAGATGCTGCATCAGGGCTCCAAAGGCGCGATTGTCGGCCTGAAACACTTCTTCCGAGAAACAGCTGGCAATTTCCAAGGGCTTTCCTTCCTCCGTGCGGGCTCGCGGAAATCGCCTGGTGTCCTGCTTGAACCATAGTGGCGCATAGCACGACATCGAGTTTTTCCAGGCACCAAACCAGAGGAATACAATCTGCAGCCCGTTCTCGCGTGCTCGCTGCACGGTGCGGTCTATGAGGGTGAAATCGTAAGTTCCCTCTTGCGCTTCTATCAGTTCCCAGTAGGCGGGCACCAGCACAGTGTTCAGCCCTAATGTTTTCATGCGCGGTATTACCTCGTCAATATCCGCTGTCGAGGTGGCTGCCGAGTTGCTCAGCTCGCCTCCCAGGATAATCAGGTTGTCTTGTGCCCGCACTGCGATGACTGCCAGCAGGCATAGTGCGAACAGTTGGATGCGTCTCATAGTCATGTCTTCAGTTTTTAGTATGGTATGTAGGGGGAGGGGAAATTCAGGCTCCCTCGTCGTCAGTCGCTGATGCGGATGCGCAGCTGGTGGCGCTTGGAGGGGTCGATGGTGTATTTCTTCAGTACACCGGGACCGCATGAGCTGTTGCCCAGCCCCATCACCTTGCAGTCGATGCTGAGATAGGTCTTCCCTTGGTCTTCCAACTCGTAGTCGTGACTCTTCGATGCCAGATAGGCAGCCGGGTAGGGCAGGGCCGAGAAGGAGAACGGTTCGTCCACGCTCTCTATCCGGATGGTCTTTCCGTCTTTCGTCTTCAGCATGACGAGGGTGCAGTCCTCATGATTGCCTGAGTCTTGCGGACGGGGATAGTGTACATACTGGTTGGTCACCGTCGACTGCCACAGCCCGAGCGAGCACGACTGCTTGCGGTCGGGATAGTTGTCCCAGGGGCCTCGTCCGTACCAGGTCAGCTGCTCATACTCGCGAGGCAGCTCGATGACGATGCCCAGTCGCGGCAGCGGGGGCAGCGTGTCGGGTATCTCGAAGGTAAAGGTGAGCTCGTTGCCGTCCTGGGCTACGGTCATAGGGATGTGCAGGGTGTCCAGCCCGCACCGCTTCCAGTCTTTGGCGAGCCAGTTGCCAAAGCTCTTGTCGTTGTCAGTAGGTGCGCGGAAGATTTGTTGCCGGATGCCTGCTACGACGGTAGTGAGCGACTTGGGCAGATGCTGTGACTTCTTGATGCTGCGCGGACGGGCATAGCTCAGCTGTTTCACTCCCTTGGCGTGCTCTGTATCCACTGGTACATAGACTTCGCCGTTGGCTTTGGCAGCCTCTCCGTAGATGGCCTGCACCTCGTAGTATTTAGGGGTCAGCGTGCGGTCGCTCATCACGATGCCGTTCATGCAGAACGCATGCAGGTTGGGCTTGTCGCCGAAATCGCCGCCATACAGCACCTTCTCTGTCTTCACGTCTCCCGTCTCCGACCTCTTGATGATGCCCTGATCCACCCAGTCCCAGATGAATCCGCCCAGCAGGCGCTTGTGGGCGCTGATCTCGTCCCAATACTCCTTGAAGTTGCCTAAGGCGTTGCCCATCGAGTGGGCATACTCGCTGGTCAGCACGGGTCGCGGGCCGCCGTCGGAGCCTTCCCACGAGCAGCGGTCGCCGGCACGCGAGGCAATCTCCACCAGTCGCTCCCATCGGGCGTTCTCAGCCCGTTCCTTGTCCGAGCCTTCGGGGATGCCAGGGTTCAGGTATTCGTCCATCACGCGGGGGTAGAAGCGCGAGATGATGTCGACGCTCTGTGGGTCGTGGGCTGTACGCTGCCTGTCGGACTCTACGCTCAGCGTGCCCTGTGCGCCCTCATAGTGTACGGGTCGGGTGGGGTCAAACTCGTGCAGCCAGGCGGACATGGCCGCGTGGTTGGCGCCGTAGCCGCTCTCGTTGCCCAAGCTCCAGAAGATAATCGAGGGATGGTTCTTGTCGCGCTCTGCCATTCGTATCACGCGGTCCATGAAGGCTTCTGCCCAGTCGGGTGTCGAGGCCAGCGTTCCCCTCAGTCCGTGGGTCTCGGCATTAGCCTCGTCCATCACGTACATGCCCATCGAGTCGCACAGCTCGTACCATCGCGGACAGTTGGGGTAGTGAGCCAGTCGCACGGCGTTGATGTTGGCCTGCTTCATCAGCTGCAGGTCTCTCACCATCAGCTCCTCCGTCATCACACGAGCGCGATAGGGGTCGTGTTCATGGCGGTTCACGCCGCGTATCTTGATGGCCTTGCCGTTGACGAGCAGCTGTCCGTCGGCGATGCGGATGTCGCGGAAGCCCACTTGCTGGCACACCTCCTCTATCGGCTGACCCTTGTCGTCTTGCAGCTGTAGCCGCAGGGTGTACAGTTCCGGATGTTCTGCACTCCACAGTCTGGGCTCTTCGACCTCTATCTCCATGCGGGCAAACTTGCGGTAGCCGCGCTGGGGATACCATTCGTTCATGCGGGCAGCCTTGTGCTGCAGGTCGAGTACCTCGGTGGCATCGATGGTGTCGCGGCCTATGGTGCGCCTGCCGTCCAGCAGGGTAGCCACCAGCCGGTAGCCCTCGCCGCTCTGTCCGTTGTACACTGAGAACTGCGGATTGATGGTCAGCGTCCAATCGTCCTTCCATTTGCCGGATTCCTCGGGCTGTGTTCTTACCGCCACATCCCGCAGGCGCACATCGGGCGTATGGTAGATGAGCACGTCGCGGTGGATGCCGCCGAAGCGCCAGAAGTCCTGATCCTCCAGATACGAGCCGTCGCTATACTTATACACCTCTACTGCTATCTGGTTCTCGCCCTGCCTTAGATAGGGCGTGATATTGAATTCCGACGGTTCCATTGAGCCCTGACTGTAGCCCACGCGTTGTCCGTTGATCCAGACGTAGAAGGCCGACATGACGCCCTCGAAGCGCAGGAAGGTCTGCCCGCCCGTCGCTGCGGCTCCCTTGGTCCCGCCTGTCGTTCCCTTGGTGCCGTTTGTCGCCGTGTTACGGCGGCAAATCCAACTGTCGGGTACGGTGAAGCTCCTGCGGTATTGCCCTGTAGGGTTGCGCTCCTCGTAGGTCGTCCAGGCTTCCTTGGGTTCGCTGGTCACTCGCGGCTGGTCAATCTTGAACGGATAGCCTGCCGAGACGTAGATGGGTGTTCCATAGCCGTTGACCTCCCAATTGGCCGGCACGACCAGCTGTGTCCATGAGGAGGCGTCGTAGTCTGTACGATAAAAATCCTTGATGCGCCCCTCGGGTGTCTTTGTCCATCGGAACTGCCACAGGCCGTTCAGGCTTAGCTGACGGTCGCCCTTCTCCGTTGCGTAGGGAATGAAGTAGGCACGGGCAGGCTCACGGTTTATCTGCAGTACGTGGTGGTTCTCCCAGTCGTGGTGTCCGTCTTGTCCGTAGGTGCCGAGAGCCAGTGTCAGGGTGATAGCAGTCAGAATAGCAGTCTTCATAGTTTGTCGTCTTTTTACAAAAAGACGTAGCACCGTTCACTTTGTCATCGGTATAAATGTCTTGGTCATTAGTCAGCAGTCAATAAGAAAAATCGACTTAGACTGCTTGGCTGTGGTGATAGGGTGCCAGTTGTTGGCGCACTTGGCGCCGGGCCTGCCCCAGACGGTTCTCTACTTGCTTGTAGGGCAGGGCCAGCTGGCGGGCAATGTCGCTCACCTTCAGACCGTCGTAGATGTGCAGACGATAGATGCGTCCGCAGGCTTCAGGCAGCCGGGTCAGCGACTGCTCCATGTGCTCCATTATCATCCGGGCAGAGAGGGAAGTCTCGATTTCTCCGATGAAATCGGCGTTTTTTGCGTTTTTTTCATATTCTTTGCAGACGTTTCGACGGCGAAAATAGTCGGCTATCTGGTGGCGTGCCATCGTGTAGACGAGGCTGGGAAGTGTGTTGGGCATGATGGGTTGACGGTGGGCAAGCAGGTGCAGGAAGATGTCCTGCACTCTGTCTTGCGCCTCGTCGGCATCAGAGATGCGCACCGCGACGAAATGTACGATTTCATCGCGATGCTGAGTATAATAGTTGGATATAAGGTGATGGTTATTCATTCAACACTTTCTGGATAGTGCCGTCCTCGTTGTAGAACAGTCGCTGGGCTTTCAGTGAGCGCAGGTGCGTGATGTCGTTGGAGGGCACGCAGTCGTGATAGCACAGATACCACTGTCCCTTGAACTCTACGATGCTGTGGTGGGTGGTCCAGCCTACGACGGGGTCGAGCAGCACGCCCTGATAGGTGAATGGTCCGTAGGGTGAGTCGCCGATGGCATAGCAGAGGTAGTGGCTGTCGCCAGTAGAGTAGGAGAAATAGTATTTACCGTTGTATTTGTGCATCCAAGAGGCCTCGAAGAAGCGGTGCGGGTCGCCAGCTTTCAGGGGTTCGCCGTCCTTGTCGACGATAAGGACAGGCCGCGGCGCTTCGGCAAACTGCTTCACGTCGTCGCTCATGCGTACGACGAGGCTGGGCAGGGCAGGTACGTCTGCAGGACAGAAGAGCTGGGTTTTCTTGTCTGCGGCAGGACCGAGCACGACACCCTCGCTGGTGAGGCGCTGCGGGGCCTGATACCATTGCAGCTGTCCGCCCCAGAGTCCGCCGAAGTAGCAGTAGATTTGTCCGTCGTCGTCCTTGAACACGCAGGGGTCGATGCTGAACGAGCCTCTGATGGGCTCCTTTTCGGGCACGAACGGGCCCTCAGGGCGGTCAGCGACGGCTACGCCGAGGTGGAACACGCCGTTATAGTCTTTGGCAGAGAAGATGAGGTAGTACTTACCGTCCTTCTCCACGCAGTCGTTGTCCCACATCTGCTTCTCGACCCAGGGCACCTGGTCTTCGTCGAGGATGACACCGTGATCGGTGACCTCGCCCTGTTCCAGATCGTCGAACGACAGCACGTGATAGTCCTTCATCTGGAAGTGGCCGCCGTCGTCGTCGAAGGCGTGTCCTGCCTCGCGGTCGTGGCTGGGATAGATGTAGAGTTTGCCGTTGAACACATTGGCTGAGGGGTCAGCCATATAGTCGCTGGGGAATAGATAACGTGGTTTCATAAGCTGCTGTATTTTTATTTATATAGGTTGATGATGTCGTTGACGATGGCTTTCGGCTGATAGCTGCGGTCGAAGAGCAGGGGATAGTTGGTGCGTCCGGAGATGGGCCAGTCGTTGAGCCACGAGTCGCCATCGCTCACGCCCCAGAGGTTGATGCGTCCTATCTTGTCGCGATGCCTGTAATAGATGTTGAAGAACTGGAGATAGCGCTTCTCTATCTGTCGGGCCACCTTTGCGGGAAGTCCGTTCTTATAGGGGTTCATCTTCTCCTGATACTCGAAGTTCTGGCTGATCTCGGCACCTCCGAAGTTTTCGGGCGAGGGCAGCACGTTGAGGTCGAGCTCCGTCATATTGATTTTGACACCCAAGGCGGCAAAGGCCTCGATAGACTTTTCGTACTCCTTGAGATTGGGATAGTCGAGTCCGTTGTGGCTCTGCATGCCCACAGCATCGATGCGCAGACCCTTGTCCTTCAGCTTCTTGACCAGCCGGCATACTGCTTCGCGCTTGCCAGGTTTTGCCATCGAGTAGTCGTTGTAATACAGTTCTACCTCAGGGTCGGCCTCATGGGCATAGCGGAAGGCCAGCTCGATGAACTCCTCGCCCAATATCTGGTAGTAGTAGGAATTGCGGAAGGAGCCGTCGTCCTCGATGGCCTCGTTCACTACGTCCCATCCGCGAATCTTTCCGCGGAAGTGGCCTACTACGGTATAAATATGCTTGCGCATGCGCTCGCGCAGCACCTCGGGCTTCACCAGCTTGCCGTTCTTGTCGTGGAAGAACCACTTCGGAGCCTGTGAGTGCCAGACGAGGCAGTGGCCCATAGCCACCAAGTTATGCTGCTGGCAGTAGTCGATGAAGCGGTCGGCATCGCGGAAGTCGAACAGCCCCTCCTCGGGCTGCACCACCTCGCCCTTCATGCAGTTTTCGGGTACGGCAGTATTGAAATGCTTGTCGACGACGGCATCGGTCTGCGGACTCATGCCGTTGGACTGGGTCACGTTGAGGGACGCACCGATGAGACAGTACTTGCCTACAACTTCTCGCAAGCTCTGTGCAAGCACGGTCTCCGATGCAAACACTACTAATATTAAAACTACTAACCTAAAAAACTTCATACTCTATTTACTTGTTGCGTTTCTCAATCTCGATGTTTATCTTGTCAATCACCTCGTCTGTCAGCTCATAGCGCGAGATGATGAACATAGCCAGACCTAACAGCAGGGCAGGAATGACGCAGACCAACCAGAGGATGCCCTGCTCGGCGAAAGTGGTCTGAACGGTCTCCTTGGCATTGAAACCCACATACGACAGCACCAGTCCGGGCACTACGCCGCCTAAGGCCATACCAGCCTTGAAGAAGATGCCCGTCAGCGCATTCACGATGCCCGAGATGCGCTTGCCGGTGGTGTATTCGCCATAGGAGATGACCTCGGGCACCAGTGCCCACATGTATCCCGTAGCCACGATGACACCTGTAGACTTGATGAACTGAGCCACATAGACTATCCACATCTGCGACTTCAACGAGGGCACCACCGACACTACGTAGAGGATGGCCATACCCACGATGGCGATGGTGAGGAAGATGTTGAACATGCCGCGCTTGCCTACGGCTTTCTTGATGGCAGGCACCAAGGGCATGAAGATGAAGGCAGGCACAGAACCCAAGCCCATGAAGACGGCCAGTTGGTCGCTGGTGGCCTGCAGGTTGCACGTCATATAGTAGGAGCCGGCAGCATTGCCCACCGACATCATGGCGAAGGCTGTAATAAAGAAGAACGCCAGCACGCGCAAGGGGCGGTTGCGCACAAACTCCGTCCACAGGTCGCTCACCTTCACGTCCTCCATATCCTTCGCATCCATCACCACGCGCTCCTTGGTCTGTGTGAAGCAGAAGAAGAGCAGCAGCATGCCTACAACGGCATAGATGCCCATTGTGGTGAACCAGGCACTGGCAGCATCGGGCGTGTTGATGATAGCCTCACCGTTGGCGTCCTTCGGTGCGAAGGCAGCCACCACGAGGGGAATGCCCGAAGCCACGCACAGTCCACCCACGTTGGCCAGAAACATACGCACGGAGGTCAGGGTGGTAATCTCGTCTGTATCGCGCGTGAGCGATGAGTTCAGTGCACCATAGGGCACATTTATTAAGGTATAGAGCATCGACATGCCCACATAGGTGACGTAGGCATAGACGAGCGAGGGTGCAAAGCCGTTCCAGAAGCACAGGATGGCGAATCCTGTCAGCGGAATGCCTCCCAATACCAGATAGCTGCGATACTTGCCTAACTTGGGATCGTGCTTGTCGACATACGTTCCCACCAAGGGGTCCCAGAGCACATCCACCAGACGCACTACTAAGAACATCGTAGCAGCGTCTGCGGGGTCGAGTCCGTAGATGTTAGTGTAGAAGAACAGCAGGTACATGCTGATGGTCTGGTAAATCAGGTTCTGGGCCAAATCGCCAGAGCCAAAGCCGATACGCTGTATCCAGGAGAGTTTGTAGAAACCTTTCGTCTCTTGTGTTTCGTTCATTGCCATTGTCGTTATAGGTTTTATTACGTTTTCTGGTTGCAAAGTTAGTGGTTTCCGTTGGAATGGACGTTTTCACATGTTACAAAAACTATCTTTATTTGTTTCATGCACAAAGAATTTGCATTTTTTAGGATGCTTCCAATATAAAAATGACTATATTTGCAGAAAATATCAAATGCTTATGAAACGTACATCTCTTCTTATTCTACTCGCAGTGCTCGCCGTCGTGGGCGATGCTAAAGTGCTGCTACCCCAGCTCTTCCAGTCGGGCATGGTGTTACAACGTGGAAAGACAATCCCCGTATGGGGAAAAGCCGACCCTCAGGAGAAAGTAATCATTCGCTGGAACAAGCACCAGTATGCTACCATAGCTGATGCGAATGGCCGCTGGCGCGTAGACCTGCCCAAGATGAAGGCTGGCGGCCCCTATACGATGACGGTGAACGACGTGGTGCTTGCCGATGTGATGGTGGGCGATGTCTGGCTGCTGTCTGGGCAGTCGAATATCGATGTCACTATTGAGCGTGTCTATCCGCAATATACTGATGAAATCGACCATTTTGATAATCCTAAGGTGCGCTTGTTCCGTGTGCAGAACGAGACGAATACGCACGGTGTGCAGGACGACATCCGTCCGACGAGCATCAACTGGAAACCCCTGAACAAGCAGAACGCCTGGCTCTTCTCGGCTGTAGGCACCTTTCTGGGCAAGCGTATGCTGGAGAAGACGGGAGTGGCGCAGGGCATCATTGTCAACAGCTGGGGCGGCACGCCCATCGAGGCCTGGATATCAGCTGACTCGTTGATGCGTGACTATCCGCTGCAGGTGGAGAAAACCCGACTCTATCAGAACGATGAAATGGTGAAGCTGCAACAGCAGTTCAACCAGCAGGCCGACCAGCGCTGGCGGCAGTTGCTGGATGCTGCCGACCCGGGTATTGCCGGGCGCTTTACAGCCCTCGACTATGATGATCGTGCGTGGAAGACGGTTGACCAGTATCAGAATGAATGGGCCAAGCAGCACGGTCGCGGCATCGTGGGCAGTATCTGGCTTCGCCAGCATGTGCATATCGATAAAGCCCATGCGGGTAAGCCTGCCCGCCTGCTGTTAGGTACGCTCTTTGATGCCGACTTCACCTATGTCAACGGCAAGGAAGTGGGGCGCACCTACTATCAGTATCCGCCGCGCCGCTACGACATCCCTGAAGGGCTGCTCCGCGAGGGTGACAATGTGATTACCGTGCGTTTTGTCAACAAGTATGGAACGGTTCATTTCATAGAGGACAAGCCTTACCTGTTAGCCTTCGGAGACGACCGTTTCAGCCAGAATCCGATGCCCAAGGATGTGATTCCACTGAGCACCCGGTGGCTGCATCATGCAGGAGCCGAGATGCCTGCCTGTCCCAGCGGCGATGTGTCGCTGCAGAATATGGCTACCACGCTCTACAATGCTGTGCTCTATCCCTTAGCACCGTATGCACTGAGCGGCATTGTGTGGTATCAGGGTGAGTCGAACTCTGGGAATCCTGCTCCCTATGCCGACCTGTTGCGCAAGCTGATGGGCAATTGGCGCGCACTATGGAAAGAGCCCACGATGCCTTTCTGTATCGTGCAGTTAGCCAAGTATATGTATCCTACGGATGCAGGATACAAGAACTGGCTCAAACTGAGGGACCAGCAGCGATTAGTGGCTGAAAGCGACCGCTATGCAGAGGCTGCCGACATCTTCGATTTGGGCGAGGAAAACGACATTCATCCCCTGCGCAAGAAGGAAGTGGCCGAGCGTGTGGGCCTGTGCTTCGACAAACTGGTCTTTGGGAAATAGCTCATTGGGCAAAGCTGCCGAAATAGCCTAAGCAGACATCGCGCCACTCGCGGGCATTCTCGAGCTGGTGCTGCAGGCGCTCGTCTACCTCGCGCCAGCGCTGGTCGTCCACATAGTGACGCAGCTGATACCGCCAGGCCGCCTGTATCTGCTCGACGGTAATCACTCCTTTATGATAGTGATATTGCAGCGACTCCCACAGCGTGGAGCCGTCCTTCATGCGGTAGGTCCAGGGAACACGGTGGAACCACAGCAGCAGGTTCTCAGGACACGTTGTGATATCATTGTAGCTGCGTGCAACCTCTGGGCGATACTGGCTGACGGCATCGGTTCCTGAGGTGGTGCGGTTGAAGCCGATGCTGTCTTTGTTGGCCTGATGGTAGTAGACGGGACACCACTCCAAGGGATAGTCGGCTTTGTAGCCGTCGGGCTCAGGGCCGTAGTGGTGGTCGAACTTGAAGATATGGTGCAAGCCTAAAGGCATCATATAGTCTACACAGGCCTCGCGGCTCTCGCACATGAGTTGCGACATCGTCGTAACAAACGGAGAATCGGGAGTGAAAGTCTGGGCGAGCCACTCTTGGGCGATAGCCTCAGACGACAGGGCGGGGTTCCACGCCAGGCGGCCAAAGGCATACCAGTTAGCCTGCGAGAAGTGGTGACCGCACCAGTTGCGGTCGAGTCCGATATTGGCTACTCCTGCAATACCCTTTAATCCAGCAGCAGGGACTTGCTGGAAGAACTCCTCCCACATGGGCGCGAGATAAACCAAATGGCGCGACTGGCCGAGATACTCCTGCGTAATCTGTAGCTCCACCATATTGGGGGTCTGCTTGATCTGGTCGAAGACGGGACTGTAGGGCTCGCGGGGCTGGAAGTCGAGCGGACCGTTCTTGGTCTGCAGGATGACATTCGGGCGGAACTGCCCGTCGAGGGGCTTAAACTCCGAGACGGCCTGCTTGACGCGGTCTTCTCCCTTATGGTTGGCACCATAGACGAAGCAGCGCCACATGACGATGCCGCCGAAGGGCTTCAGTGCATCTGCCAGCATGTTGGCACCGTCGGCATGCGAGCGGTGATAGTCGCCAGGACCGGGCTGTCCCTCACTGTTGGCTTTGACCAGAAAGCCGCCGAAGTCGGGAATGAGCTTGTATATTTCCTTTGCCTTACGCTTCCACCACTTAGCTACCGCACCATTCAAGGGGTCGGCAGTCTTGGTGTCACCCAGAGCCATAGGGGTGGCGAAGTTGATGCTGAGGAAGACCTTGATGCCATAGGGACGCAGGATATCGGCTATCTTCTGCACCTCTTTCAGATAGGGTGTGGTGAGCATTTTAGGCGAAGCATTGACATTGTTCAGCACGGTACCGTTGATGCCCAATGAGGCATTGGCACGGGCGTACTCTTGGAGGAGTTGAGAGTTCTCGCTTTGCGAGTGTGGCTTCGCAATGAGAGTTGAGAGTTGAGAGTTCTCTCTGTGAGAGTGTGGCGTTGCATTGAGCGTTGACTCGCTCCAGAAGATGCTCTCGCCGGCATAGCCGCGCTCGATGCTGCCATCCAGATTGTCCCAATGATTCAGTAGGCGCAGGGAGAAGGCGGGTGTCTCCTGACACTTGTAGCTTAGCCTCTGGGCTTTCTGGATAGCTTGCCGGCGCAGCAGGCTATAGGCACCATAGAGCAGTCCGATGTCGCGACGGGCAGTGATGGTGTTACCCTCGATTGTGAAACCGTCGTTGTCGGGCAGGGCAGGGTCCAGTTTCAGAGTGATGTTCTCACCGTTGAAGTAGGTTTCCAGCTCTTCTCGCGCAATGTCGATAGTGGGTGACGAGACGGTGCTGGCGACCTTACATTTGTTGACGGGCTGATAGCGCAGCCATAGTTTGTGGCCGTCCTCAGCCATCATGCTGAGACTGGCACATAGGGTGAATAATGATAATAGTAGCCTTTTCATGATTATTTGCTATTTTACAATTTATTATTTACGATTTTCAACTCCCTCCCGCATATTCTGTCGGTGTCATTCCGAAGTGTTTCTTGAAGACTGTTGAGAAGTGGGCCTGGTTGTTGAATCCTACAGAGTAGGCCACCTGGGTGATGTTGATTTTCTTCTCGCGGATGAGTCGGGCAGCCTGTTCCAGACGCAGATTACGCACAAACTCACTGGTGGAGATGCCCGTCATCTCCTTCATCTTGCGGTGCAGCTGGGCGCGACTGATGCCTACCTCGTGTGTCATCATCTCCATATCGAAGTCTGGGTTCGACAGGTTTTCGTTGACGCATTTCATGATCTTCTCCATCAGCACGTCATTGTTGCCTTTCACCTTGACCTCTTCTACCTTGTCTTCCTGCTCTTGGGCACCGCTGAACTTGCCGCGCAGGCGGCGAACGTTGTCCACCAGTTTGTCGATGGTGACATGCAGCTCTTCCATCACGAAGGGCTTTGCCAGAAAGGCATCGGCACCACGCTTCAGACCTTCCAGACGGTATTGCACCTCACTCTTGGAGGTGAGCAGGATGACGGGAATGTCGCTGATGTTGGTATTCGACTTGATGCTGCGCAATAGCGTGATGCCGTCCATCTCAGGCATCATCACATCACTGACCACCAGGTCGAACGGCTGGGTGAGCAGCAACTTTAATGCCTCGCGGCCATTGGGCGCATAGCTGAACTTATACCAGCTGCCCAGCTCGGACTTGATATAATTGCCGATTTCAATATCGTCGTCGACCACCAGGATATGCAGGTTGCGATTGGCCTGTTTCTTGGTCGCATGGGGTGAGGGAGCATCATGCTGGGCAGGGGTGTCCTCAATCTCTTCCGTCTTCAGATGGTCTTTACCCAAAGGCAGGCTGACGGTCAACACGGCTCCTGTAGTGACGGTTCCGTCCTTGCGGTTCTGGGCTGTAATCTTTCCTCCGTGCATCTCGGTCAGTGCGCGGCAGAGGTTGAGTCCGATGCCTGTGCCGTCAACATGGATGTCTTTCGAATTCTTGCCCTGATAGAAGCGTTCGAAGAACCGGTCGGTCTTGTCGTTTTCGAAGCCGTTACCATTGTCTATGACTTCGATGACGGCGCTTTTGGATGTGAGCGAGAGCCGCAGGGTCACCTCATCTTTGGTGTATTTGAAAGCATTCGACAACAGGTTGGAGACCACTTTGTCGAACTGGGTGCGGTCTATCCATACCTTAATGTTATTCTCTGGATGGATGAAGGTATAGTGTATATGCTCTTGCAGGGCATTGTATTCGTAGAGCTTGTAGATACCGTAGCAGAAGGCTGTCAGGTCGGTTTCCTGGCACGACAGTTTCATCTGCTGTTTGTCAATCTTCCGTTCGTCCAGTATCTGGTTGACTAATAGCAACAACCGCTGTGCATTCTTGTCGATGGTGTCGAGGTCTACTTGACTTTCTGCATCCTGCAGGCGGGCTTTCAGCTTCTTCAGCGGTCCCATGATGAGGGTCAGTGGGGAACGGATGTCGTGAGTGGCATTGATGAGGAACTGCATCTTCGACTCTTCCAAGTCGCGACGGCGCTGTCGCTCCCAGTTGTAGAGCAATAGTCCGATGAATCCTCCTGCAACGAGGCAATAGAAGAGATAGGCCCATGTGGTCTTGTACCAGGGTTTCTCTATGGTAACGATGAGGGTGGTCACCTCGTTGGAAGCTATTCCGTCGGCCGATGCCCTGACCTCGATGGTGTAGAGTCCGGGCTGCATCTGGTGGAAGGTGAGCTGATTGTTGCCCTCGTTGGTCTGCATCCAGGTGTTGGCACCGTTTACACGATACTGGAACGAGATATTCTCTGCATTCTTGAAGTCGAGCAGCGAGAATTCCATCGTGAACGAGTTGTCGCCATAGGGAAGCTCAAAATGGTCTTGTAGTGGGTTCAGAGCCCGTCCGCTGGCATGAATGCGTGTCAGAAGCGTACGGCCCAGGCTATGGGTGAGCGAGCTGACATCACGAGGCAGGAAGGTCACCAGCCCGTCGGCTGTACCAAAACTGATGCGGTCGTCCGAACGGTGTATCATAGCCCCCAGCACAAATTCATTGGTGGTCAGGCCGTTTCCTGCAATATGCCCGGTAAGTTGCTGGCTATATTGCCAGATACCCTTTGTGGTAGAAATCCAGATGTCGCCCTGCTGGTCGGCCACCATACTGCAGATCATCTTATCGTGTAGCTGTTCAGCATGGGGTGCCTCAGTCACCTTATTGGTCTTGGGGTCGTAGCGGTATAGACCACTCTCTGTGCCTATCAGTATTTTGCCGTCGGCGGTCTCGCAAGTAGTATAGCACTGCTTGCCATCAAGCAGCACATTCCATCCGCGACTGTTGAATACATAGCCTTCTGGTTGCATCATCGACACACCGCTGGTGGTGCATATCCACAGCTGTCCGTGAGAGTCGAACATCAATCCCTTAATCCAGTCATTGCAGAGATAGCCTTCTTTGCGGTGGGCTTGCTGCATGCTCATCAGTTCGCCCTGCTTTGTCTGGGGATTGTAACAGTAGAGTCCCATTCCGAAGGAGCAGATATAGAGCCTGCCTTGTGCATCCTCTGTCATGCAGTTCAGCCCGCGTCCGTTCAGAGTCAGTTCTGGAACGGCTTGTCCTGACAGCGGATTATAACGATAGAGCACATTCTCGGTAGTTAGCCAGTATTGTCCGGACTGACTGCGGAAGATGAGTCGGGTGCCTATAGGCGACTGAGGATGCGCCTTCACTTGTCCCTTCCCATCCAGCAGGAATACACCGCTGTTCTGGACTGTACACCACGTGTTGTCACCCTCGCCGGCAGTGATGGACGACACACCGCCTCCTGTGACATAATGCTGCTCTGACAGACTCCACGTGCTGAAGGCCGACTGCTGGCGCGAGAGCATCATCAGCCCCTTGTTGTAGCAGGCCACCCAGAGGTTCTGGTCTTTATCCTCCATCACATCTACCACATTGGCTGTGCCCAGGTCCATCTGTCCGTTGCCATTTTCCACACGAGCCAGCAGACGGCTGTCGCGGGCAATCTTCATCAGACCGCTTCCCGATGTGGCTATATACATGTCACCGGCTTTGTCGATGGTGGCATCCTCCATACTGATATTGCGGTCTATTTGGGAAAGGTCGAGTTTGGCATCCTTCATCTCGCCCGTGTGATAGTCGTAGCTCAAGATACCATACATACAGACGATTAACAACTGCTGGCCATACTCAATATAGCGCATGGGTTGGCCGCAGGTGGAGAGATAATCGCGGAAGGTAGTCGGCTGCCCGTTCTTGACGGTGAACTTAGTAAAGGTGGTCAGATGGTCGCTGCGCCACAGGTTACCCTGACGGTCGATGTGGATACGGCTGTAGAAGTGGTCGCTCTGACGGCGGTTGAACTTGCTTTCATAGTCTATATGACGGTTGGGTGAGCTGATGCTGTAAAGCCCATAGCCCGCAGTGCCAATCAGCAGACGGTGACGGCTGTCATCAGTCAGTGAGTTGACACGGGGTGTCAGCCCGTCAGGAAACGTGTAGCGGCGGAAGTTGTCGTGTTCGTAGTCGTAGCTGACCAGTCCTCGTGAGCAGCCTACCCACAAGCGCCCGTTACGGTCTACAAACAAGGTTGAAATCTCATTGTCGTTGATGGTGGTAGAGTCGTTGCGGCTATGAAAATAGGTGGTAAAGCGATAGCCGTCGAACTTGTTCAGTCCATACTCTGTACCCACCCAGATAAAACCGTAGCGGTCTTGGCAGATACAGGTGATGAGGCTACTCGACAGTCGACCTGATGAATAGAAGTGTCCTGTCTGAGATTTTGACTGCACTTGCCATAGTAAGCACAGAACCAGTATCACGTATTTTATGGGCGATTTCATTGCAGTCATTGGTTTTGCAAAGGTAGCACAAATCGTCCAAACGACAAAATTATTTTATATTTTTTTTTGTAGAGCAGCATATAAAAATAGCGTGTAATATGCTTACACGCTATTGGGATGTTGTAGTCTACTGGGCTATCAGCGAGATAGCAAAGCCTCCGCCTGGGGCTTCTTTCAGCTTCAGTGTATCACCCTGCTTGACTATCTTCTTTGTGATGGTGTAGGCCTTCGGATTGGTCTCGTAGTGCGCATCTTTGGCATCGGCATAGATGGTACACTCATACTTGCGGCCCTTGTCGAGGAAGTCGAGCTTGAGCGTGCTCTGGTGACCGTTCTCATCACATTTGCCTCCTACGAACCAGTTGTCAGTACCTTTGGCCTTGCGTGCTACCGTGATGTAGTCGGCAGGTTCCGCCTCAAGGTAGATGCTCTGATCCCAGTCGCAAGCCACATCGCGGATGAACTGGAAGGCATCGTCATAGCGCTCATAGTGCTCAGGCAGGTCGGCAGCCATCTGCAAGGGGGAATACATGGTGAGGTAGAGAGCCAGAGAGCCAGCTATGGTGATACGGGCCCACGAGGTGTTGTTGCTCCAGGTGGAGAGCTTCGTCTCGAAGATGCCTGGGGTGTAGTCCATAGGGCCGCCCTGCAGGCGAGTGAACGGCAGGATGCAGGTGTGGTCGGGTCGTGAGCCGCCAAAAGCTTCATATTCCGTACCGCGAGCCGACTCGTTGCCCACCAGGTTGGGATAGGTACGGCAGAGTCCCGTCGGGCGGGTGGCCTCATGGGCATTGACCATAATATGGTGCTTGGCAGCCTCTTGGATGACATAGAGATAGTGGTTGTTCATGCTTTGCGAGTAGTGATGGTCACCGCGTGGGATGATGTCTCCTACATATCCTGTCTTTACAGCATCGTAGCCATAATGGTTCATCAGCTTGAAGGCCTCCTTGATATGTCGCTCATAGTTCTGGGTGCTCGAAGAGGTCTCGTGGTGCATCAGCAGCTTGACACCCTTGGAGTGGGCATAGTCGTTCAGCATCTTGATGTCGAAGTCGGGATAGGGAGTCACGAAGTCAAAGACATCACGCTTCCACATGTTGGCCCAGTCTTCCCAGCCTACATTCCATCCCTCTACCAATACCTCTTGCAGTCCGTTCTTGGCAGCAAAGTCTATATACCGCTTCACTTTCTCGTTGTTGGCAGCATGACGGCCATGCGGCTTCACCTTCGTCCAGTCTATCTGGTCGAGCTTGATGCTGGGGTAGTCGTCGGTATAGTGCCAGTTGGATTTGCCTACAATCATCTCCCACCATACACCACAATACTTTGTGGGATGAATCCATGAGGTGTCTTCCAACTTACAGGGTTCGTTGAGGTTGAGGATGAGATTTGAAGAGAGCATGTCTCGTGCATCATCACTGACAATGATGGTGCGCCAGGGAGTCTCGCAAGGGGTCTGCATAGCACCCTTCAGTCCTGTGGCATCTGGTGTCAGATGGCTGACAAAGGTAAAGGGCTTGGGCAGAGGATAGGCAGAAGGCTCCGGGTTGGGTGTGTACCGGTTGCTGCTTCCCTCCAACTTGGTGGTCAGTGCCTTCGTCTGGGCATCTACCAGTTCGAGGTGCATGGTGGCATAGTCCAGACAGGCGGCCTCGTGGATGTTGATATACAGTCCGTCCTGACTCTTCATCTGTAGGGAGGTCTGTACACCTGTGGGCGAGAAAACGGCTACAGAGCTGTTGCCCCAGTTGACGGCCTGCTTGAAGCGGCTGCGAATCTCAGACAGCTTGCTCTCCTGTGTCTCTTGCTCCTGGGTGTCGTAGTCACCAGGCAGCCACCAGGCAGTATGGTCACCAGTCATTGAAAACTCGGTGCGCTCTTCTTTGATGAGGAAGTAGTTGAGATTCTGCTGTTGGGGGAACTCATAGCGGAAACCCACTCCGTCATCATAGACGCGGAAGCGCAGAAGCATCTCGCGCTGTTCTGTTGGTTGCGACAGAGTTGCAACATACTCGACATAATGGTTGCGGATGTCCTTGTCCTCGCCCCATACGGGCTGCCAGGTTTCATCGAAGGTGGAGGTCTGTTCGCTCTTCAGTGTGAAGCCGTCCATGAGGTCGGTCTCCTTGAGCCCTTTGGAAGCATGCTTGTCGCGGGCCAGTTCCAGACCGAGGTGTGAGGGGCGGATGACCTCGCGTCCCTTATAGGTGATGCTATAGACAGGCCGCCCTTGCTCTATCTGGAAGTTCAGCGCGATGCGGCCGTTAGGCGACTTCACTTCTGCTGCTGTCGCAGTGAACGACAGCAGCAGGGATAATGCAATCAGTTTTGTTTTTGCTTTCATTGTTGTGATGGTTATTTTCGTCCACTATGGCTGATAAGCATTTTCACCTCCTCGTTGAAGGCGTCGGCCTTCATCAGCTGTTCGATGGTGAGGTGCATGCGATACCGCCAGTAGTGGCGTGGATTAGCAGGGATATTGATGCGTTCGCCATTGGGGTCGGGCAGGCGCAGCTTCTCGTCAATAGAGAGCCAGTCTTGCAGTGACAACAGGCAGAGCATGGCGCGAGAGGTAAGTTGGCGGCTGATGATGTCCTTAGCCAACCATCCTGGCAGCGGGTGGGGGGCTACAGAGTCCCATCCCCGGCGAAGCGACACGCTGTAGTATTCCTGTGTGCGCTCGTAGTCTTCGTCCCACCACTGGCGCAGTGGAGCCATATCGTGGGTGGAGAAGGTAATCACGCTGCGGTAGGGTGTATGCTTCAGTTTGCTAAAACGCAGTGATGGTTCCTTGGGCATGGTCTGAATTTCAAGCGACAGAATGCGTAGTTCATCCATCACCCAGGGCACGCAGTCGGGCACCATACCGAGGTCTTCGGCACAGCAGAGCATGCGGGTGGCTTGTGTCAGCAGGGGCAGCTTCTTCATAGCCTCCTGATACCAGAACTGGTTGTTGCGGCGGTAGAAATAGTCGTTGTAGAGGCGGTTGAAGTTGAACTTCTGCCCCTCGTCCAACTGCTCGTAGGCCTGCTGGTACTGTACGGCAATGCGTGGGTGCCAGCGGTCGTTGCGCTTATGGTCTATCAGGAACAAGTCGTCTTTGAACTCCACTCCATAGGCGGCAATCTCCTCCTTGCTCAGTCCGAGGGCAGGAGCAAACTGCCCCATCAAGCCAGACTTCTCGGGCATGGGGATTTCCCAGATACGGAAGAATCCCAACACGTGGTCTATGCGGTAGGCATCAAAGTATTGTGCCATCTTGCGGAAGCGGCGTACCCACCACGAGCAGCCGTCTTTGAGCATCTCGTCCCAGTTGTAGGTGGGGAAGCCCCAGTTCTGTCCGTCTGCCGAGAAAGCATCGGGCGGTGCACCAGCCTGACCGTTCAGGTTGAAGTACTTCGGCTCTACCCAGGCCTCCACACCGTCGCGCGAGATACCGATGGGGATGTCGCCCTTCAGTACCACCCGATGCTGGCGGGCATACTCGTGGGCCGAGCGCATCTGCTGGTCGAGGTTATACTGTACGAAATACCAGAAGTTCAGAACCTTCTTATCAGGGGTAGCCAGTTCCTTGGGCCATTCGCCAAAGGTTGCCGTACCATAGAGGTCGCGATAGAAGCAGAACTTGGCATAAGGCTCCAGCCACTGCTTGTTCTCCTCAAAGAACTGCTTGTAGGATGTGCGGCGGCTGGTGGCCGTCCATTCCTGTGCGAAAAGCTCTTGCAGATAGTCCATCTTGGCCTGGAACATGCGCTCGTAGTCAATCTGCGGCAGCGCGTTGAGCTCCTGACGGATGCTCTCAAACTGTTCCTGCTTCTTTTTGTCCTTCAGTGCTGGCAGCTGGCGGAAGTCAGTGTATTGCGGATGCAGGGCATAGATGCTGATGGAATTATAGGGGTAGGAGTCCTGCCAGGTGTGGGTCATATTGGTATCGTTGATGGGCAACACCTGTAGTACGCGCTGGTTAGTTTTGGCAACCCAGTCTATCATCAGCTTCAGGTCACCGAAGTCGCCCACACCAAACGAGCCCTCACTGCGCAGTGAGAAAATAGGGATTACCGTGCCGGCACCCCTCCAGGGATAGATGGGGAAGTGGGCTTGTGCAAGTTCGTAGACCAAGACCTCTCCATCATTGATTAGCGGCAGATCGATGCTTCGGTTTTCTCCTTCTTCCCACATAGGGGTGTAGTCGGGTTCCGTATCGAGGATGATAAACTTGAACTCGAACCGTCCTACGGGCAGACGGGTAGCATCGAGGCTCACCACCCACTCATGGCATTGGTGCTCCGTCATGGGGAGAGCCTTTTGGGGATCCCATGCTCCTAACTGCTGGGGATCACCGATGATGGACAGACGCTCGTTCTGTCTCAGCTGCGGAGCACGCACTTTGATGCGCACTGTGCGGGGAAATTCAGTTTCCGTACTTAAGGCACGCTTGCGGGCCAGCACGCAGTCGGTGAATGCCGAACTGTACATATAGGAATCCTCTGGAATGTCTATCCAATGGTCATAGACGGTATAGTGTGTTCCCTTGACAGCAGCAAACTCCAGGCGGTGAGGCTCTACGAGCCACTCGTGGCGGACTTCTGCATCACCGCGATAGAGGCTGTAGTAATAGTCTATGTACTTGCCGGACTTGGCATTTATGTTCAACTCGCAAAACCAGTGTTGGCCGTCGAGTGTGGTCATCTTGTGTTGCGCTCTTTTCGCAGCATCATCCTCTGAAAGGATGTTCAGCACCATCTCTTCCCCGAAGGAGGTCTGATATTCCAGGTTGAATAGCGTTTTCATAAGCAATTATATATTAGTTATTTAGAAATTATGCAATCGTTTGCAAAAATATTACTTTCTGTTCTTGATAATTGTCACACAGCAGGCTCCGATGAGGAAGCTGATGCCAGCCACTATCATCATGGTCGACGGATGTCCTCCTACCAGCGAGAGAATGGTGCCTCCACAGATGGCAGCCACTATCTGGGGCACACAGATGGTGCCGTTGAACAAGCCCAGATAGGCTCCCATGTGACCGTAGCCCTGTAGGGCATTGGTGACGAAGGTGAACGGCATAGCCAGCATAGCCGCCCAGGCACAGCCAATGAGCAGGAAGGGTATAATCTGTCCGTACATATCGGGAATGAAGGGGATGAGCGCGAAACCTATGCCTCCTAATACCAGACTGACCGCATAGGCCATCTTGGTATTCTTGAAGCGAGGCAGCAGCGTAGCCCATACCACAGAGCCCATAGCCTGGATGGCATAGAGCACGCCCGTCCAGTTGGCTGCTTCCTGATAGCTGGTGGTTGTTGGGTCGATGGTGCCCCAGACGGTTTCGGAAACAGCATCCACCACATAGGTCCACATATAGAGCATGCCGCCCCAGCAGAAGAACTGCACCAGTCCTACCTTCCAGAAGGTTGTGGGGGCATTCTTCAATAGCGTGATCCAGTTGGCACTCTCCTCTTTCTCTTCAGAGACGGGATTATACTCGGCATATTCCTTTGGATTCCACTCTTTCACCTTCAGGGTCGTGTAGATGACACAGGCTATCAGGATGGCGGCTCCGATGTAGAACGACCAGATGACCGAGTCGGGCACCACCCCCTCGGCAGCTACATTCTTCACGCCTATCCAGGTGAGCACGAAGGGGAACAGGAATCCCACCACCGAGCCCGCATTACAGAGGAACGACTGAATGCTGTAAGCTTTGGCCTTCTGCTCTTCATTCACCATGTCGCCTACCAGCATCTTAAACGGCTGCATAGCCATATTGATGCTGGTGTCGAGCAGCATCAGGGCAATCAGTCCGAAGATAAGGGCTGCCGATACAGCCAAATGCAGTGAGCCAGCATTAGGCAGCAGGCACATCACCGCAACAGCCACCAGCGCACCTACAAATAAATAAGGTATGCGACGTCCGAAGCGAGTCCACGTCTTGTCCGACAGTGTGCCTACAATAGGCTGTACCAGGATGCCCATCAAGGGAGGCAGTATCCAGAAGAAGCTCAATGAGTGTGGGTCGGCTCCTAATGTACGGAAGATACGCGAGATGTTGCCAGACTGCAGGGCATAGGCAATCTGTACTCCGAAGAATCCGAAACTCAGATTCCATAGACTCCAAAACGGTAAATTCGGTTTTTGTTTCATATATCTAAGGTATAATAGTTATACATTATTTTGTAGTACCGCGGATAATCAGCCGTGTGCGCACGATGCGCCGTTCGGCTTTGTCAAGGGGAATGGTGCCCTCCACATGACCAATCAGGATGTCCACCGCCTCTTCACCCACCTTCATGCCGCGCTGTTCGACGGTGGTCAGCATAGGGTCGCAGGCTACGGCACGCTGGCCGTTGGTGAATCCGCAGATGCTGATGTCCTGCGGCACCTTGAAACCCATGCGCTTGGCTGTATAGAGGATACCGATGGCCGTATCATCGTTGACGGCAAAGAAGCCATCGGGTAGGGTGTCACCCTGTAGCAGGTCGGGTGTGATAGCCTCTGCATCCGTGCGGTTGTCGCAGATACGGGTCATGCGCTCGTCATAGGGCAGTCCGTGTTTCAGCAAGGCATCCTTATAGCCGTTAAAGCGGTTCTTCGAGATTTCCATGGTGGGTGCCGATCCATAGAAGGCTATCCGCCTGCAACCCGTCTCGATGAGGTGGCTCACCGCATTGAAGGCTCCCATATAGTCGTCCACTACCACGCGGCTGGCATTCACGCCCGTACATATTCTGTCATAGAATACCAGCGGCACTCCGGCATCCTGTAGCCGTAGAAAGTGGTCATACTTCTGTGTGTCCTTGGCCTGACTGACAATGATGCCGCACACCTTGTTCTCATAGAACGACTGACAGATGCGCACCTCGCGCTCATATTTCTCATCGCTTTGGGCTACCATGATGCGATAGCCGCGCGAGGATGCTTCCTCCTCGATGCCTGCCAGCACCGACGAGAAATAGAAATGGGTGAACTCAGGGATGATGACCCCGATGACTTTCATTGGCTGGATTTTCGAGAAGCGCAGCGACTCGGCAATGACATTGGGTGTGAAGTTATGCTCGCGGGCATACTGCTGGATGGCAGCCCTGCGCTCAGCAGAGATGCGGGGCGAGTCCTTCAGCGCGCGCGATACCGTAGCCACCGAGATACCAAACTCGCGGGCGATGTCCTTCATTGTCAATGGGGTCTTCTCTGTCATCGGCTTTTAGTTTTCTGACTGCAAAGATATTGAAAAGTTTCTTTCGTTGTTTCCTAACCTTATTTATTTTAAAAAATCTACAGCGCAAACGTTTGCACTAACTTAATAACGATTTTTTATTTAAATTAGTATCAACGAATCAAAACAAATCCTATCTTTGCACCGTGAATCTTTGATTTAAATCAACATAATCGCGAATTTGAGAACTTTTACAATAGTATACTAACTTTTTAAAAAATGTATGATGAAGCAGGTAAACATTAAAATTCTTCGCTCTGCGAAGCGATGGAATCGATTACCGTTTAGGATGCTGTTCCTTTTGTTAGGATTGTTCCTATCGGTAGGCGCCTTTGCTCAGATTGATGTCAAAGGCCATGTTAAGGATGCTCAGGGTGAACCTATCATCGGTGCCACCGTACGTGTAGCAAACACACAGACCGCTACCGTTACCGACTTCGATGGTAACTTTGTCCTGAAAGCCAATCAGGGTGCTGATATCAGCATCAGCTACATCGGCTACCAGACTCAGACCGTCAAGGCCGCTCCCACTTTGGAAATCATCCTTCAGGAGGATGCCACCATGCTGAACGATGTGGTGGTTATCGGATATGGTGCTGTGAAGAAGAGCGACCTCACCGGTTCGGTCACTGCACTAAAGCCCGACTCCAAGAACAAAGGTCTGGTGGTGAATCCTCAGGATATGTTGGCTGGTAAGGTAGCCGGTGTCAACATCACGAGCAACGACGGTACCCCTGGTGGTGGTGCCCAGATTCGTGTTCGTGGCGGTTCGTCACTGAATGCCTCCAACGACCCGCTGATTGTGATTGATGGTGTTCCTATGGACAACAATGGTGTGAAGGGTCTTTCCAATCCCTTGTCTATGATTAACCCGCAGGACATTGAGTCGTTCAACGTGCTGAAGGATGCTTCTGCTACCGCCATCTATGGTAGCCGTGGTTCGAATGGTGTCATCATCATCACCACCAAGAAGGGGCGCACGGGCCAGAAACCCACCATTTCCTATGCCGGAAGCATCACAATCAGTGCGAAGACCAAGACTCTGGATGTGATGAGTGGTGACCAGTACCGCTCGTTCATCAAGGATATCTGGGGCACAGAGAGCGAGGCCTACAGTGCACTGGGAACCGCCAATACCGACTGGCAGGACCTAATCTATCGCACTGCCGTCAGCCACGACCACAACATCACCCTCTCAGGTGCCTTGAAGAATGTGCCTTATCGCGTGTCAGTAGGTTATACCAACCAGCAAGGTATTCTCCGTACTTCAGACTTCAAGCGCGTCACTGCTGCCTTGAACGTGAGTCCTTCGCTGTTTGACGACCATCTGAACCTGAACCTGAATGCCAAGGGTATGTATGCAAAGACACGCTATGCCGACGGTGGTGCCGTAGGTGCTGCCACCAGTATGGATCCCACCCAGAGCCCCTACGGCTTCACTTCTGCCTACCATCAGTCGATAATGGGTGCCAACTTAGACAAGACCCTCAGCAACTTCGGTGGCTATTTCGAGTGGCCCACCGCTGCTGCCTACAACGACACTGACTGGGCCTATACCTACGAGCGCAATGCTACCAAGAACCCGCTGGCTATGCTCAACGAGGTGAGCGAGGTGGCTCACAGCCGCGCCTTCATCGGCAGTGCCGACATCGACTATAAGATTCATGGCTTCGAGGACCTCCGTCTGCACGCCACCTTGGGTGCCGACATCTCAAAGGGCCGTCAGAACCGCAACGCCTCGCCTGCTGCTCCCCAGTATATCTACTATGGCAGCTATGGCTCAGAGGAAATCCTCAAACGCAACTTGTCTCTCTCTGCATACGCTCAGTACTACAAGGACTTTGCCAAGATTCACCATATCGACGTGATGGCTGGTTACGAGTGGCAGCGCTTCTGGCGCAGCTTGTATAACGACTATATCGGTTACTATCAGAAAGGCAATCAGGACTATGCACCTAAGGACGGAAAGTTGCAGGAAGCTCCCCATACGCCTTACACCTACAAGACCGAGAACTATCTGGTATCATTCTTTGGCCGTCTGAACTACACCTTGCTCGACCGTTATATGCTGACTGCCACTGTACGTCGCGACGGTTCGTCACGCTTCAAGGACCACTGGTCTACCTTCCCCTCAGTGGCTCTGGCTTGGCGCATCAGCGAGGAGACCTTCATGAAGAGTATTAAGGAGGTGAGCGACCTGAAGCTTCGTCTCGGATGGGGTAAGACGGGTCAGCAGGATGTGAACAACGACTATGCTTGGATTCCTACCTATTCGAAGAGCACGGGTACTAATGGCTTCTATCCTGTCACAGGTACTGGCGAGCTCTACCGCCCCAATAACTATACCCCCGACCTGAAGTGGGAGACCACCACAACATGGAACCTCGGTCTCGACTTCGGTTTCTTCAACCAGCGCCTCACCGCCAGTGTCGATATTTATCACCGTAAGACCACCGACCTGCTGAACTATGCTCCTACGGTGGCTATGTCTGCTTACCGTAACAATGCTTGGCAGAACATCGGTTCATTGGAGAACAAGGGTGTCGAGATTGCCATTGGTGCCAAGCCCATCCAGACCAAAGACTTCTATTGGACTCTCGACTATAACTTTACCTATAACAAGAATAAGATTACCGACCTCAGCGGTGTGTCTACCGACGGTGCTCCTGTTCCTAACACTGGTATCACCATCGGTACCGACAAGTACCTTCAGTACAACCAGGTGGGTTATGCCATGAACTCGTTCTATGTCTACCAGCAGGCTTACGATGCCGACGGCAAGGCTATTGAGAATGCCGTGGTAGACCGCAATGGTGACGGACAGATTACCAATGATGACCGCTATCTCTACAAGAAGCCCGCTCCCGATGTGACAATGGGTCTGAGCTCGCGTATGGAGTGGAAGAACTGGGATCTCGGTTTCTCACTGCGTGCCAGCTTCAACAACTACGTGTTCGACAACATCAATGCCGGCATGACCAACAACAACCCCAACGAGGTCTACAACTCGTTCCACGTACTCAACAACCGTCCGCTCAGCTCGCTGAACGAAGGCCGTTATACATACGCCGTCACTGCCCAGCTGTCCGACCGCTATGTGCATAATGCCTCGTTCCTGAAGTGCGACAATATCACCTTAGGCTACTCGTTCAATTTGTTCGACAACAAGTTCAATGGTCGTGCCTACTTCACCTGCTCCAATGTGTTCACAATCTCGAAGTACGATGGCATCGATCCTGAGATTGCCAATGGTTACGACAACCAGATGTATCCCCGTCCGCGCTCGTTCATCTTTGGTGTGAACCTCAACTTCTAACATTATTAACAATATTAAGGATTAAAGTCATGAAAAGAATGATGAAACATATAATTCCCGTTGCAGCACTCGCGTTGCTGTTCGGAATGACTTCCTGCACCAAGGACTTGGACGTGACACCTATTGACCCGAATCTTGATACCGAGGTCAACCTCGACGGTCTGTTCAACAAGTGCTACGGTAATTTGGGTTTGCAGGGTAATGGCGGTGCCAATGGCGACTGCGACATTGATGACCTGGATGGTGGTACTACCGGACTGATTCGCCAGATGTGGAACTCCAACGAGCTGACCTCCGACGAGGCACTCTGCAGCTGGGGTGACGATGGTATCCAGCAGTTCTGCTACAACACCTACGACTCGTCTCATCCGATGATGAACGGCTACTTTGCCCGTCTCACCACTGGTATCTCCTATTGCAACCACTATCTGGAGCAGGCCGGTGAGGGCGACGCACAGAAGGTGGCAGAGATTCGTTTCGTCCGTGCCCTTCAGTATTATCTGCTGATGGATGCATTCGGTGGCGTGCCCTTTGCTACCACGCTGGGCAATCCTGACTATATGACCCGTGAGGAAATCTACGACTGGCTGATTGAGGAAGTGACCGATCTGGAGCCCCAGCTGGCTGATGCCAAAGCCCGTACCTCCAGCGATGCCACCTACGGTCGTGCTGACAAGGCTGCTGCCTGGATGCTGCTCATGCGTCTCTATCTGAATGCAGAGGTGTACACCGGCACTGCTCAGTGGGCCAAGGCTGCCGAGTATGCCAAGAAGGTCATCGACTCTTCGTATAAGCTGAACACCACCGGTGCCAACGGTTGGAGTGCCTATCAGATGCTGTTCATGGGCGACAACGGTGAGAGCTCGGCAGCTCAGGAATGTATCTTCCCTGTGCTCTGTGATGGCAAGAATACTACTTCATGGGGTGTCTCCCTCTTCCTGATGGCCTCTACATGGGATGCCGATATGGATGCGACTGCCAACGACCCCGGCGGTCTGAACGGTACCAGCGAGAAGTGGGCAGGCAACCGCGCCCGCATCAACCTTGTCCGCAAGTTCTTCCCCAACGACGATGCTCCTGAGGTGCAGTCGTACGACATGAAGGACGCTGCCGGCGACGACCGTGCCCTCTTCTTTGGCATTGGTCACACGCTGGACAATCCTCTGGGCTACTTCGGCGACTTCAAGGACGGCTATGCTGTGGCTAAGTTCATCAACTACAAGTCGACAGGCGATGTGGTGAAGGGCAGCGACTCTCAGTTCCCCGATGCCGACTTCTTCTTCTTCCGTGTGGCAGAGGCTTACCTCTCCTATGCTGAGGCTATCACCCGTCAGGCTGGTGCCGCCACGACTACCGAAGAGGCTACTCGCTATATCAATGCCCTGCGTACGCGTGCCAACAACAGCGACCTGCACAGCACCTATTCCATGAACGAGCTGTTGGACGAGTGGAGCCGCGAGTTCTATTTCGAGGGCCGTCGCCGTGTTGATCTCATCCGCTTCGGCAAGTTCGGTGGCGACAGCGACTACAACTGGGTATGGAAAGGCGGTGCCAAGAACGGCCGCAGTTTCTCTAAGGACAAGAACGTCTTCGCTATTCCTGCCAAGCAGCTGAAGGGTGCCATCCAGCAGAATCCCGGCTACTAAGATAATTGATAATTGATAACTGAAAATAGAAATTCGTTATGAAAAAGATATTTAAGTCATTACTTCTGCTCCTGTGTGCTGCCAGCGTGCTGACGGCATGTAAGGACGACAGAGACAGCAATCCTACTGTCAAGCAGCCATCGACATTCGTGCTGAACACGCCTGCCGTGTCCGACCAGTTTGTGCAACTGTCGGCAGAGAACAAGGTGAACCTTACCTGGTCACAGCCCGACTATGGTTACAATGCCCTTGCTACCTATCAGATTCAGGTGGGTCTGACCAATGCCGACGGCTCTGTGAAGTGGAACGAGGAAGAGGGTGCTCCGAAGTATTTGGAGACTACCTACACGGAGTGTAACGTCAATGTCAGTGGTGCCGAGATTGCCGAGGCAATCTGTGAGCTCGACGGATTCGAGGACAAGGATCAGTATGTAGACATGGGCTTCCGCAAGATTGCCTTCCGCGTACATGCCAGTATCCTGTCATCAACAGGTGGCGATGTGCCAGGAACCGTCATCGAGTCGAACACGGTCTACTTCAACAACATGGCTGCCTACTGCAACATCAAGAGCTTAGGCTACCTCTACATCATCGGCAGCTGCAACAGCTGGCCAGAGCCGTCGTCAAAGAATGCCGAGATGCTGGCCGACTGGCGCATCTATGAGACCGAGATTGGTTCGAAGGTCTACAAGGGACAGGTCGAGATGCCTGCCGGCGAGCTGACCTTCCGCTTCTACTCTGAGCTTACGGGCTGGGGCAGCGACGACAATCCTGCAGGCTCTGTGGGCTGGCAGGCCAAGGACGAGTCGGGTGTCTATGCGTTCACTGATGGTGTCTTCGAAGGCACATGTATGGCAGGTAAGGGTGCCTGGCAGTTCCCCGACTTTGCCGGAGGCACGATGGCCATCACCGTCGACCGCATCCAGAATAAGGTTAAATTTGAAATGGTCAACTAATAAAACGTAGAAGAACATGAAAAAGCTGAATATATTCATGACCGCTCTGATGAGCTTGGGTCTCGTGGCTTGTAGCGAGAACTTCGATACGAAGGTAGGCCCTCAGAGCAATGCACAGGAGAGCGTGCTGCAGGTGAGCGATGTCACCATGAGCACCCTGTTGCCCGATGAAATCTCGCTGGACGACTATATCGACGAGGAGACGGGTGCAGAGATTGCCATCCCCGTCGGTGTGGCTACGGTGAAGGAGGGTGCCATGCCCGCCAATACGGTGCTGCATGCCGAGGTAATGTTTTCGCGCGATGCTGATTTCGAGAATTTTGCCAACATCGTGGCCGAGGTGGGCGAGGACAACGAGATTACCGTTTCGCCCTCGTCGCTGCAGGATGCCTATTTCAACCTGATTACCAAGAACCCCAACACCACCACGCTCTACATGCGCACCGTGCTGGGCACCGTGACTGGCGGTGAGGCTGCGGCCATCATTGGCAAGCCTGGCGAGAACTTCTATGCCGTGAAGGCCGTGCAGTTCACACCGCTGAACAAGCTGACCATTGCACCGGCTTACTATATCATCGGCGGACCTAACAGCGACTGGGCTGGCTCGGCAACTGCACGTAGCATCAAGTTCCAGCACAGCGACCAGGATGTCTATGTCGATCCCGTCTTCACCGTTACCTTCGATGCTGCCGACGGCGACACGTGGTTTGCCATTGGTGACGATGCGGCTTGCGATGCGGTCGGTGCAGGCGACTGGAGCCAGCTCTACGGAATCGTAGGCGGTGACAGCGAGGCTACTGAGGGCAAGATTGCCCGCCGCTCGGAGCTGGGTGCCGACAACTCGTTCTGCGTGAAGAATGCGAAGAAGATCCGCGTCACCATCAACATGATGGAGCAGACCTTCAAGGTGGAGGCCGTCAACATTGCCGAGAACTACTACCTCGTGGGTGGTCCTGGTGCTTGGGCTAACGACAAGAGCCAGAAGTTCAGTCATAGTAACAAGGATGTCTTCGAGGATCCCGTCTTCACCTATGTCTTCCCCGGCAATGGCGGCACAGGCGACATCTGGTTTGCCTTTGGCGATGCCGATGCTCTGGAGGCTATTGACAGCAACGACTGGATGCAGCTTTATGGCTACAAGGGCGACGACATGGCTATGAGCGGCTCGTTCGACCGTCGTAACGTGCTTGGCGGTGAGTACACCTTCCATGTCGATGGTAAGGCTAAGTTCTACCGCTTCAGCATCAATGCCCTCGACATGACCTACGAGATTACCGAACTCAACTTCGATCCCTACATCTGCTTCATCGGAGCCACCGACGGCTGGAACAATGACGAGCCTAACCGTCAGCGGCTGGCACTCACCGACGATAGCGGCATCTATACCGGCTATCTCTATTGTGCCGACCCGAACGAATGGGGCAACGAGTTCAAGTTCCAGAAGACTGCCGGCGACTGGAGTACTGAGGTGAACACCAGTATGATGACCGGTGGCATCACAGGCGACTTTGCTGAAGGTAGTGGCACCAACTTCAAGGCTGTGGCTGGCGAGGGTGTCTACTATGTCACGCTCGATATGGCTGCTATGTCTATCAGTGCCGTCAAGGTAGAGAAGATGGGTATCATCGGCGACTTCAACGGCTGGGGCGGCGATGTGGAGATGACGTGGAATGCCACCGACTACTGCTTCGAGGCTACCAATGCCGGTGTCAATGCCAACGGCTGGAAGTTCCGCCTGAACGGAGGCTGGGACATCAACCTCGGCGCCAACGACAGTGTAGAGCCCTCGACGAATGTCGGCGACCTCGTGGCCAAGGGCAAGAACCTGGGTGCTGTGGGCAACACCATCAAGCTCTATCCCACCCGCAAGGGCACTGACAACATCTACTGTACGGTAGAGTAGTGACTCGTCAGTGAGCCTAAAAGCTTTCTGAAAGCCGATTGTATGGTTACATTATCCGGCAGGCATCCAACACGATGCCTGCCGTTTTTTTTTAAAAATGTGGAAAAAAGTGTGAATATTAAAAAATAATTCTTATCTTTGCAGCAGAATTTCGAAATTTATAACCTAATTGAGCTCAAAAATGAAGAAGAAGTATTTGATGAACGGCTTGGCTGTGATGGCTGTTGGCCTGTTTGCTGCCAGCTGTTCTAAGGATGTTGAATTGAGCAAGACCGACATTGTGTCTAATGCCGAGTCTGCCTTGGGTGTGAAGATTGCCGCTAATCAAGACTGGAACATGATTAACAATGTGACAGCTCGCATTACGGTGAATCTTGGTACGGGCGAGGACTATACCCTCTATGTTTACGACAAGAGTCCTTTCGACAACAACGATGCGGTCTATTTCACTAAGCAGACGGTGAAGGATGCCTCCATCACAGAGGTTTCGCTCTCGCTGCCTTCCTATCTCAAAGAGGTGTATGTCTCCGTTTTCGACAGCAAGGGAGCCAGTGTCTCCAGAATGGTAGCGGTTAACGATGGAGTTGTTCTGACAGTCTTCGGTTCGGCATTGCCTGATTCTTATAACATCACTCGCAGTACCACACGTGGTAATGCTGGTATCAACTATACTCCCACCGACGGAACCCATAATGCCAATGCTAATGAGTGGGCAGACCCTCAGAAGTCGTATGGCGGCTGGATAGTCCCCGACACCTTGACTGCGGGTCAGAAGGAGCGTGTCCGCAAATACTTCCAAGCCAATCCTAATTTGGGTCATGAGGATCCGCAGTGGCGTCATTTCTTCGTTCAGCAGGTGTACAAGGGCGGAACTCAGCAGGCTGGCGTTTCCCAAGAGAATATTGCTGCCGCTGACGGTCAGAACGTCTATAATAGCAACAATATGAACCTGATGACCGTTGGCGAGGCAAATATACATATCAACAATTTCAACGGCGGTAGCTATGGTAACAATGGTTTAGGCTATACCAATGTGCTGGATTCTGGCTATACAGCCAACGATGCTGCGCAGCATAGCCACCACGATCAGATTATGCTGATGGTGAACATCGACGATACCTCATGTTTTGGTTATCATGAGACCGGAAGTAGCACCCATCACAACAACAAGTGGGCCTTGGTGTCAGCATCTGATATCGACACATGGGCTGCCTCTAACGGAAATCCTGGAGCGGCTGTTGTCGACAGGTGGAACCGCTCGTTCCTCGGTTTTGACCTTGCTCTGAAAGAGGGTGAAGAGGCTTATGCCAAATCGTGGCCAGATAATGAAATTCAGTATGCAAAAATCAGCCATGTTCCTGGCAATGCACCTCAGTATGTATGGGATGGTGAGAAGGTACTGAAGATAAGTACCTCAAACGCTCCTCGCCGTGCAAAAGCTAAGAGAAGAGCGGAAGGAGAATCAAAGAATGTTTGGGTGGGAAATGAGACGAAAGCAAATAACAATTTTGTGACTGCAATATTCGCAGATGCTGCAAAAGCACTACTCGTAGAAGGCAACTACTTAGGTGTTGAGGTTTCTGCTACTGATGGTTCTTCGCTCCGTTTCGCTGGAACATGGGGATCCGTACTACATTCTGGTAGTATTAGTCTTAACGCTAATTCAACTACAGTTGAGATACAACTAACTGCTGATGATGCCGCAACTGTGACAGCACAAAATCTTAATATTTGGTCGGAGAATGCCAACCCTATCACTTTCAAGCGTATATATGTAAGTACATATTCACAGGCAAATGGTGGTGGTTCGGGCACTGAGCAGGGAGGCACTGAACAAGGTGGCAACGAACAAGGCAACACCGAGCAAGGAGGAAACGAACAAGGTGGCTCTGAGCAAGGTGGCTCTGAGCAAGGTGGCAACGAACAGGGTGGCACTGAAACAGGTGAAGGTACTCAGACTGAGACAGAATATGGAATTTACGACAGTGAGTATATTCTCGTAGACGGTGAGAAAATACCACTTTTGATGACCAATATGAACCAGTATGCTGGAGCGCAACTCACTCACGAAGATTCGGTACTGATTGACAATACTATGAAGATTACCGTAGATGGCAAAGAGTGTCTTAATCTTCCAAGATTTGTAGCAGCAGTTAGAGGAGGATATTTACCTGTCAACGACAAGAATCTTCGTACGTGGGTGAAACTTGGCAAGAGCGACGGCTATTACAGTGACTGGATTGTTACCATCACCGAGGCCAAGAGACTTGAAGGTGAGACGGAAACACACAACGTTCCCCCTTATGAGTCCTCTCCGCAGATATATACCTATGCCTTCGAGGATACCTATATGGGCGACTACGACCTGAACGATGTGGTGCTGAAGGTATGGGAGGAAAGCGGCAAGCTGAAAATCCAGCTCTGTGCTTCGGGTGCTTCGAAGGACCTTTACGTCTATTACAACGATAGTCCGTTGTTCCAAGGTGCAGAGGTTCATAGCCTGTTAGGTGCCCCTGCTGGCAAGTTTGTGAATACGGGTGCCAATGTTGATCGTGAAAAGTTCTATTCAGGTACGCCTGCCCCCACAGAAATACCCATTCCTGAAGGCTTTGACTACGCAACGGCCGGATTCAATATCCGCTGGGGAAACAAGACACAGGCTGAGAGCATCTGGCTGACCACGCGCAGCGATAGTCCTATTGGCGAGGCTCCCTATGCAGTATGTATTCCTGATGACTGGGCATGGCCTCTGGAATGGGTCAAGGTAAGCGATGCCTATACGGGATTCTCTTCTTATGCTGCCAATCCCGCTAACAATGAGGAATGGTATAAGAGTCCGACAGAAGGCAAGACTAAGACTTATTAGACACGAGATTTCAAATACTTCTATAATAATTTTGGAGGGATGTCTGCGTGATGCAAACATCCCTCCTTCCTTTTCTCTTTCCCTCCTCTCTCCTCTTTATTCAATACACCAACGACGGCACATTGAGTGTCTCGTACCATTTGCGGGCTTGGGCGTTGTTGTGGTTTTGCATCCAGGTGGTGAAGTCTGTGTAGGGACCAAAGACCTCGCCTGTGGTGCTGTTGTAGCTGCTCAGCGAGATGCCCTGTCGGCAATAGCGGAAGTCGCTCTTGGGTATCACCAGCGACCAGCTGACGGGATAGTCGTAGGCACTGAGGTTGGTTTCCATGTTCGAGATGAGCATCTCAAAGCGGTGAGGAAAGGTATGTACCTCCCAATAGCCCGTGTTGTATTCGTGGATGATGAAGGGGTCTATGTGGTCGAAACAGAAGTTACGGGCCACCTCGGAGGAGTTGAAGGTGATGCGGTAGGTACGCGTCACAGGGTCTACGATGGCACTGTAGTTTTCTGCCACCTCGTGGCTGGTGTTATAGCGTATCACGGCAATGTCGCCCCACTCGTCGGTATTCTTGGCCAGCGCATACTGGGCGCACTCAAACAGTCGGATGACGGCATTGCCGTTATGGCCGCGCTGCAGCGTGCTCTTGTTGGTGATGAACATCGGGTCTATGGGATAGCCCTCGTCCATTGCCTTGCCCCCCACTATCTCCACCTTCGAGATGGCACTATAGGGGATGCCAGCCAACTGGATGGCAGCAGCATACAGCTCGCCGGCTCCGCAAGCCTCCAACTTCACCGACAGGTCTACGATGTATGCGTTGCCCGGATCGGGCATGCTCTTGCTGATGCGCAGCACCATATCGTTATAGTCGAAGTCGTCGGGGTGGGGGAAGGTGCTCTCGTAGAGATAGGTGAAGGTCTGGGCGGTGGGGCTGGTCAGCGAGCTGCCCTTTGTCAGCTGGCTGCTGAGCAGGTCGATCTGCTTCGTACCATACTGGAACGGTGTGGCACCCAGATAGCTGCCTTCGTTGTCGAGGGCGGCGATATAGACAGTCGACTGGGTGATGGGAATGGTATAGGCCAGCGTGGCATGATTGCCGTAGCATACACCCTCGGCGGCTATCTCGGACTTTGTAGTGCCGTAGGGGTTGGCCGTCAGCACCTGCACACTGTATATCTTCTCTTCCGAGGTGTTGATAGTGATGGTGTCGCTCTTGGTCAGGCACCAGTCGTGGTCGGGGTCGGCATAGTCTATCATAAACTGTGTGTCCACCGATCCTTGATACTTGTTCTGGTCGAACTGGTCTTTGTTGCATCCCGTCATAGCTGTCAGCGCGAGGGCTACTACAGCGATTGTCGTCTTGTTGATCTTCATAATTCCTATTATTTAATTGGCTGTAAAATTACAAAAACCCTTCGAAAGATGATGACTGTCGCAAACGTTTTCATTAAATTTTTAAAAAAATTAACGGCTATCTGTTGAATTATCGGAAAAAATAACTATCTTTGCCCTCACTATTAAGTCAGCATGTAAAGAATTACTAACTATTATTTAAGCGTTACAAAACAATGAAAAAGTATTTGATGTTTGGTTTGGCAGTACTTGCTTTGGCAAGCTGCAGCAAGAGCAGTGATGTCTATGATCCCACTGCAAGCAAGGACCGTGCTCAGTATGAGCAGGCATTTATCAATGCATTCGGAGTACCCGCAGGCAATCAGGACTGGGGCTTCGGAACCTCTTCTTACACCCGTGCAACCACCGCCACCCGCTCTGCCGCTGAGTTCGGTTGGGAGTTGAGCGAAGGCTACGAAATGCAGTTTAACAAACAGTATTACGATGATGTGCTCACTTACTTACCTGAAGAAGTGTCAGCTGGTTCAAACCTGACAAACTACGAGTTCCTCTCTAATGGTCCTTTCCAGTTCAGCATTATCTATTCTCAGACCAGTGCTCGGGACAAGGTTGGCTACTACTACTATAATCCAAGCACACAAACCATTAATGAGCGTAGTGAAGTTATCTTTATTCAAGACCTTCAGTCTGAATTCAATGGTTTAGTCCAGTTCACAAATGATGGTAGCAATTATTACGATGCTGGAGCTAGTACAGGAAATATAGTATTCTCTTCTTGGGGAGCTAATGGTTCTAAGGCAAAAGTCTTCACTGTTAACGTTCCTGCTGGATACCGTGTTGGCTTCTTTGTTATCAACGGAGATCATAAGATGTATTCAAACAACGCTTTGAACAACGTAAATCCTGCAACCAATCAGAACTATTATTACAGTGCTGTAGTTACTAAGGGCACTGAGTCTTATCTCGTTGGATTAGAGGATTGGTATTATCTTACAGACAATGATACTCATGTTGCTGACTGTAATGATATTATTATGGCAATCAATCAGCAGACTTCAACTCCTCCGACAATTGTTGAGGACCCCAATGATGACGAAGATGAGAAGCCTGAGTTCACTCCCGATGTCCGTATTATGGCTGAGGACTTGAATGCTTCTGAGAAGTCCGACTTCGACTTCAACGATGTAGTATTCGATGTTCAGTGGATTGACGGCGGTGCCAAGATTCGCATCATGGCTGCCGGCGGTACCTATCCCCTCCGCATCAATGGCGAGGACGCTCTCGAGGTTCATGGACTGTTTGAGGTTTCTACCAAGACAATGGTGAACACCTTCGCAGGCAAGAAGACGGATTATGATCCCGTCATCAAGACCATTACCGGTAACTTTATCAACTCCTCTACCAACGAAAACGATGCTTCGCTGATTAAGGTCGAGGTGAACAAGGGTACGGGCTATGTTGAGCTCACGGCTCCTACTGGTAAAGTTGCCAGCAAGATTTGTGTTGACCCGAAGGTTGACTGGTGCGACGAGTATCAGGACATTGACAAGAAGTGGAACGGCAACTTCACCAAGTATGTTGGCGGCAAAATAACCAAATTCTGGAACTAATCCGACATCAAATACTTGAAATAGTATCAACTATAATGAGGAAGGGCGGTTGTACGATGCAACCGCCCTTTCCCATCTTTAGATGCAACAGTAGTCCGTCCCCTTCGGACTGTGAGTCCGTCCCCCTCGGACTGTGAGTCCGACCCGCTCGGACTGGAGCTTGACTTTAGGACAGACTGGCGGCAGGAAAGGAAAGCAGCGTGGTGGCTGTTAGACGAAAAAAAAATAGTTTTTCAAAAAGACACTCACCCTACTCACCCAACAGCCCTCAAAGCCCGATATACAAAGGGCTGAAGGCACGTGAGGGTAGACCGTTTCACCCTCACCTTTACCCTCACTTTTACCCTCCCTTTTTAGGGGTAGGAGGTGAGAGGTAATAGAGATGTATGAAGTAAGAAGTAAGAGGTAAGAGAAGCCCAAAATGGGAGGGTAAAAGTGAGGGTAAAAGTGAGGGTAAGGCTATGTACCCTCACGTGGACAAACGCCCTGTACATCGGGCTTTGAGCCCAAAAAGTGAGGGTGTGAGGGTAAAATTGATTAGTTGAGCTCATTTTGTCTACCAAATACTTGATGTGAGATAACGTTTGCGTTTATTTTTAGAAATATTAACACTGCAAGTAGAATGTATTTCTATAAAATATGTATCTTTGCAAGCGAAATGGGACTGAATAATAAACCGTATATTAACATTTTAAACAATTAACGTATGAAAAAGTATTTGATGTTTGCTTTTGCAGCCCTTGCTTTCGTAGGCTGCTCCAAGAGCACAGATGTGTCTGATTCGAGCCGCACGAAGCAGAGTGACGCTTATGCAGAAAACTTCATTCAGAAGTATGGTCAGCCCGCTGCCAACCATACTTGGGGATTTGGTGCAACTACGACCAAAGGAATGACTGTCACACGTGCAGCAATGCCTAACAGCAACCAATGGTTCGATCCTAATTATTATAACTTTGTGAAACCCGCTGATATTACTGAAACCGAGCGTACTGTGGTGAAAAATTGGTTCAAAAATAATCAGTATCCTGAGACTCAGCCTGTATTCTGGACAGATTTCTTTGTTCAGAACATTGGTTATATCGAGAAGGAATATACTGCTTATGACGGAAATGGCGCTGAGCACAAGGTGAAGGGTTGTAATCAGATGGACTTAATTTACAGCATCAAGGCTGACGGAACTGAGGATCATATCTACAATTTCAATGCTACCAGTGGCGAAATTCAGTATATGGGAGCAAGTGGCACTAAAGGCTTTGGTTATAATGACTCTTATGGAAATGGATCCAGTGCTAAGCATCCTGGTGAAAGCACTCATCGTAATTTGGCTGTTATTCGTCACATTGTTGACGAAGCAAATGGCGTAGATGGCTGGTATGTTGGTTTTGACTATGCTACCTACGGATCAAACGGTGACCTTGACCAGGATGGTTATTATACAGACCGTATCATCAAGATTTGTCCTGCCATCCCTGCTAATGGCAAGCGTATTATTTGTGAAGACCTTGGTGACACTGATGACTTTGACTTCAATGATGTAGTGTTTGATGCAGCTTATATTAATGGCAATGGAGGTTACACTCTGATTATTGTTCGTGCTGCTGGTGGAACACTGCCTCTGACTGTTGGTGGTGTTGAAGTTCACGAGGCTCTTGGTGTAAAGACTACTGATATGGTTAACACTGGTCGTATGGAGAAGCCTATTGCAATCTTCCGTACTCAGTCTACCTATACAAATATTAGTGATATTCCTGTCGTTGTTACAAGTGCCAATGCTCAGAAATATACTCTGAAGGCTGAGATTGGTAAAGTTCCTCAGAAGATTTGCGTTGAGACTCGTTACCAGTGGACTACTGAGCGTCAAGCTATTAATTCGAAGTACCCTGCCTTCAAGGACTATGTTGGTGACGAAAGTGCATCTTGGTATTAATCCGACGTCAAATACTTAAGAATCTATATTGGGAAGGGGCGGCTGCGTGATGCAACCGCTCCTTTTTTAACACTTATCTCGTGACGAGTTGGGCCTTACTGCTTTAGCAGGTTGAGGGGCTGCCGGGGTGCCATCGCGTTGTGGACGCGCTCGGACTGGAGCTTGACTTTAGGACGGACTGGCGGCAGGAAAGGAAAGCAGCGTGGTGGCTGTTGGACGAAAAAAGATAGTTTTTCAAAAAAACACTCACCCTACTCACCCAACAGCCCTCAAAGCCCGATAGACAAAGGGCTGAAGGCACGTGAGGGTAAGGCTATGTACCCTCACGTGGACAAACGCCCTGTACATAGGGCTTTGAGCCCCAAAAGTGAGGGTGTGAGGGTAAAATTGATTAGTTGAGTTCATTTTGTCTACCAAATATTTGATGTGAGATAACGTTTGCGTTTATTTTTAGAAATATTAACACTGCAAATAGAATGTATTTCTATAAAATATGTATCTTTACATCCGAAATAAGACTGAATAATAATCCGTATATTAACATTTTAAACAATTAACGTATGAAAAAGTATTTGATGTTTGCTTTTGCAGCCCTTGCTTTTGTAGGCTGCTCAAAGAGCGAAGATGTGTCGGATTCGAGCCGTACAAAGGTTCAGGACACTTACAACAGTAAGTTCGTGCAGAATTTCGGTCAGCCTGCTGCAAACCACACTTGGGGCTTCGGTGCTACAGCTACCAAGGGCATGGATACACGTGCCAGTATCAATGTGAATGGTAATCTTTGGGAGGAGACTCCTCTGGTTGCAAAAGCAGAGATTAAGGCTATCTATGACTATGTAAACAAGGTGAAGAGCAGTGTTGAGCATTACTCGGAGACTGCTCCTGACAACATCCATAACTATTATGTGACTCACGTTTGGGGCGGCAGCACTACCAACCCTGATGGAAGGGCAGATAACAATACATTGTATGTGGACATTGAAAAACAAATAGCTGGGCGTACTGATCAGCCTTTCTTGGGTTCTTCTAAAATGGATAATCTCCATATTGCACAGAGCACAGAGAAGGGTGCTATCTCTATTGAGGACGGAGAGCTGAAAGGCGATTGGGAGCATATCAACAACTTCAATGCCGCCAGCAACACCAATTATGGTGGTAATACGCTGGTTACTGGTGGTGGAACGCTCGACTTTGCTTATATGAGTTCTCAGGATAGCAAGTATCACAACAAGTGGATTATCGTTGATGGCCAGTATATCGGCTATCCCGGTAAGTACTATGTATGCTTTGACTATATGGCAGATGGTAAGAAAGATTATCCTACCACCACTCCGGTAACAAGTGCACAGTTCTGGAATCCTTATTCACAGAACGATAGCAAGTGGGAAAATGTTCCTACTACAATCACTCTGCCTGGACCTTACACTTTAGAAACTGCCGGTACTTGTGACTATCCTATTGATATTGTGGTGACAGAGTACGTAAACGGTGTTGAGACTAAGCACACCCTCAATTATAATGTCAACAATTCTGATCAAATCAAAATTTCAAGTGTAGGTAATGTGGTAAATGGTAACTATTATACCACCGCCAACGACATCTATACCGACTGGATTATCCGTTTGGTTCCTGCCAAGGAGAAGAAGGTAGATGCTGACGTACGCATCATTGCCGAGGACCTGAGTGTCAATACTGGTACCGATTTCGACTTCAACGATGTTGTATTCGATGTGAAGTGGATTAATGACAATAAGGCTAAGATTACTCTGCGGGCTGCTGGTGGTACACTGCCTCTCTATATCCACAGCGAAGACCATGAGGTACATAAGGAGTTTGGCTATACCGACACTAACGTGATGATTAACACCAATGCTACTGCTAAGGGTTATCAGACGATTGAAGGTGCTGACAGCAAGGATCCTGTATCCTTTGAAATCGAGGGAGACTTTAACCGCGACGCCAAAAACATTATAATCTGGGTTATCAAGGATGGTAAGCGCTACAACTTGAATGCTTACACTGGTGAGCCTGCTGCTAAGATTGCAGTTCGTCCTACATTCCAGTGGGTGATGGAGAAGGTAGCTCTTAAGAGCCAGTATCCTCTCTTCCCGAACTACGTTGGTGACGAGAGTGTTGCTTGGTACTAATTCGGACATCAAATACTTAAGAATCTATAACCTGAGAGGGGGGCGGCTGCGTGATGCAACCGCCCCCCTGATTTTGTGAGTCAACTCAAATCATCCATCGAGTCAACTCAAACGATGATTTGAGTTGACTCAATGGTTTTCTACTGCTTTAGCAGGTTGAGGGGCTGCCGGGGTGCCATCGCGTTGTGGACGCGCTCGGCATACTGCGTGAGCTTGGCGGATACCTGCAGGGGCAGGTCGCGGCTGGACGAACCGATGCGGAAGAGGTATTCACCGGCTTCGGCGAGCCACTGTGAGTGTGCTTCGTCGAAGGAGGCGAGGTCGCGCTTCTGGATGTGCATGGTCAGGGTCTGGCTCTCGCCGGGCTTCAGCTCGCGCGTCTTGGCAAAGGCCTTCAGCTCGTGGACGGGCTTCTGGATGGTGCCCTTGGGGGCTGAGACATAGACCTGAGCCACCTCCTTTCCGCTGACGGTACCCGTGTTCTTGACGGTCACGCTGACGGTGATGCCCTCGCCATCGGTCTTCACCTTGGGCTGGCTGAAGGCAAAGGTGGTATAGGAGAGTCCGAAGCCGAAGGGGTAGGCCACCTCGCGCTGGAAGGTGTCGAAGTAGCGGTAGCCCACATAGATGTCCTCGTTGTGGTTGGTGAAGTGCTCACCCTCGATGGGTGATCCCCAGCCCAGCATCTCCTTATAGGAATACATGTCATAGTCCTGCGGGAAGTTCTTGGTCGAGGGATGGTCGGCTGCTGCTATGGGCCACGTCATGGTGAGCTTGCCCGACGGGTTGGCCTTGCCCGTGAGCACATCGGCTACCGAGTTGCCGCCCTCCTCGCCGGGCTGCCAGGCACAGAGGATGGCATCCACGCGGTCGCGCCACGAGCAGGTCTCCATGACGGAGCCGGAGTTGATGATCACGATGACGGGCTTGCCGGCAGCATGGAACTGGTCGGAGACGCGGAAGATCATGTCCTGCTCCTGACGGGTGAGGTTAAACTCTCCGTCAATCTTGCGGTCCATGCCCTCGCCAGCCTGCCGGCCGATGGTGATGATGGCGGCATCGGCTTCCTTCACCTCGTGGGCCACACAGCGCTCCGAGATGTCTATCTCGTCGAACTTAGGCTGTCCCTGATCCAGGAACCACATCATCGGGTTCTTGTCGGCTTTCAGCTTCGCCCTGGCATAGCGGACATAGTTCTGGTAGATTTCTGTCAGCAGAGGTGTGGTGGAGACCCCGATGTTCTTCAGGCCCTGCACCATGTCGACCACATAGGGCACATTGACACAGCCAGAACCCAGTCCGCCCGACAGGAAGTCGTAGGAGTTGACACCGAAGAGTGCCACCGTCTTGAGGTTGCGGATGGGCAGCACACCCGTATTCTTGAGCAGCACCATGCCCTCGGTGGAGCTCTGTCGCGTCACCTGTGCGTGGGCTTTCAGGTCGGGCTTGTTGGAGAACTGATAGCCGCGGAAGCGCGGAGTCTTGACAATATACTCGAGCATGTTGCGCACATTCTGGTCGACATACTTCAAATCCAGCCTGCCGGCCTTGACCGCTGCCACGATGTCCTCGGCCTGAGCGGGATAGCCTGGCATCATGAGGTCGTTGCCGGCCTCTACCTCCTGTTCGGTGGGCAGCTGGTCACGCTTGCCTATCCAGTCGGTCATCACGATGCCGCGGAATCCCCACTCATCGCGTAGGATGGTGGTCAGCAGGTCCTTGTTGCCTTGGGCATAGACACCATTGATGATATTATAGGAAGACATCAGTGTCCAGGGTGCCGACTGGCGGACGGCCATCTCGAAGCCTTTGAGATAGAGCTCGCGCAGGGCTCGCTGTGACAGTCGCTCGTCGACCTTCGTACGCGACGACTCCTGCGAGTTGACGGCAAAGTGCTTGGCCGACACACCCACGCCCTGGCTCTGTATGCCCTTGATGACGGCCGCTCCGATGAGTCCGGTCACGATGGGGTCTTCAGAATAGTATTCGAAGTTGCGTCCGCAGAGCGGATTGCGGTGCAGGTTCATGCCCGGTCCCAGAATGGCATCGATGCCATATTCCAAGGTCTCGTTGCCGATGGCCCGTCCTACGGCCTCCACCAGTTCGGTGTTCCAGGTAGAGGCGAGGCAGGTGCCGATGGGGAATCCTGTGGCATAGTAGCTGTTGGGGTCGCCATCGCGCTTGGGGTCGATGTGTACACCAGCCGGTCCGTCGGCTACAACGGTGGCGGGGATGCCCAGACGGGGGATGGCTACGGTGGTTCCGGCGGCTCCCGCCACCAGCTTCTTCTGGTGACCGAGCATGGCACCTGAGCCTACAAAGGCATCGTTGCCGCCGCCTACTAAGAGCTGGGCTTTCTCTTCAAGGGTCATGGCCTTCAACACTTCGTCGATGTTGTCGGCACGGAGTTGGGGTTGAGCAGTCATTGTTGCTGTGGTTAGGAGGAGCAGGGCTCCGGTGAGAAATGGATTTTTCATTGTTGTGGGGGAGGTGGGTGTTGTGGGTGTTGTGGGGGAGGTTATTGGAAGTAGGCCTTTAGCTGCTCGGCGTGGTCGGCGAGGTGGCGGGTGTCGCCGTTGCCGTAGCGATGCCAGATTTGCTGGCAGGGGGCGAACAGGACACTTGCCGACTTGTCGCGACGGCGCAGATAGGGGTCGCAGTGCTGGTAGACCTGCAGGATGTCGACCACCAGTGATACGGGGATGCCTATCAGCCGTGCCAATGCCTGCACCTCGGGAGTCTCGGCCACCATCGTAATCGGTGTCAGGCGGAAATAGAGGTCGAGCACCAGTATGAGCATGATGGGTGTCAGCCGGCTGTCTTCGCTCAGGGGACGGAAGTCGCGCTCGAAGGTTTCCTGCACTTCCACACCCTTGAAGAATTCGCCCCCGCTGTTGAATCCTTTCATGCTTCGCAGCAGCTGTACGGCCCGGCTCAGCCGTTGCGGTTTCTGGCTGTACTCTTTCCAGATGCGCTCGATGCGGGGGATGCGCAGTCGGGCTATCTCCCCCATCCGCTCGTGCAGCTCCTGTGGGGTGATGTGCAGTTCGAGACTAAGGTCTACCATGCTACGGCTGTATAGCGGCTTGATGCCTACGGGACGGCGCAGATACTGTTGCATGAGCAGCAGCCAATAATCGTCTTGCCAGAGTGTTTTCTTTGTCATTGGTCTAACTTTTTTGTTATTTAGTTTGCAAATATACAGTTTTTTTTCTATATTTGCACACAAATTAGCAGAAAGTTGATGAGAAAAATACTGATTATACTAACCTTTACGGTCTTTGCCATCAGTCTTCCTGCCCAGTCGGTACGCGACGAGATACTGAGTAACCTCCGCTGTTCGGCCAGCAACTATCTGGCTTATCCCAATGCCGCACAGCACGAGATGACCCCTGCACCAGCAGGCAAGAAGCCGTTCTATCTGTCGCACTATGGCCGTCACGGATCGCGCTATCACAACAGGGCAGAGACCTACGAAATACCCTACCAGATAATGGCTCAGGCCGACAGTCTGGGTAAGCTTACTGTGCTGGGTCGCGATGTGCTGGGCCGGCTGGATCTGATTCGCCAGGATGCCCGCGACCGCTATGGTGAGCTGACGGAGCTTGGTGCCCGCCAGCATCAGGAGATTATGCGCCGCATGGTGCGCCGCTTTCCCGAGGTGTTTCAGGACAAGGTGTCGGTAGATGCCCGCAGCACGCTGGTCACGCGTTGTGTCCTCTCAATGGAGAATGCCATGATGATGCTGTCGAAGATGCTGCCCACTGCCAATATCCATCATAATGCCACCCTTCGCGACATGTACTACCTGAACCAGCAGGACCGAAGGCTGTGTGCCTTGAAGATGGACTCAGCCACCAAGGTGCGCTACGATGCCTTTGCCCAGCGCTATGAGCACAACGAGCGGCTGATGCGTTCGCTCTTCAATGATACCGCCTATATCCACCATCAGGTAGATGCTGGCAAGCTGAACTACTTTCTGTTCAAGGTGGCAAGCAATCTGCAGAGCACCCACATGGACCATGAGCTCACGCTCTACGACCTCTTCACCGATGATGAGGCCTATGCCAACTGGAAAAAAGAGAACGCGTGGTGGTATGTCTGCTATGGTGCCTGTTCTATCAATGGCGGTTTGCAGCCCTATACCCAGCGAAACCTGCTGCGGCGCATCATCCAGCAGGCCGATAGTTGCATCCGTCTGGAGCATCCAGGTGTCCAGCTGCGCTATGGTCACGAGACGGTGTTGCTGCCGCTGGTATGCCTGCTCGAAATCGATAACTATGGTCTGCAGACCGACAATCTCGAATCGCTCGATCGTCGCGGATGGGTCAACTACCGCATCTTCCCAATGGCAGGCAATCTTCAGCTGGTGTTCTACCGCGAGAGCCCTGAGGACAGCGAGGTGCTTGTGAAAGTGCTGCTCAACGAGAGCGAGGTCACCCTCCCCCTGAAGAGCAAGTATGAACCCTATTATCTGTGGAGCGACTTCCGCGACTATTATCTCCAAAAACTGGATACCTATGTCGAAGAGTAGAGGGCTGATGATAGTATGGCTGCTTCTTGTGGCAGCAGGCTGCTGGGCGCAGAGCGCGTTCAAGCTGATAAGCCGCAACCGCAACATCTCGGCCAGCAACTACTGCATCTATCCCGACAGTGTGGAGGCATCGATGACCCCCGTGCCAAACGGCAAGAAACCATTCTATCTGTCGCACTATGGCCGTCATGGCTCGCGCTACCTGAACACTCGTAAGGGCTACGACATTCCTTATCGCATCCTATCCAAGGCCGACAGTCTGGGCAAGCTCACCCCAAAGGGCCAGCAGGTGCTTCAGGACCTGACCTTGATTATCCGTGAGTCGGAGGGCCGCTGGGGTGACCTCACCGGACGGGGCAAGCGACAGCATCGCGACATAGCCCGCCGGATGATGAGGCATTTCCCTGAGGTATTCTTCGGCAATGCCCGCGTGGATGCCCGCAGCACCACCGTCAACCGTTGCATACTGTCTATGGCATCTGCCGTCCAACAGCTGGTGGCACTCAATCCCAGCCTGCGGGTCACCATGAAGGCCTCGAAGCGCGACATGTGGTATATGAACCATCAGGATAAGGAGTTGCGCAAGCAGATGGGGGACTCCGTTGCCATGAATGCCTACAAGCAGTTTTGTGCCAGCCGCATACATCATCCTCGGCTGATGGGGCTCTTGTTCAACGACTCTGTCTATGCCCGCGAGCAGGTTGACGAACAGTGGCTGTGCTATTACCTGATCAAGACTGCCCTAATCCAACAGAACTCTGCCATCGGTGATAAGATTCATCTTGTAGACCTGTTCACCGACGAGGAGATACACCGGTTCTGGCAGTGCGAGAATGCCTGGTGGTACTTCACCTATGGTCCCTCGCCACTGACGGGAGGCAAGCAGCCCTACAGCCAGCGCTTCCTGCTGCGTAAGATGATCGAGGATGCTGACAGCTGCATCCGCCTGCATCGTCCGGGTGTCCAGCTGCGCTATGGTCATGAGACGGTGTTGCTGCCCTTGACATGCCTGTTGGGCATCAATGGCTTCGACTTCCAGATTGATGACTTGGAGAAGCTGGAGCAGACGGGTTGGTGGGCGTGTCTGGTGTTTCCCATGTCTTCCAATATCCAGATAGTGTTTTATCGCGAGAATCCTAAGGACAAGGATGTGCTCGTCAAGGTGCTGCTCAACGAGAAGGAGACACGCCTGCCCTTGCCCGATGATCTGGCACCCTATTATCGGTGGAAAGACTTCCGCGAATACTATCTCAAGAAGTTAGATGCCTACGAGGCCAAACCCTAAATACTTGCCTCTCCTTACTAATCTCTCACCTCTCACTTCGCCGAAAATGCCAATGCGTACATCCGCATTTGCTTTACCATTGCCAATAGGCCGTTAGAGCGGGTGGGCGAGAGGTGCTCCTTCAGACCGATGGCATCGATGAAGTAAAGGTCGGCATCCAGAATCTCCTGAGGCGTATGGCCCGACAGCACGCGGATGAGCAGGGCTACGATCCCTTTCACTATCAGCGCATCGCTCTCTGCCCGGAAGCGGATTACCCCTCCTCGGGAGGGGTCGGGGGAGGCTTCATAGTCGGCCTGCAGCCACACGCGGCTCTGACAGCCGTCTATCAGATTGCTCTCTATTTTATACTGTTCGTCCAACGGCTCCTGTTCGTTGCCCAGGTCTATCAGCAGTTGGTACTTGTCCATCCAGTCATCGAAGCCGGAGAACTCCTCTATAATCTCGTCTTGTATCTCGTTAATCGTTTCCATTGTCTTTGATAATCTTAAAAAGTTTGTCTGACGGGCGCACTTTCTCTGGCACGCGGATGCTGACGCGAGTGCCCTGCTGGGCGGTCTGCACAGCCTGTACATCATCGTGGATCTCGTCTACGGTGACATAGAGTGCCCCCGTTGTCGGACCGGTGATGAGCATCTTGTCACCGACACTGAAGGTGTTAGCTTCTACCGTGAACTCCGCCACCCCTAAGCGCGAGAAGTATTTCACGCCTTTGCCGATATACACCTTGCGCTCGGTGGCATTCGAGCCGTAGTTCTTGTTCCACTCGCCTAACAGCTGCCCCTGATAGTAGCCATCCCAGAAGCCTCGGTTGAAGACGGTGGCCAGCCGCTCGTCCCACTGGTTCTTTTTCTCCTCGGTGAAGGTGCCGTCGAGCACGCTCTGGATGGCCTCGCGGTAGCATTGTACCACCGTCAGCACGTATTCCGGTCCGCGGGCGCGGCCCTCAATCTTGAACACCCGTACCCCCGACTTCATCATGCGGTCGATGAAGCGGATGGTCTTCAGGTCCTTGGGCGACATGATGTACTTGTTGTCTATCTCTAACTCTGTTCCCGTCTCGCGGTCGGTCACGATATACGAGCGGCGGCATATCTGCATGCAGGCACCGCGGTTGGCAGAGCGCCCCGTATTGTCGAGGCTCATGTAGCACTTGCCGCTGATGGCCATACACAATGCTCCGTGGCAGAACATCTCTATCCTGACGAGCTGTCCCGACGGTCCTGTGATGTGCTGCTCCTCTATCTGCCGGTAGATGTCGGCCACCTGGTCGAGGTTCAGCTCGCGTGCCAGCACGACGACATCGGCAAACTGGGCATAGAAGCGCAGCGCCTCGATGTTCGAGATGTTCAGCTGTGTCGACAAGTGTACCTCCATGCCTTTCTGGCGGCAGTAGGTCATCACGGCAATGTCGCAGGCAATGACGGCGGTAATCTCGGCTTCGACAGCAGCATCCACTATCTGGTGCATCAGCGCGATGTCCTCGCCGTAGATGATGGTGTTCACCGTCAGGTACGACTTCACACCCGCCTCGCGGCACTGGGCTGCAATCTCCCGCAGGTCGTCGATGGTAAAATGGTTGGCAGAGTGTGAGCGCATATTCAGCTGCTCCACCCCGAAATAAACGCTGCCAGCACCCGCTTTCAGTGCTGCCGCCAGCGAGTCGCGGCTCCCTACAGGAGCCATAATCTCAAAGTCTTCGAGTTTCATGGGTGCAAAATTACAAAGAAAATGTGGATTAGCCAAATAGAAATCCAGTTAAACGATTACGGATGAAAGTTTCTTGTTTTATTTGCTGATTCAAAATATTTATACTATCTTTGCAGGCAAAACTAAAATGAACTAAAAGACAGGAGTGACTATGAAGAAGCTTTTATTGTTGAGTTGGATGTTCGCGCTGTCACTGTCGGCTATGGCTGACGGCGAAACCATCGACGGCTCGACCCTCAAGAAGATTACTTTTAGCGGCGATGCTATCATCTTAACCTATAACGATGGCACTACCCAGACATTAGACGACATGAGCACCGTGGTCATCGATATGTCCAAGACCACTGGTATCGAAGAGCGCAAGGTGCAGGCAGAGCGGTCGGGACTGGAAGGCAAGACGGTCTACAACCTCGGCGGACAGCAGATGGGCAGCAGTCTTACTACCCTGCAGAAGGGCGTGTATATTGTGGGAGACAAGAAGGTGATAGTGAAATAAGAATAGGAGGACCAAGATGAAGAAGTTTGTTTCTTTTTCGCTGATGCTCGCCCTGATGTCGGGCATGAGTATGCAGGCACAGACAGATTATGCCACAGCCAAGGATAAGAGTAAAAACCAGGCCGTGCTGAAGCTGAAAGACGGCACGGAGAAATACTACAATACCGAGTCGGTGAGCAGCATCGACTTCGAGGGAGCCAATGTCACGGTCAGTCAGTCGGCCGGAGCCTATACCTATCAAGGAACGGTAGAGACCATTGCCTTCAACAAGGCTGAAAAGACTGATCCCAGTGGTGACATCCAGAATCCCGAGGGTGCCGTTCAGATTACCGAGGCCAAGGGCTGGCTGGAGTCGGCGTATGTAAAGTTTGCCCTCTTGGAAGGGGCCAAGAGCTATCGTGTCTATGTGAAGGGCGGTCAGTATGCTGACTACACCAAGATAGACGACCAGTTGGTGCGCAACTACGGTAGCTACGGTCGTGCCGATGCGGTGGGACTGAAGGCTGGCAGCTATGCCATGAAGGTCGTTCCCCTGAATGCTGCCGGTACGGAGCTTACCGCCCAAGCCAGCGAGGCCACGGGGATGACGGTGCAGAGCTTTAATCGTGATGGTTATGCCCATTACAATGCCACAGCGGGTATAGGCGCTTATAATAATGATGGTACGCTGAAGAGCGGTGCCCGCGTGCTCTATGTCACTAAAAACAATGCCAAGACCGTACAACTGGAGATGCAGGCAGGCAGCAGCAAGAGCGAGGTGCGTACGGGCATCCAGGACATTCTGCAGGCCTACGAGAAGGGGGTGGAGAGTCGGCCACTGGCAGTCCGTATCATCGGACAGCTGAAGGCTGCCGACATGCCGACACTGGGCAGCTCGGCTATAGGATTGCAGGTGAAGGGTAAGGGTCAGCAGATGAACCTGACCATTGAGGGTATTGGCAATGATGCTACCTTCCACGGCTTTGGCGTGCTCTGCCGCAACTGCCGCTATGTTGAGCTGCGTAACTTTGCCGTCATGATGCATCCAGAGGACGGCATCAGCTTCGATACCGACAACGAGCACATCTGGGGCCACCACCTTGACATTTTCTATGGCGAGAACAAGGGCGGCGACAAGTCCAAGGGCGACGGTTCGTTCGATGTGAAGGGCACATTCTATTGTACCGTCTCTGACAACCATTTCTGGGATAGCGGCAAGTGTAACCTGAACTCGAACGGTGACGAGGTAGACTATGTCACCTATCATCACAACTGGTACGACCACTCTGACTCGCGTCATCCGCGTGTCCGCAAGTCGCAGCATCTGCATGTCTTCAATAATTACTATGACGGCAATGCCAAGTATGGTATTGGAGCAACTACGGGTTCATGTATTTTCTCAGAGAATAACTACTTCCGCAATTGCGGCAAGCCTATGCTGATCTCTATGCAGGGAACCGATGTTCATAATGGTGTAGGGACATCCGACCAGACGAAGGGTACATTCTCAAAGGAAGACGGAGGCATCATCAAGGCTTATAGCAACGTGATGACGGGCAGCTATACGTTCGTGCCTTATTCCGCTACCAACAATGTACACTTCGATGCTTATCAGGCATTATCGCGCAATGAAACTGTTCCTGCTGAGGTTAAATCCAAACAGGGAGGAACGGGGTATAACAACTTCGATACTGCCAGCGACTTCTACAGCTATCAGCCCAATGCTGCTGAAGATGTCCCATCGGTTGTCATAGGTTCCTATGGGGCTGGTCGTTGCGAGCATGGTGATTTCCAATATCCTTTCGATAATAGCACGCAGGACAAGAATAGTGAGGTGATTACCGACCTGTCAAACCAACTGAAGAACTATACCACCTCGCTGGTGGGCATCTTCGGTGACGAGAATGGCCAGAGCGGCGAGCAGGGCAGCGAGCAAGGCGGCAATGAGCAGGGCGGTCAAGGCGAGCAGGGCGGCGAGACGCCTGCTCCCGAGGGGACTATCCTGGCCTCGTTCGATGGAACACCTTCTAACAGCATGTTTACTGTCGGTGGTTCTTATGGAGATGGCAAGATAACGTATAACGGTATCTATTATAAGAAAGGTGTCAAACTCGACAGCAAAGGCTCTATCACGTTCACTCCTGCCAAAGACTATCAGATGACCCTCGTGCTGGGCACTGCCAAGCCTGCTACCAATGTGAAGATTAATGGTGAACAGACTACCGTGAGCGGTACTGAGAATGCAGAGGGGAAATATTATGAGTTGGAGCCTATTGCTATCCAGAAAGGCACTCAATACGTGATTACCAAGGGCAGCCAGGAGGGCTTGGTGATGCTCATTAAACTGGAGCCGGTAGTGGAATGAGACTGAGTGGGATGGTCTGTGCTTTGGGCGTGGCATTGGTGCTGGCGGGCTGCGGCAAGCGTTCGCAGCATCAGTTTACCGACGAGATGCTGCTGCCGATGACTCCCGTGAAGAACCAGGGCAAGACGGAGCTCTGCTGGGCCTATGCCATGCTGGCTACTATCGAGACGGAGCACATCCTGCGGGGTGACTCCGTCAACTTGTCTCCCGTCTATATCGGTCGCATGCTCAGCCATCATCCGTCGCCCAATGCCGAGCATCCGCAGCGGGCCATGGGGCAGACGCTGCTCAATATGATTGGCAAGCACGGCATCGTGCCCTATGATGTGCTGCCCGATGATGCTACTCCTGAGCTGGTGACTCCGAGGTGGGTCTTTATGTTAGGTGCACGCTATACGCCTCAGGAGTTTGCCCACTCCGTATGTGCTCCCGACGAGTATCTGTCGCTGACCAGCTGGCCCGACTCGCCTTACTACCGGAAGATAGAGGTGCCTGTGCCCGACAACTGGGAGCACAACCGGCTGTTGAACGTGCCGCTGGATACGCTTCGGCAGCGTGTGGACCGGGCCTTGCGCCGTCGCCATCCCGTGTGCTGGGAGAGCCGGGGCCATGCTATGAGTGTGGTGGGTATGGCTCGCGACGAGCATCAGACTCCTTATTATATTATGAAGAACTCGTGGGGCACGCGTGGGCCTCACGACGGTCTTGCCTATATGCCGGCCTATAAGATGTGGAAGGATATGATTGCCATCTATATGACGGCCGAGGCTTATGGGGATTAAGTGACTGAAGTTTCCCATCCCCTTTGCGTTTGTTCAGACCACCCCTAACCCCTCCTAACTTAGGAGGAGTTAGGGGTGGTCTGAACGCCCTCTGTGTTCAAATATAATTTGTGTAATTCGCGAAATTCGTAGTAGGTGCTACTTGCGGGCGGCTACTTGTTGAGTCTCCAGGTTACTCCGTCCTTGGTGTCTTTCACTTCGAATCCGGCGGCTGCGAGGTCGTCGCGAATTTTGTCAGACGTGGCCCAGTCCTTGTTGGCCTTGGCCTTGGCGCGCAGTTCGAGCACCATGTCCATCACCTTGCCGAAGGCTTCTTCGCGGGCAGCATTGCCCGAAGTTGACAGTTGAGAGTTGAGAGTTGAGAGTCCGAGGATGTCCTCGGCGAAGAGGTGCATCACCTCGGTCAGCTCCTTCAGGCAGTCGGCACAGATGGTGGCCTTGTGGTCGGTGAGCTTGTTGATGACGGTGCAGGCTTCGAAGAGGTGGCTGATGACCTGTGGAGTGGCGAAGTCGTCGTTCATGGCATCGTAGCACTTCTGTCGCAGGGCTTTCACCACGCGCTCCGTCTCGGCGTCGCATTGGGCCGATGCTGTGATGCGCGCGAGGTCGCTGATGGCATTCTGCAGCTTCTCGAGTCCTTTCTCGGCGGCCTGCAGGGCTTCGTTGGAGAAGTCGACGGTGCCGCGATAGTGGGCGGAGAGGATGAAGAAGCGGATGGTCATGGGCGAATAGGCTTTCTCGAGCTTTTCGTGCTGTCCGGTAAAGAATTGCTCGAGAGTGATGAAGTTGCCGAGCGACTTGCCCATCTTCTGTCCGTTGATGGTGATCATGTTGTTGTGCATCCAGTATTTCACTGCCTGGTGTCCCATCGCGGCGGTGGCTTGTGCTATCTCGCACTCATGGTGGGGGAAGACGAGGTCCATGCCTCCGCCGTGGATGTCGAACTGCTCGCCGAGATACTTGCGGCCCATGGCGGTGCACTCGCAGTGCCATCCGGGGAATCCGTCGCTCCAGGGCGAGGGCCAGCGCATGATGTGCTCGGGCTGCGCCTTCTTCCAGAGTGCGAAGTCGGCCTGGTGGTGCTTCTCGCCCACGCCGGCCAGCTCGCGGCTCTCGTCCTTGATGTTCTCAAGCGAGCGCCCTGAGAGGATGCCGTACTGATACTGCTTGTTGTAGGCCTCGATGTCGAAGTAGATGGAGCCGTTCGACTCGTAGGCGAATCCGCGGTCCATGATCTGCTTTACGAGCTGCTGCTGCTCGATGATGTGGCCCGTGGCATGTGGCTCTATCGAGGGCCGCAGGCAGCCCAGGGCATCCATCGCCTGATGGTAGCGGTTGGTGTAGTACTGTGCTATCTCCATTGGCTCGAGCTGTTCCAGCCGCGCCTTCTTGGCAATCTTGTCCTCGCCCTCGTCGGCATCGTGCTCAAGGTGTCCCACATCGGTGATGTTGCGCACGTAGCGCACCTTGTATCCGAGGTGCTGCAGGTAGCGGAAGACGAGGTCGAAGGTGATGGCGGGCCGGGCGTGTCCCAGATGGGGATCGCCGTAGACCGTGGGTCCGCAGACGTACATGCCGACGTTGGGGGCATGCAGGGGTTCGAAACGCTCTTTCTGTCGTGTCAGCGTGTTGTAGATGACGAGTTTCGATTCCATAGTGTATTTCCTTTTTTTATTATTGTTTCGGCTTATTGCTTTGCTTTCGGCTTGCAAAGTTACGAAAAAACGGGAGAAATGCAAAAGGAAAGCGTGCTTTTCTTTTGCATTTCCGAGTTATAGGGGTAGCTGGTGTCCTGAGTGTAATGATTACAGGTTCAATGCCTGAGCGATAGCGTAGAGGCGTTTGTTCTCCGCATCGTAGTATCTCAGCGTAATCGCTTCTCCGTCAGCGCAGCCTAAGATGAGCATATTCGTGCTGCCTGTGGAGGAAATGGTAGCTACACCTCGGCACTCCTCGCCCGCGAAGGCACCGACCAGGTTGCCTGCGGTGGGGGTGATGCCGGCATTCTTCAGGATGCTCTCCACCTCAACCTGTTTCCTGACGGTGTATTTGGCTGCACCCTCCGTGAACCGGGGGATGAAGTCTTCGTAGAGGCCGGTCGTCTCTTCCGAGTCAAACTTGATGTCGTCCGTCAGCGTGAAGATATGCTTCAGCTTCTGGCAGTAGTAGCTCAGCTTGACGGGCACCCGTTCCGCCCCCGTTTCGTTGCCGTAGGCTTTCATCACGAAGGTGGTCGGCTGGGAAAGTGTGCCGTCCAGGCCGACGGCAGGCTTGGCCAGCCCGCGCAGTTCGTCGTTGACGAAGAGCGCTATCTGGTCGCCGTCGCTGACATAGGGCTGCAGCGTCTCCTCAACCTGTATCATCAGGAACGTCCAGTTCTCGTAGGCTGTTGCGCTCGGCTCCGTCCAGTTCGGGCGCTCTTGGTTGTTACTCCAGTCAATCTGCCACTGGGGAGTCTGTGTGAGTTCCGTCTCGGTGACGGTAGGGCCGGCAGGGCCGCCATCGCTGTCGTCGCTGCCGCAAGCCCCGATGAGGAGGCTTGCTAACAGCAGAGACATTAACTTTATTTTTTTCATTGTTCTTTTTCTTTTTTTGTTGTCGATATTTCGATATTTCGAGGCTTCGAGGTCTCGAAGTCTCGATCTTAATCTCACTTAACCACGACCTTTCTTCCATTATAGATGTAGACACCCTGCTGGGTCGGCTTCTGTTGCAGCTTCACACCGGCTACGGTGTACCACTCGCCATCCTCGTATTCACCTGGTATGAACCGGATGGCAGTGGGAGCCTTCGGGCTGCCGAGGACAGCATTCTTCTGGAAGGTCATGATCTCCTTGGTAGAGGCAACGGTCTCGCCCTCGCGCTCGATGGCAAACCAGATAGGCTTCTGGCTGTCGCCGGCGATGCTCAGGAAGAATCCTGTTGCGGGCGTGCGCTCCGAGCGTGTCATGGTGCCGCTGTCGTCGAGGGTGACGAGGTCGGCCGTGCCCACCACTTCACCGTCGCTGTAGGCCACCAGTCGGTCGCCCTCTTCCACGTCGAAGCCTTCCACTACCGCACTGATGTTCATCGTGCTCGGAGCCATCAGGGCTGTGCGCATAGGCACGGCGGCGGCCCCGCTGAAGTGGTTGGTCTGCTCGAAGAACGGATAGGTGAACGTAGCGTCGGCACTACCCTTGCGCAGCATCATGTATCCCTCGCCGGGCTTCAGTGTCTGCAGGCTGCCGCGCCACTGTCCGGTGTTGCCCGACTTGGTGAAGTAGGCAAACTCAGTGTGGCTCTTGATGACGTCACCCTCCTCAGCCTGGTCGTAGTAGTCGCTCAGGGCGGTCTCTACGGTCAGGTTCGTCATCGGCGTGTAGCCGATGCCGTTCCAGCCCGGATGCACCGTGATGGTGCGGTCGTCCTTTTCCTTGATGGCAGTGCCGCCAAGCAGGAACTTACCATTCTTCTGCACCTTGAAGGCATACGACTTCTTCGGCGAGATCAGCATGTTCGCCGGGTTGCCAGAGGCCATCCACTGGTTGTTCTTGAACACCAGCGTCATGTCGCTGTTCAGGTCGGTCACCATGTCGCCCTCCGTCCACGTCATGCTGTTGAGCAGGGTGCTCATGTCTATCTGGTTCTCGCTCTTGACGTTGAACGATACCCAGTTCCAGCCTGTCGCCAGGTCGAAGGTCTGTACGAAGTCTTTGCCACCGTCGAAGCGTATGGGCTGGTCGGTGCCTAAGACGGCCGACTTCTCGAACGTAATGCTCTTGTCCTGCGTGTTCGGTGTCAGCACCAGCTCGCGTCCGGTACTGTACTGCCACAGGCGGAAGTTCAGCTTCGTGCCGCTGGGCTTCTTGTCGTAGACCGTCAGATACACTCCCGTCTCGCCCTTCTCCTCATGGTGGGTGATGTTGGCATAGCCGTGGCAGACGTTCTCGTTGTCGAAGACACCCACGATGTCGCGTGAGTCGGTGTCCAGTTCGCCAAACAGATACACCTGACCGCTGATGCTCATCGAGTTCTGCAGCAGGTCGTTGTTGATGCTGTTGGCCCAGTCGGGCTTCTCGCCCTCCACCGTCAGGTTCAGGAACAGCGGCTCTGCAATGCCTTCCTCGTCGACCAGATAGATAACCTCGTTGTACGTACCGATGTTGAGGTCCTTGCTGACGCTGCCTACCACGCCATCCAGGGTCAGCGGAGCCAGCTTGTCGCTGTATTTGTTGAGTGTCAACCACTTCGGACAGTTCTCTATCGTGTAGTTATGGTTGGTAGCACCATAGTTGTAGAGCGACAGTTCAACCACTTCACCGGCACCGTACTTGATGGTGTGATCCACTCGGTTCACCATCCACTGCAGGCTGCTGTTGTTCACGTAGTAGCAAGCCGTCTGTGGCGAAGCCATCGTGTTGCCGTTCTTGTCTTCTATGTCACGCAGCGTCACGTAGATGTTGCGGTGATTCAACTTTGCGGCAGGCTCGTCGAGATCTACCAGCACTTGGTTGTCCTTGCCGATGAACGAGAACTTCAGGTTCTTCACCTCCTCGTCGGGTACTACGGGTGCAGCCTGAGTCTTGTCGAAATGTGTCAGGACCACATCCATCGGGTCAACGAATAGGTAGTCGCGCACCAGCGTGTCGGTTGGCTCCTTGGTCAGCGGGTTGAGCTGATAGCGTGGATTACCTTTGTCGTCCAGATAGAGTTTCTTGCTGTAGGCGTAGGGCACCACTTCGAGGTCGTTGTCCTTCTGGCGCTCTATACGGTCGAAGCCTAAGTAGGTCAGCAGACCAGCCTCGTCGCCCTTAGGACTCTTCGACATGTAGGACTGGATGAGCCGTTGCGGCAGAGCCTGGGCAAAGAACATCAGCTCGTCCACGTTGCCTGCCATGGCATCCGTACCATCGACCACCTCCACATCGCCATTCTCTTTCAGCACGTCGTAGCGGGTAGCACCGATAAGCGGATAGCCGCCGCTGATACCGCCGAGGCTGTCCACCCCGAAGGTGGTGCGCAGTTCCTTATCTACATAGATGTTGGCTACGTTGCGTCCTCGGCTCACCGTCATGGCGTAGTGGTGCCAGTTGTTGTCGCTCCAGTTGCCCGGTACCTCGATACTGAAACCATTCGAGCGATACGTCAGCTTGTCGCCTTCGAATCCGATATGGAACTGGTTCTCGGCACCGTTGTCCTCCTTCAGTCCGCGACCATTGGAGAGCAGCGTACCGCGTCCGTCGGCATCGGTCTTGAACCAGAACATCAGCGTGTAGTCATGATCGCTGGTTCGGTTCAGAGCATTCCTGTCAAGCAGCATACCCTTGTCAGCCTTCGCCAGTTTCAGCGAGATGCCGCGAGGGATGGCCCAGCTGGTCTCTATCATCTTGGCATTGGCACCCTGCGTATAATCTAATACGTACGCGCCCGAACCCTCGTTCATTGGGTAGTAATCTATGAGGTCCTTCTCGTAGCCCGTCAGCCGTTTGTTGCCATAGGTCGTACCGATGAGTCCGCCGTCCATGGCGCTATACCACAGGCGAGCCTCCATCATGCGGCCCTCGTAGTACTGGCTGGCATTCCTATCCAGTTCGTTGGTACGTCCGTAGACGAGCGGGCCCGTTCCGGTATACAGTGCGGTCAGCTTATGCGGTTTACCAGCCTGCACGCCACCGTTGAAGAACGTCACCGTGCTGTCGGTCTGGTTCAGCACCATCGCCACCTGTTTGAAGCCTTTCTTCGCGATTGCAGAGTCAGAGACAAATTCCTGGTCGTTCACCACGCCCTTCAGCTTGTAGTCCTTCGTCAGCCACAGCTGCAGCTTCTGGCCGTTGGTGCCGTGCGAGAACAGCGGCATGTCGCGTCCCGTCTCGTTGGGCTTCACCATCAGGTCGATGGTCAGGTTCTTACCGCTGAAGTTGCGCCTTGCCTCGCTCTCGATGCTGCCCTTGCCGTCAAACTGTACGCTCACCATATCGGAGAGGCTGTTGTTGTTCACCTCACCCTTCACCTCGAAGTTGGTGATGGCACTCAGATAGTTGTTTTCTATGTCTTCCGAGAAGTTGAAGATGATGTCGTCATTGGCGGTCAGTATTCCGCTCTTCGGTTCGGGCGTGCCGAACAGTTTCGGACGGCGCGTGTCCTTGATGCCGCTGATGATCTTTGACGATGTGGCCAGGAAGTCATTGCCGTTGCGGCAGAAGAGCACGGCCCGCAGGTCGTAGGTACGCTCGGTCACCCAGCCTTCGCCATAGAACTCAGTCACAATGTTGCCGTTCTCAGGTATCAGTTTTCTGACGCCGTTGGCATTTGCCATCAGTGAGTCGCTGGCATAGAACGAGCAGAGGTTCGTCCACGAGTCGTCGCCGCGCTGCGTCTCCTTATACTGGAACTCGATGTGGTCGAAGTTGTGCTGGTGACGGTCGAAGCCGTTGATGGTGACTGGTATGTACCAGCCGCGCTTCGAGTCTATCTGCGAGTTGGTGTTCAGCACCCACTTGTCGCCAGGCGTGGCAATGTTGACTCCTCCCGCCTCGTGCAGGAAGTGTACGTCGAACGTAGTCAGGGCGGTGGTATGGTCGGCATCGGAGGGTGACATCACGCCGACGGCAAGGTTCTCGTAGTCGAAGCCCTGTCCGGCACGTACCTCCATCTGTAATGCCGTCTCCTTGCCCGGTGTTACCGTAACAGCCATACCGCCAGAGGTCAGCGTCTGTCCGTTGACACTGATCTTGGCACCGTGTGGGTTCTGCTGATCCGACACAAACAGTTGCAACACACTCAGGCCGTCGGTTGCCTCTGGCTTCTCGCTGTCGTTTGACAGGTATATGGTGAAGTGTGCCGCGTCGTCGATGGCAACACCGCTCACGCTCTGCTTGTCGAGACGTATCTTCGGGTTGCATATCTTCAGTGTGCGGGCATCGAGCACCGTACCCGGGGTGTATATCTTCGTCACACGCTGATCCTCCCATGGGTTCTGGGTGGCACCGCCACGGGTGCGGAAGATGAAGCTGCGCGGACCGCTGATATTTGCGTCCTTGAGCGAATTCTTCACATGCCCCCTCACCATGTCATAGAACCTGTTGAAGTTGTCGTTCGTAAAGACATTATAGATATCCACATCTTTACTCTGATTGGAACCGTCATACCATGCGCGATAGACATCCACGTTCAGATGGCTCGACGGGTCGGTGGCAATGTTGAAGGACTCCGTGCGGTTGAACGCCTTCGACTCAGAGTCGGCACCAATCGTTGTGTATGAGAGCACAGGGGTAAGTACCCACTGGATTGTTTTGCCCGCGAAGTTAACCTGCGACTGCATTCCATTGTCGGCATTCCAACCCCAATATTCCGCATTTGGCACTTTCCATGTCTTCATTTCTGCCAATGAGGCAAAAATGCCACCTACCCTCGTACCGGCTATTCCGACAGCAGAGAAGGTATTGCTGACGCCCTTGCCGAGCTCGAAGTAGTCAACCTCCGTGACGATGGGAAAGTGTTGCGAGAACGACCCCGAGAAACTGGCGTCGAAGGTCTCGCTGTAGTTCACACCCGCAGCACCGGCGACATCGTAGTTGGCCATCAGGTCATGTGCCTGCAGCTTCTCTGCCTCGTTCTTGGCAATCATGTCCGCCCAAGCCTTGATGACCTGATACTTCTCTTGCACCTCATCACTGAAGTCCTTCTCTTCCTTGCCCTTTGGCAGCACTACCAGGTAGTTGATGCCTTTCTCTGCCTTGTCGATGGTCGTATTGTAGGCATGGCCTTCTATCTTTTTGTTCACCACGGCAAACGTAGAGTCTGTGGGCTGGCGCAGCGACAGATAGACAGGCTGTTTGGTGCGGTCGGCTATGGCCTGCGCGTCCGCCTTGGAGCCTAAGTACATCATGTCGACAATCTCCTTCGCCTTCGTGGGGATGATTTGCGTCAGCAGTTGCTTCTGCGAATAGACGAACTGTGACTGCAGCTTAGGACCGTAGCCTAATGCCACATCGCGCACCAGGTATATCTTCTTGCCGTTTGCATCCGTACCCGTGGCTATCACCACCACGGTTCCGTAGTCAATGTTCTTGCCCACCTCGGAGTTCACCTTCGAACCGGTCAGCGCGCGGATGTTGTCTTTGCCCAGACGGGCAGCCATCTCCTTGAACATGTCTTCGGTCACGGCGCGGATGGTAGCCATCGGTGTGATTACCACGTTCTGCACGGAGCCGATGTAGAGGTCGGCATCAGCGCCTACCATTGACGGGTCGCCACTGGTGCTGATGCTGTTGTTGACAGCCATCGTGTGCGAGAAAGCCTTGTTGCCTTGTGCGTTGTACATCAGGAAGTCGATAGAAGCATCCCATGTGTCAGCACTGTTGATAGGACCCACTGCCGTTCCGGTACCACTCGGTGCATACACGGTGGCTGTTACGCTTTGCAGTTTCGACCCTCCTGTATAGTTGAAATAGACACCAGCCGTCAGTGCCAGGTTCATCGTGTACGTAAAGTTGATGGTGGCACCCTTGGCAAGAGAGTTCGTACTGAAGGCACCTGGCGGGTCGCGCAGGATGTCGTACAGGATGGGTGCGCCTTCGGTCATGACATCCTGGCTCTCGCCCACGGGGAACATATTGAGCACGAAGCCCTGCAGGGGTTTCGCCTCGATGTAGGTGCTGTCACGCTCCACGGTGAAGGTCACCGTCTTCAGCGAGTACTCCATGTTGCTGGTCTGGTCAACCGACAGGGTGAACTGGGCGCGTCCCAGGCTGTCCAGCTTCTGCGGCTCCTTGGGTGCCTCGAGTGACAGGGCTCTCATGCCGTTCTGCATATAGACGGTGCCGTCGCTCAGGGGCACCAGGTCTGGTGCGCCCGTTGCAGGGTCGTTGTTATACTGGTAGCGCTCGCCCACCTGCACCTGTATGTTGTATTTACGCTCCACGCTGAATACGGGGTAGCCGAAGGTATAGACAGCCGCCAGCGAGTCCTGCATGTTGGCAGGCCAGTTAGGCTTCTTCACACTATACACCAGTGGAACCATGGTCGTCTTGCCCGTCAGTTCGCTGGCCGCGTAGTTCTTGTCGCCGAAGTAGTCGAAATTGTCGTAGCCCAACTGCTTATAGGTCACCTCCACGGGGTTGTGGTAGATGCGGTTGTAGATGGCATGGTATGTAGCCTTGGGATCAACCACCCTGATGGTGTCCACGTCGTTGAAGGTGCCCGTGTAGGTGGTGTCCTTCGAGACGAGGCAGTCAGTCAGGTCGATGACCTCGTTCACCTGTCCCTCCTGGAACAGCGTGGGATAGCCCTTGCAGTATATCTGCTGTACCTTCCAGCGCACGGGCGGCAGCTTCAGCATGTACTCGCCCGTCTTCGGGTCGGGTGTAATCTCCATGCGCTTGCGTTGGGTCTTCACTCTGGTGAAGTGCTTGTTGCCGCCGCGTGGGTGGCTCACCACCTCCTCGCGCTGCGTGCTGTTGGGGTTCAGGTTGTCATAGACGAGCCATGATGTATTGTCGCCCTCCAGCGTGAGCACCATCTGGATGGAGTCGCCCAGGTTGTTCTTCGAGAGGTTGTTCATCAGCGGCTTGCTGCCCTGGTCGTCACCGCCTACCACGCGGCCCACCAGTGTCACCTTCGTGGCATCGTAGAAGTAGATGCCTGCCACGTCGTCGGTGATGTTCTGCTCGTTACTGTTCTTATAGTATCCGCCGCCCGTGAACTGGTGGTGGTCCTTTACGGCCTGAATCGTGTTGTTGCCACCTATCAGACGGAACGAGAAGCTGCCGTCGTAGTCAGACTCCACGAAGTCGCCCTTGGCGTTGTGTATCTTGTTGCCGTTCACCAGGAAGTTGACTCCCTTTACGGGAATGCTCGTGCCTTCGTACATCACGTAGCCCGAGAATCGCTTTCCGTTCTTGATGATGAACTCATGCACCGTCTCGTTGTTGCTGGTGGCGTTGAAGGTCACTAAGTAGTCGTCCTTCTCCAGTTCTATGTTGCTGTCACCCGTCGCCACGGGTGCCACCTTGTATTCTACGCTTGTCTTCTGCTGGTACGACAGGTTGTCGATTTCGAAGTAGCCACTCTCATCGGTCTTGACCTTCGCCACCGTTTTGCCGTCATAGATGGCAGCCACCTCTATGCCCGGTGCACCCGTACCGTCGTTGAAGCGCACGTAGCCCTCCACGCGGCCTGAGTGCTTACACTCGCCCACCTTCACTTGTGTCTCGGTGGTGGTGATGCCCTCACAGTCGTTCACGCCCAGCACCTTATACTCATAGACGGTCAGCGGCGAGACGGTCTTGTCCTCGTAGCTCAGGTTGGTCAGGTCGGTGGCTATCTCCTTCCAGTCGTTATCGCCTTCGCCCTTTACGCGGCGCATCACCTTGAAGTAGTCGATGGGGTTGTTGTCGGTATTCCAGGACAGCAGCACGCTGCTCTGGCGCATCTCCGTCATCAGCTCCTTGTCTATCGAACCTGTGTTCTTGTGGTAGAAGCCGGAGACGCCCGTGACGCCATAGGTCGAATTGACCATGACGGGCACAGCCTTGCCGTCGAGGAGCTGCCAGGAGCCCGCTCTCTCAGCGTTCATCAGTCTTACTACTTCGTTCTGGTCGCCTTTGTTGTAATGCGTCACGTTCCAGTCAGTCCAAATGGTATTCGTGATGGTCAGGCTGCTATTGTTATTGCCTCCCCACGCCTGGACACTACCACTTCTTGTATTGACGCAGAAGAATATCCACTTATAAGTACCATAGGTGCCGTAATTGTAGGCGCGGTGTACAGACCAGTTGCCTTCGCCGCCCCATCCGATAAATGGAGCCATGTATGAATTGTCTGCTCCATTATTGGACAGTTTACCGTCGAACAGCACATCGCTCATATTCACATTTGAACCACTGGCATGACCTATGAAACCTGCCACATGGGTTTCTGTTGAAGTGATATCAGCAGATACCCTCACACGCTCGATGGTTATATTGGTTTTACCATTCACGCCGCCGATGAGGCCGGCACTATGCAGACCACCCTTAATAGTGCCAGTTAGATGCAGGTTTTTGATGGTGGTGTTACCCGTCACATTACGGAACAGGGCGACATTGCTCAGCCCGGGACCTTTGATGTCGACATCGATGGTGTGACCGTTACCGTCAAAGATGCCTGAGAAAGGATTATCCAATGCCGCAGAATGCTGAATCTTGATGTCGGCATCCAGTACAGCATTCACATCGTACTGCCCTTTGGCAGCATCAATAGCCTCACGGAACTTGGTCCAGTCGCTTTCTGAACTAATGTGCATGAAATCCGTCGTCTGGAACTTAACGGTCGTGGTGGCGGGCATGAGGACTCCGTTTTCCACCGTCCAGCCATTGCCGAGATTGTCCAAGAGACTTGCCTCGTTGGATACTGCTGCTATCGTGCTTGTAAACATGAAAGGAACCACCTTGCCGTTCACCACCGTCCAGTTTTCCTTGCCTAAGCGCTCTACCTGCTGGGCCGTGCTGAGGGCTAACCAGGGATTATCAGGAATAGCGGTTGTATGCATTTTGGGAACGACATTGTATTTGTCAACCGCTTGCCAGTTGTCGCTACCCAATTCGTTAACCAAATCGTTGCTAAACTTCTTCTGCTCAACGACGTAATTGCCACCCGACCAATTTCTATAGCTCCAGATGTTGTTACTCCATTCATTCTCGCCATTACCCCAATAGCCCCATGGTTTGGTGTTCATGTTTTGGTGATGAATCCAGCTATATCCTGCTAAGTTCTCCACGCAGTTTCTTACGGCTGCATCGGTAACCTTGGCACCTCGTTCACCATCTTTGAAACCAAAAAACACACCAGCCCAGTTCTCAACACCTTCCGACTGTGGTTTATTACAATCAAGGCGGCCGTCGAACAGACAGTTTTGTATGTTTGCATGGGTCCCGCGTCCGACGAAGCCGCCAATTAACCAACCAGAACACTCTACAGTGACAGATACGCGGCAGTTAAAGATATCAGTCCACTTGTTGTTCGCCACACCTGCCCTGCCAACGAGACCTGCCACATGGTTACCGCCCTTGATTTTGCCGGTGACGTGCAGGTTTTTGATAGTGCAGCCTGGGGCATTCTTAAAAATGGCGATTGCGTCAGTTGATCCACCATTGATATCAACATTCAGCGTATGTCCGTTACCATCAAAAATACCGTTGAAGTTCTCCGCAGAGGTGACAATTCCGAAATCAGCATCCATGATAGCATTGGTGGCGGGATTCGTTTTTAATGCTTTCACGAAATTTCCCCAGTCTGCGGTGCTCTTCAGCACCATAAAGCTCTTGCCGTCGATTTCTCTGATTGCAGGTGACAGATCCTTAGTGGCATGGCTGTTCGTTACCGTCACGTTAGTCGATAAATCGGAATTCTTGCGGGACCATGTATCGCAATCATCGAGTTTGACGCTGAGGTGGTCGGGATCGAAGAGACAGTTCTCGATGGTAACAGAACTGTTAGTCCAGCCCACAAAACCGCCGTTAGCATAGCTGTTGCTTCCCTCTAAGCTGCCGTCAAACTTACTGTTGCGGATGGTGACATTGGAATTGACATGTGCGAGACCTACGAAACCACCGATACAAGCATCACCGTTCACACTGCTCCTGAGCGTGACAGAAGAGTGGCAGTTCTCTATCGTGACCGTGTAACCATCGTCAACACAACCAATCAAACTGCCCAGGCGTTGCGCCGATGAGGAAACTGTACCCGTCAGGTGCAGGTTTCTGAAGGTGGCGTTGCCAACGTGAGAGAAGAGTGCCGTGTTACTGGCATCATCCGAAATGTTGACGTTTATCGTGTGGCCGTTACCGTTGAAGGTGCCACGATAGGCATAATTGCCTGAGTAGCCTATAATATCACTCTTACTGTTCACACTGACGTCGGCATCGAGGACAGCATCCACCCAGTAACGGTTCTTGGATTGCTCCACCATAGTTTGGAACCTTTTCCAGTCTGCAGCATTGCGGATGACGATAAATGCTGAATACTCACGGGTGGCATGGTTGTTGACGCTCGAATAAATGACGTTCTCAGTGTCCAGGCGAGCCCACGTCTGACAGCCTTCGACATTGGTGGAAAGATTGTCGGGGGCGAAAACGCAGTTATCGATGGTCATACTGCTGCCACGGGCCACCCACGCCACAAAACCGCAGTTGTGGGTGGCATTGGTACCCTCGAAACTGCCGTCGAACTTACTGTTGCGGATGACGGCATTGGCACCGCTCTGGCGGGCTATGAAGCCGGCGAGAAGTCCCTCGCCATTGACAGAACTCTTGAGCGTGACCGACGAGCGGCAGTTCTCGATGTTGATGGTGGCGCCTTCCATGGCCCAGCCAATCAGACCTGAGGCATATCTTACGCTGGTATTGATGGTTCCTGCCGTACGCAGGTCCTTGATAGTAGCATTGCTTACATAGCGGAAGGGTGCCATGAATTCCTGCCTGGTGTCTGCCAAGTTGAAGGTAATGGTGTGGCCGTTACCGTCGAAGACACCACGATAGGCATAGCGCGACTCCCAGCTGATGAGTTGGTCGGTGGTGATGTCGGCATACAGGCGGGCATTCACGTCGTACTGACCGCCTGCCGCTTGAACCCTGTTTCTGAACTCCTTCCAGTCATCGGCTGTGCGGATGGGGAAGAAGCTGCTTGTCACCTGCCCGATGAAGTTGACGGGCGACTCGCCGCGATCCACATACATGTCGATGTCGTACGTCACGCACGAGCGCTTGAGCTCCACAATCCTGTAGCGTCGGGCACGCTCGGAGTCTCCCAGCGTATAGGTCATACTGTCAACGATGGCTCCGTCGCGGTTCTTCGAGATGACGCGCAGCACCATCTTGGCACGTTCGTCCCACACGGCATCCGGCTCGTTGGCATAGTCCCATGACACACGGACGGTATATGCATTCTGGTCTTCCCACCGGGCACTGTAGTTGGAAATGCGCAACAGGTGCATCTTGTCTACCAAGCACCGGGTGCTGGCAGCGCAGTTGTTGTTGGCGCCCCATCCCCATTCCTTCGTGATGGCACGGCGCACACGGTAGGTCAGGTTTTCCAGGCTGCCGCCGTTTTTCAGCATGTCCGCAGAGACCGACTCTATCAGAGTGCTGTCGATGAAGCTATAGGAGGGCTTGTTCTTCTTGGTGTAGAACACTTGCGCAATGCTCTTGAAGTCCTCTTCCTTGCCAGTCAGCGAGCGTTGAATCTCGAAGAAGTCGGTGGGCACCAGGTCCTCATCGTCAGGATAAGGCACGCTCCACGCCAGTTCCACCTTTGCCTTCAGACCGCCCAGATAGCGGGCAGTCAGTCCGGCGGGGGCGTGAATCAGGGGCACGTTGAGCGATTGCGAGGAAACACCCTCAATGTCATATTCGCCCTTGTCGCCTTTCTCCTTGTAATTGCAGACGACGCGGAGGCTCTTGTGAGGCACGTTGGCATCGAGCATGATGGTGCCGCTTTGCATCTTGTCGATGTCCACCCGGTGGCTCTTGTCCTCAGCATCCTTATACTCGTAGTAGGCCTTGGTGATGGACTCGGTGGCAAGGAACCATGGCAAGTCCAGTTTGCCGGGGTTCTGGGGGTTCAGCATGGGGGCAGAAAGGAACGGCTGCAGTTTGGCGCTTGGCGCCGGCATGTTGATGGTCACCGACTTCAAGCCCTGCACCGCTACTCTTTTCCAGGGAGAGTTACCGTCGCGCGTCACGTCCCAGGAGAACTTCAGTTTCTTGCCCAGCATGTCGTAGGGCACCACCCATTCAGCTTCGAAAGTGAAGGAGTAGCCGTCGCCGTTGCGCTTCACGTAAATCCAACTGCTGTTGTCCTTGGTCAGTCGGTAGGTTTCGCGCGTATTGCCCTTCGTGATGTCGAAGAAGCCACCGGCAGACGTGCTGAATCTGGTACTCACCTCCGTCGCGTCGCCGTCTATGTCCTCCGATGACACCCATGTGAAGATGGTCGTTTCGGGACCACCGTCCACCGAGACCCTCAGGTTACCACTGGAAATCCACTGGTCTACATTTTTCTGGTCGTAGACCGGTGCCGTGAAGTACACGATGTTGGTACCGCCCAGAGATACTGAGTAGTGACTTGGGTCCTCCACATAGGCTTCAGCATTCGCCCGAGGAGTCACCCACAGGAGGAGCGCCAGCAGCACGAGCCACGGCCGCCCTCGCAGAATGTTCAAATAGTGTTTCATATAGTTTTTTTTGTTGTTTTTACATTGAGTAAACCTTTTTCCCTTCAAAGTAGGTGGCGGCGGGCTTGGCCTCGTGAATCTCCGTCACCGGACAGGTCAGCACGTCCTTGGTGACGAGGAGGAAGTCGGCATACTTGCCTGCCTTGATGCTGCCCCGCTCGTTCTCCAGGAACATCTGCTTGGCCACACCGAGGGTCAGGGCGTAGAGGGCCTGCTCGCGGGTGATACACTCTTCCGTCCACCAGGGCTTGCCCTCCTCAGCATGATAGTCACCAGTCTGGGTGATCTCCATGATGCCGAACGGATCGTCGGGAGAAGCACTCACGGCGGGGTAGTCAGAATGTGAAGATACGTTGATGCCATGGTCGAAGAACGACTTCATTGGGTAGCCCTTGTCCTTCATGCCTTCAGGGTGGTAGCGCATATATAGCGTCTGTGCCTCATCGGGGACATGATGCCAGAGCATGCCAGAGGTGACATAGATATGGTGGTCAGCCATACGTTGAAAATCCGCCGTATCGGCTTTATACACGTGTACCAACGTGTTGCGCATCTCGTCCTTTCCGCCGTTGACGTAGGCGTTGACAATGCGGGTGACGCCTTTGTTGCCCATTACGTGTACGTGCATGGTGATGCCCTTGGCGTTGGCCTTGCGCGTGATGTCGGTCAGCTCGTCTTCCGACCAGTTGGAAATACCTTGGTGACCGTCAGGATAGAGCGGATCTACAAATCCTGTGCCGCTTTCCACCGTGCCGTCCATGAACAGCTTGATCCAGTTTGGTCTTACACGCGTAGAAGCGTATTTCTTGCAGTCGGCGGCTTTGGCCAGTGCAGCATCGACATCCATCCAACTCTCTATTTCGTAGGCTGTGCCGAGGACGATGTGCATGTTGCCGTCTTGGTCCATCTCATGGGCAGCCTTATAGAAATTCTCGTTGAAGAAATAGTTGGCCCAACCGTCGAGATACATGGTGTAGCCCTCTTTCAGCAGCTGTTCCTGGATGCTGGCCATGTTTTGTTTGGCTATATCAACGGAAAAGAGTTTCTCGTTGTCTATAAAGGAGCGTACATAGGTGCCGGCCTGTTCTTTGAGATAACCGGTAGGTACGCCGTGAGCATCCAGCACAACCTCGCCGCCACGTATGTCTGTCTTCAGTGGTGTGCCGTCGGCTTTCATAATACCTGCCTTGACCAGTAGGATGGTATTTGCCACCCCCTTGTGGCCTTCTTCGTCGGAAAAGAAGATAGGAATGTCGCTGCAGATAGCATCCAGTTTCTTACGGTAGTTCAAGTCCTTCGGGTATATCATCTGATCCCAGCCGTGGCCATAGACAATCGTTGCCCCAGTCTCCTTGGCTTTCTTGACAGCAGCGGGTACGATTTCGTTGAAAAACTTGTCCACCTTGTCCGTCATTTCCACGATGGTCCCTACGCTATTGACGGCGTACGCCATCGAGTAATGAGCGTGACCATTACCGCAACTCGGCATCACAAGCCCCTTGCCAGAGTAATCTATCACTTCAGTCTTGCCCTCTTCCACAAGGGCTTCGGCACCTGCCTTGTCGCCTACATAGATGTACTTGCCATCCTTTACGGCAAAGGCTTCCACCATCTGATTGCCTTCAGAAGTGAATATCTTGCCATAGACCACGAGGTCGGCCTTCTCAGAAGTGGAGGCTTCACTACTTGGGCTGTCTGAACTTGAAAAGCCAGCAAGCACGCCCAGTCCAATCACGACGCATATCACTGCGAAGAGCGATAGCGCCTTCTTCTTCGTCCATATCATATACAATAATACTTGGTTAGTGTGTTAAGCAAATTCCATTCAACAATCTTCAAATCGGACTCTTTCTCTGTATGGATGTTGAATTCGTCGAAGACCATCACCTCCTTGTTCTTCGTGTCATAGAGCGGCCACACCTTGGCCTTGCCGTCAGGAGACTCTTTGGCTGTGAGCGACGGATTGCCTGTCTTGGCAAACTTCACCCACATACGGCGCATGGTCCGTGAGAAGGTTTCGTCGAAAGCCTTGCCTGCCACACCTTTTATTTCAGGATGGTTAAACACAGTGTTAAGTTCTACCGCATGTCCGCTTCGAATGAGGGGTATAGCAGATTCGACTCTAAAGAAATAGGTGTATGACTTGCCGCCAGCAGCAGTCTGTGCCTCAGACATCCTGAAAAGCGGCGCAATGAACACAAACTGGTCGATAAAACGAGCGATAGCTGAATATTCAGGGGTAGCCGGTAGTCTCTTACAGTAACTCTCAGCCGAAGCCCTCTCCTCGTCAGTCATCTGAGCCAACTTATTTGCATAGCGTTCTGCCTCAAATGCAGGCCCTGCATCTCCCATGCCGTAGATGAAATACCCCCATTCGTCCTTCGTGCAGCCCTGCATGAAGTCTATATCCTTTGCAGCACCACGGGCATAAGCATCATACGGATCGAGGGGCAGGTTTCTGCCATCCCTTTCCGCCCATATATGCAAAGCGAGTACTTGGGTGGCATCCACAATCTTATCGACATCCACCTTCTGCAAGTCGGCAACCGTCTTGCAGCCGAGGACTTTCATGACTTCATCCGTGCAGGCGATAGCCTGTTCTGCAGACCTCGTCAATGAGGGGGCGCCGCTCTGGGCGATGACGCGCTTAAAATATTTTTGTGCATCTTTCATCAGTGGAAGCAGGGTTACGCTGGTCGAACCGGCAGAGTGGCCGAAGATGGTCACGTTGTCGGGGTCGCCGCCGAAGGCTGCAATATTCTCATGTACCCATTTCAATGCCATCAACTGGTCCAAGAGTCCCAGATTCTGCGCATCAGGATAGTCCTTGCCGTCAGGCAAGTGGGACAGATGGAAGAAGCCGAAAATACCAAGCCTGTAAGCAACGGTCACAACGATGACGTCGGGATTCTCTTCGACGAAATTGTGGCACTCATGCATAGGGTCGATGGTTCCGCCCAACGTAAAGGCTCCGCCGTGAATCCATACCATGACCGGTTTCTTCCCTACCGCCTTATCTACCTTCCATACGTTCAGATACAGACAGTCTTCACCCTTATAGTAGACGGATCCAGGTTCGTAAGGGTCATCAGGCTGGCAGGCACTCTTGGCATTGTAATAAGCTTCGTACACACCGTCGTCGGCGGTATACGCCACAGGTGCTTTCCAACGATGTTCGCCGACAGGCTGCTCACCTACGAAGGGAATACCCTTGAAGGCAATGACATTGTTGGTCTTGCGACCTACGAAGGTGCCGTTGATACACTTTACGGCCAGCGAGTGGTCGTAATTGCCGTCGGTGATCTTCTTGTTCTCGCCGTACAGGGCTCTCAGTTCTTCCTTCAGCGACGGTTGCTTCGCTTTGTTCGTACACGATGTGAATACGCATGCACCGCATACGAGGGTGGCGGTCATCACCCATTTCTTAAACAGTCTCATAATGGTATCTTTTTTTGTAGCTTTATGCTTACAAAGTTAGCGAAATTCCCTAAAAAAGAATCACGGCTCATGCCTTGAGCCGTGATTCTTGCTGATTTCGTGACTTTTTTTGTTGATTTCGTGACTTTAGGGTTCTCCAAGCTCTTTCATCCATGCTCTCACCGACTTTCCCGTCTTGCGCCTAATGACATCACTAAAGGTGCTATAACTGTGGTAGCCACTCTCTAAAGCCAACTGCTGGATGGTGAAAGAACGTTGAGTGTCTAAAGCCTCGCGATAGAGACCGACAAAATGGTTGATACGTAAATCGTTGATATAGGTATTATAATTCATATCCTGACTGGAGAAATACTGGCTGAGATAAAGACGGTTGGTACCGATGGATTTGGCAAGTTGGGCAAGGGTCATGTCGTGCTGTAAATAGAGTTGCGTATCTATGCAACGCTGCTGAAGCAATAGCCTGATGTTCTTGGACATGCCAGGCGGCAAAGCCGGGCGATTAGGCATGGATAATGTGAGGTCATCGTCTTCTGCTTTCTCAGTAGTGGGCATTTCTTCTGCCGTATCATTAACAGGGATGCTCAGGTCGCTCAACGTTTCTACCCGCCACAGGAGATAGCCGAGAAGCACGATGTCGAACACCTGATAGGCGTATAGGAAAAGCGGAACATTGCCTAAAAACGTATAGAAAACGAACAACAGCAGCATGAAAAACACTACCACAAAAGTCTGCCACACCTCCTTGTGCTCCAGGTCGGCATAGTTGTCGCGCAGCCAACGTCCGTATTGTCTCGTCGCGCGAACCATATATATCACGATACCTACGTTCAACAGCAGCAGATAGACATAAAGCATCGGAACAACAGTATAACTAAGGGTGGCAATGTTGAATACCGCTCCTACAACCAACGGTACTGTCATCCAAGCAATAGGCCACAGTGGCCGCCGGCGGTCTTGCAGCATGTTGAGCATGACGATGATGACCAAAGGCACAACTACGCTGTCGAGCAATCCGCCTATAAGGTCGGTCATCACAATATCCTCAACGGAGGAAAGAAAGAATATCTGCATATACCACAAGTGGCACAAGGCAGTGGCGGCAAAATAGGCAGCTGTCCACCGACGCAGGCGTACTGGCGGTGTGACGTCGCGAGCAAAGGCGTTGCCCTGACGGAACAGCAGATAGCAGCAAGCTGTCAGAAACAGTACTGCCACTACGGCATATAGCATACCAAAGAGAGTATCGTCCCGGATCTGATCGTACATAATCGTTTTGCGTCAGCAGTTTCCTGCCTTCATTATATTTATCATGAATGATGCGTGCAAAGATAGCAAAAAAACGCGAAACGAAAGAAGAAAGGGAAAATTTTTGGAGTGCGCTGGAAAACTTTTTTGAGTGCAGGGGAAAAAGTTTTCGAGTGCGGTGGAGAAAGTGTTAGGATGCGTTCTGGAAAAATTGGCTATTTTATACCGTTTTATACATAGATTTTCGTGTTTTAGGGTGTCAGGGTGTCAGAATGCCGATGTACAAAGGGCTGCACCCTGTTTTTATAGGGTGACAAGGGTGACAGGAGGGTGACAGGTCGCAGCTCTCCGAATAAGGGCTGGTTATTGAGCAATAAGGCACGCTTGTTGAGCAATAAGGGCGGGTTATGGTGCAATAAGGGCAGGTTGTCTGCTTATATGGCGGGGGAGGTGACATGGGGAAAGGTTTCTGATACATGCTGGAATGCGGATGTGGGAATAATTTTGTAATTTTGCAGGAGCAATGTAAAAATAACGGTTATGATGAAAAAAGTATTATGCATTTTCTTGTGTTTGTGGACTGTCTCGCTGACGCGGGCAGCCAGTCAGTTCGTGGTGTACGAGGCGGCGGGGGATGCGCTCCCGCTGCAGGGAGCCACCGTGGGCTACGACTGTGCGGAGCATCGCTGTGTGCAGATAGCGGCAGCGAGCCTGGCAGATGATTTCGAGCGGGTGACGGGTGTCAGGCCCGTCCTGAGCAGCAGCGATATGCGTGCTCGGGGCGACTTGCAGGGCTTGCCCACAATCGTGATTGGTACGGTGGGCAGCAACCGGCTGATAGACCGCTGGGTGAGCGAGGGCGAGCTGCGCGACCTGAAGGGAAGGACGGAGAAGTATGTCATCAAGACCATCGGCCGCCACCTGGTGATAGCGGGCAGCGACAAGCGCGGCACCGTGTTCGGCATCTACGAGCTGTCGCAGCAGATGGGCGTGTCGCCGTGGTACTGGTGGGCCGACGTGCCCGTGGCGAGGCACGACAAGCTGTATGTGAAGCCCGGCGAATACAGCGACGGCGAGCCGCGGGTGCGCTATCGCGGACTGTTTCTCAACGATGAGGCTCCCTGCCTCACCTCGTGGGTCGAAAACACTTTCGGCACCCGCTATGGCGACCATCGGTTCTATGCGAAAGTCTTCGAGCTGATACTCCGCCTGAAGGGCAACTTCCTCTGGCCCGCCATGTGGGGATGGGCCTTCTATGCCGACGACGAGCTGAACTCGCGGACGGCTGACGACATGGGCATCATCATCGGAACCTCGCACCATGAGCCGATGGCCCGCAATCATCAGGAGTATGCCCGCAAGCGCGGCGAGTGGGGCCCCTGGAACTACCAGAAGAACCAGCAGCGGCTGGACCGCTTCTTCCGTGAAGGCATCGAGCGCATGAAGGGTACCGACGACATCGTGACCATCGGCATGCGCGGCGACGGCGACGAGGCCATGAGCGAGGATGCCGACACGCGGCTGTTGCAGCGCATCGTGGAGAACCAGCGCAAGATCATCAAGGAGGTGACGGGACGGCCGGCCAAGGAGACGCCCCAGGTGTGGGCACTCTACAAGGAAGTGCTCGACTATTACGACAAGGGGATGCGCGTGCCCGACGACGTGCTCATCCTGCTCTGCGACGACAACTGGGGCAACCTGCGCCGCGTGCCTACGGCCAAGGAGCGCCAGCATCCGGGCGGATGGGGACTCTACTATCATGTAGACTATGTGGGAGCCCCCCGCAATACGAAATGGCTCAACGTGACACCCTCGCAGAACATGTGGGAGCAGCTCACCCTTGCCGCCGACTACGGGCTGGACCGCATGTGGATACTCAACGTGGGCGACCTCAAGCCCATGGAGTATCCCATCACGCTCTTCATGGATATGGCATGGAACCCGCAGTCCGTTGGCCGCGATGTCGTCACGACGCATACCGAGCCCTTTTGCCGACAGCAGTTCGGCGAGGAGCAGGCCCGCGAGGCCGCCCGCATCCTGAACCTCTGCTGCAAGTATGCCGGGCGCTCGACGGCCGAGATGCTCGATGCCACTACCTATAACGTAGAGACCGGCGAGTGGCGGCAAGTGGCCGACGCCTACATGCGCCTGGAAGCCGAGGCCCTGCGGCAGTACCTGACGCTGCGCCCCGAGCAGCGCGATGCCTACCAGCAGCTCGTACTCTTCCCCGTGCAGGCCATGTCGAACCTCTATCAGCTCTACTATGCCGTAGCCATGAACCGCTATCTGGCCCGCCATCACGACCCCGCTGCCAACGAGTGGGCCGAGCGTGCCCGCCAGGCCTTCCGCCGCGACTCGCTGCTCTGTGCCGCCTACAATCACGACATCAGCGGCGGCAAGTGGAACGGCATGATGACCCAGAAGCACATTGGCTACACCTCGTGGAACGACGACTTCCCTGCCGACCGGCTGCCCCAGCTGGCGACGGTGGCCGAGGGCACGGGCGGCTACACCTTCGAGATGAACCGCGGAGTGGTGGCCATGGAGGCCGAGCACTACCACGAGGCCACGCCCGCCCCGAAGGCGCAGTGGACCGTATTGCCCGATGTGGGCAGAACGCTGAGCGGCATCACGCTGATGCCCTATACCGAGCCCGTTGGAGGAGCCTCGCTCGCCTACCGCTGGCGGATGCCGAAGGGCGACATATCCGCTCGCATCCCCGCTGCAGCGCGGATGAACGCTACGGCTGATGCCGATAAGGACAGCGTGACGGTGCACATCATCGTGAAGTCGACACTCGACTATCTGAACAAAGGCGGCCTGACCTATACCGTCGCCCTGGACGGTGGCGAGGCCCGGCGCGTGAACTTCAACCACAACCTGAACGAGGCCAAGGAGAATATCTACACCGTCTTCTATCCTACGGTGGCCCGTCGAGTGGTGGAGTCGGCGGTGACACTGCCCATTGACAACAGCAAGGCAGAACACCAGTTGGTGCTCTGCCCTGAAGATCCGGCTATCGTGTTCGAGAAGATTGTCATTGATGCCGGCGGATACCAGCCCTCGTTCCTCTTCAGCGACGAGTCAGTACATACTCGCCTCCCTTAACGGTCGACAACTCGTAGACCCCCTGCTCCTTGCCCCTTTTAAGGCCCTTGCCCTTGAGAGGGGCAAGGCTGCGTAACAGGCATTTCCCTCCTTGCCGTGAACGGACGACAGCCTGGGTCAGCTGGCCGTTGTGCCACTCGATGTCCACCTCATAGCCACCTCGCGCCACCAGTCCCTTCACGCTTCCGTCCTTCCATACAGCGGGCAGGGCAGGCAGCAGGTAGATGAAGCCGTCGTAGCTCTGCATCAGCATCTCGGCAATGCCTGCCGTACAGCCGAAGTTGCCGTCAATCTGGAAAGGAGGATGGGCATCGAACATGTTGGGATACGTGCCGCCGCGCTGCTTGACCGTGCCGAAGACCAGGAAGGTGTCGGCAGTCAGCGTCAGCTGGTCCTTGATGAGTTTATAGGCATGCTCGCCATCCAGCAGGCGGGCCAATGAGCATACTTTCCAGCCCATCGACCAACCCGTAGACACATCGCCGCGCGCCTCCAGCGACACACGGGCGGCCTTCCACAAGTCGGGCGTGCGGAACGGCGAAATCAGATACGAAGGATAGAGTCCGTAGAGATGGGAGAAGTGGCGGTGGTTGTCCTTCGGGTCGTCCACGTCGTCGAGCCACTCCTGCAGCTGTCCCCAGCTTCCGACCTTCATGGGCGGCAGCTGCTTCAGCTGTTCGCGGATGACGCCAAGCAGCGCATCGTTGTCGCCCAGCACCTTGGCTGCCGACAATACATTATGATATAGCTCGGTCACTATCTGATTGTCCATGGTGACACCGGCATCCATCGGCGACGGACGGCCCTTGCCTCCGTGCTCGGGCGACTCGCCCGGGCAGACTACCAGATAGCCTTTCGTGGGATGCTTCACCAGCGTTTGCGTATAGAAGCGGGCAGCATCGAGCATGATAGGATAGTACTGGCGGAGGAAATCCTTGTCGAGCGTATAGAGATAGTGCTCCCAGAGATGGCGGCATATCCATCCTGAGCCTGTGGGCCACAGTCCGGTCTGGGCGTGGTCTACGGGACCCGTGATGCGCCACTGGTCGGTATTGTGGTGCAGCACCCAGCCCTCGGCACCATACATGTCGCGCGCTGTCTCGCGGCCCGTCTGGCTGATCTCGCGGATGAGCTTGAACAGAGGCTCGTTCAGCTCCGTCAGGTTGGTGACCTCCGACGGCCAGTAGTTCATCTCCAGATTGATGTTCGTCGTGTATTTCGAGTCCCACGCGGGAAACAGGCTGTTGTTCCAGATGCCTTGCAGGTTGGCAGGATTCAAATTGTCTGCCTGCGACGAGGAGATGAGCAGGTAGCGGCCGAACTGGAAGTAGGTGGCGACGAGGTAGTTGTCGGCCGCCGAACCGTCATGGCCGTTAAAGCGCTCGATGCGCTTGTTCATGGGCACCTTTGCATACAGGTCGGGGCCTAAGTCGAGCTTTACGCGGTCGTAGAATTTCTTATAGGTCGTGGTATGCGCCTTCTTCAGGGCCTGGTATCCCGTCTTCATGGCTCCGCTCAGGCGCTCTTTGGCCTGCTTCACCTCGTCGCCCGTGATGTCCTTGTAGCTCTTCACATTCGTACCGACGGCAAGGAAGATGGTAGCCTTGTCGGCACCTACCACACTCAGGATGCCATTGCTGTTGGCCACCTTGCCCCCTTCGGCCTGCACTGCCATACGACCCTGGAAGCGAACCTTCCCCTTCAGTCCCTCGTGCTTGCCCGATACGCCCAGCAGGACAGACTCTAACCCCTCGGAGCTTATGAGCACATTCTCGTGGGGCGATGTCATATTGGCGGTAAAAGTGATTTTCCCTTTCTCGCTCGCTGTCAGATGGATGGCCATGACGTGGTTGCCGCACAGGGGAGTGATGACCTCGCGCTCATACCGGACCCCATCGACCGTATAGTGTACAACGGTTCGTCCGTTGTCCAAGTCCAGATAGCGCTCATAGTCCTTGTAGTCGGCATGGCCTGGCATCGCGATAAACAGGTCGCCAAAAGGCTGATAGGGCATGCCCATGTTCTTGCCTGCTGCCACGGGCATCACCTTGGCATTGGCCAGCTCCTGCGCTTCCTTATACTTGCCCTCGAAGATGAGTCTGCGCACCTCGGGCAGATACTGCTTGGCATTGGGGTTCACTACATTGTTAGGCTGCCCGGCCCAGATGGTCTCCTCGTTCAGTTGGATATGCTCTACGGCAGGAGTGCCATACACCATACCCCCGATGACACCATCGCCTACGGGCAGCGCCTGCGTCCAGGTCATGGCTGGTTGGTCGTACCAGAGTTTGTACTCGTGAGCCGATAGCTGCAAGGTCAGCAGCATAGCGGCCATCATAAAGAAGGTCTTTTTCATTTGTATAGTGATTTTAGTGCTTCGTCCGGTTCAATATCAATCTTGCTTTCGTCGAGCATGGTGCGGTCGAGTCTGAAGACATCGATGAAGAAGTCGTAGACGGCCTGACGCTTGTTCTCCCTGAAGTCGTGACGCTCGTTGGGCAGATGGACGTTGCGTACCTTGTCTTTCGCATCATAGAACGAATAGATGCGTTGCAGGTAGGGGAACTCGAGTGTGGGCACAGATGAAGTCCAGTCACCTCCGTCGCTGACAATCAGCATGGGCTTGGGAGCGACGACGGCAGCCAGCTCCGGCTCGCAGGTGCCACCGGCGGCCAGCTGTACGGGCTTGCCGCTCTCGCAGGGACAGCCGCCGTCGAAGTGAGAGGCCAAATGGACCACAGGTGCAGAAGCCGTGACGCGCTCGTCGAGCAGCGACAGCAGGACGGTATGGGTGCCGCCGCCAGAGCCGCCCATCATGCCCACACGGGTGGTGTCAATATCCTTGCGGTTCTTGAGCATATAGTCCAGGAGGATGTATCCGCAGGCTGCCTGATAGACATGGGCGCGGCTGGAGTGGTGGGCATCGGCTCCTACTTCTTTCTCGCTCTCGCCCCAGCCATAGAGGTCGAAGTCTACGCAGACTGCTCCCATGCGGGCTAGTGTTCCCAAGCGCTGCTGCTCGTCTTTGCGATAGCGCATGGGCCAATGCCCGTCGGGGCACACGATGAGGGCGTGCTTACCCTTCATGGTCGAGGCGTAGATGGTGCCAAACAGATGCTGTCCGGGGGTCAGCTCGATACAGATGTTCTGGGTGGTATAGCCATCGTGCTTGCGCAGTTTGGAGAGAACTACGGGGCGCTGGCTGTTGCCCTTCTTGTCCTTTGTCAGCACGCATGAGTCGAGGAAGGCATCCAGCTCCAGTCGTTGGCGTACTTCGCGCCGCAGCGAGTCACGCCGGGCTTCCCACTCGGCTTTGTTGTGATAGAGTGATGACAGATAGTCGAGCATCATCTTGCCCTCCTGCTCATGCCGGCGCGGATATTCATAGAGCTTGATCTTATACAGGTTGCCACTCTGCTTCCACCAGTTCCAGTCGAAGTGTTTGCAGATGTTGTCGAGCGTCATTTCTATCGAATAGGGACGCACGCGGAAGTCGGCATACGGCAGTCGCTTGCCCACGGTGTCGACATTCTTGTCGAACTTGAACTTCACGCCGAAGCGCCTCGCGACATCCTGCATGATGTCGTGAACAGGTCGCTCATACTTGGTCTCAAAGGTCTGGGCCATCGCCACAGACGATACTGTCATCAAGACAGCCACAAAAAACTTTCTCATTGCCAGTTCAGCTATTAGTACCTTATTATATATATGACGGGCATTAGCCCAGTCTGTCATCAGGGGGTCAGAGCATCAGTTGGCGCAGTCGGGCCGGATTGAAGATGTGCTGGGCAACGTCTTGTATCTGAGTGGCACTGACCTCATCGATGCGCAGCAGGAGGTCGTCGATGTCGCGCTGATGGCCTCCCAGCAGGAAGTGGCGTGCGAAATCGAGGGCGAACTGTTCGCGATTGTCGCAGGCAATCACCAGCTGTCCCTTCAGCTGTCGTTTGGCAGCCTTCAGTTGGCGCTCGCTCAGGGGATGCTGCATCATACGGTCCAGTTCGCGATGTACCAGTTGAAGACATCGCTTGACATCGTGGTGGTCGCATCCGAAATAGACGCTCCAGCAACCCGTATCGCTGTAGCTGACCATAGAGCTCTCGACGGTATAGACCAGTCCGTGACGTTCACGAAGTGAGAGGTTCAGCCGGGCATTCATGCCAGGTCCGCCAAGGATGTTGTTGAGTATATACAGTGGCATGCGGCGCTCGTCATCCCATGCATAGGCACGGCTTCCCAACATGACGTGGGCCTGATGGTGGCTCTCAGGGGTCGGAGACGGAAGCTGGGGGCTGGGGGACATGCCTGCGGGTTGCAGTGATGATGGGGCATCGGCCTGTTCGTCCGCCGTCCTGATTTCTCCTAACTTGGGAGAAGCAACAAGCCGTGCGAAGTCAATGTCGCCATAGACGAAGAAGATAGCGTTGTCCGGACGATAGAACTTCCTCGTAAACCGCCGGGCATCCTCGCTGGTGAAAGCGAGAACGCGCTCGCGGGAGCCTAAGATGTTATGACCGAGAGGATGTCCGGCGAAGAGCAGGTTTTCAAATTCGTCATAGATGAGTTCTGCCGGTGAGTCGTTGTAGCTCTCTATCTCGTCGCAGATGACATCGACCTCGTGTTCTATCTCGTGCTGAGGGTATTGGCTATGAAAGACGATATCCGTCAGCAAGTCGACAGCACGTGAGAAATGTTCGCGCTGAATGGCAGCAGAGAAGACGGTGTCTTCCTTGTTGGTAAAAGCATTGAGGTCTCCTCCCACGCTCTCCAGGCAGTTGAGAATCTGGAGTGCTGAGCGGCGGCGGGTACCCTTGAAGGTGGTATGCTCGCAGAAGTGTGCAAGTCCCTCTTCTCCCTGTTCCTCTTGTCGCGATCCGGCTCTGATGCCGATACCGCAATAGACGACTGGTGAAGCCGAGGCCCGATGGATGATGCGCAACCCGTTGGGGAGTGTTGCAGTGTTGTATTTCGTCATAATTGCGTGCAAAGTTAATGAAAAGTTTAGAGTTTATGGTTGAGAGTTGAAAGAAAATTTGTATCTTTGCACAAAAATTTAAACTATGCGGAAAGTAATCGGAATCGGAGAGACGGTATTAGATATTATCTTCAAGGATAATCAGCCTATTCAGGCTGTCCCTGGCGGCTCAACGTTCAATGCAATCATATCGTTGGGACGTGCCGGTGTGAATACAAGTTTTATTAGCGAGACGGGTAATGACCGGATAGGCCAGATGATTATCCGGTTTCTGAAAGACAACGGTTGTCAGGTGGATTGTGTGAATGTCTATCCCGACTCGAAGTCGCCGTTGTCGCTGGCTTTCCTGAACGAGCAGAATGACGCCGACTACATCTTCTATAAGGACCATCCTCACGACCGACTGGACTTCTCCTATCCTGAGGTGAATACAGGCGATATCGTATTGTTTGGCTCTTATTATGCGCTGAATCCCGTCATCCGTCCGCAGGTGAAAGGTTTTCTCGACTATGCCCACGAGCGGGGAGCTATCCTCTATTATGATGTCAACTTCCGCGCCTCGCATCAGCATGAGGTGATGAAGCTGACTCCCAATCTGCTGGAGAACTTTGAGCTGGCTGATATTGTACGCGGCTCGTCGGAAGATTTCGAGATTCTCTTCAAGAAGAGCGATGCAGATGCCATCTACCGCTCCCAGATTATGTTCTATACTAAGAAGTTTGTCTACACGCAGGCTTCCTTCCCAGTGGAGCTGCGGGCTGAAGGCGGTTTCAAGAAGCAGTATCCCATTCAGCCCATTGATACGGTGAGTACCATCGGTGCAGGCGACAACTTTAATGCGGGTTTCATCTATGGTTTGATTCGTTATGGCATCACTCGTCGGGAAATAGAGTCCGGACTTTCGGAAGCGCAGTGGGATCAGGTGATTCATTCGGCATTGGAGTTTTCTGGGGAGAGCTGTCGCAGTCTTGATAATTATGTGTCGACTGAGTTTGGAGCAAAATTAAAGAACGAAATAAAATAAACGAGAACTATGCAGAAAATTACTGAAAACATTTACTATGTCGGTGTGAACGATCGTAACAAGTCGCTCTTTGAGGGCTTGTGGCCCTTACCCAATGGCGTCAGCTATAACTCGTATCTTATCGACGATGAGAAGGTGTGCCTTATCGATACTGTTGAGGTTGATTTCTTCACTCAGTTCCTGGAGCACATCCACGAGGTGATAGGCGACCGTAAGATTGACTATATGGTCATCAACCACATGGAGCCGGACCATAGTGGAAGCATTGCCCTCATCAAGAAGTACTATCCCGAGATTCAGATTGTCGGCAATAAGAAGACTTTCCAGATGATGGAGGGATTCTATGGTATCAATGAAGGAACGCTGGAGGTGAAGAACGGCGACACGCTGGCCTTGGGCAAGCAGACGCTGAACTTTGTGCTTACTCCGATGGTGCACTGGCCCGAGACGATGGTCACACTGTGCGGCACCACGCTGTTCTCTGGCGATGCCTTTGGCTGCTTCGGTGCGCTCAATGGCGGTGTGATTGACGAGCAGATCAACTGTGATACCTTCTGGCTTGAGATGGTGCGCTACTACTCGAACATTGTGGGTAAGTACGGCACGCCCGTGCAGAACGCACTCAAGAAGCTGGCTGGCGTGAAGCTCGACTATATTTGTGCTACGCACGGCCCCGTCTGGCACCAGTATATTGATAAGGTGGTGGCTGAGTATGACCGTATGTCGAAGTATGAGACAGAGCCCGGACTGGTCATCTGCTATGGTACGATGTATGGCAATACAGAGCGCGCTGCCGAGGTCATCGCCCGTGCTGCCTCCGAGGCGGGCGTGAAGAATATAGTGATGTATAACGTGTCGAAGACTCACCATTCCTATATCATCCGTGACGTGTTCCGCTACAAGGGTCTCATCGTGGGCGCACCGACCTATAATACTGCCCTTTATCACGAGATGGATGTGTTGCTGAGTGAGTTGGCAGGCAAGGACATCAAGAACCACCTGCTGGGTTGGTTCGGTTCTTACGGCTGGGCCTCGAAGGCTGTCAGCGAGATTCAGCGCTGGAACGACGAGCATTTGCACTACGAGGCAGTAGGTGAGCCCGTAGAAATCAAGCAGAGTCTGACGGCAGAGACCAAGGCTCAGTGCGAAGCGCTCGGCCGTGCGATGGCGGCTCGGCTCAAGCAGGCATAAGGCGGTCACGACAGAAAATCAAAGAAAGGCTGGTCATTGCAGACCAGCCCTTTTTTTATCTGAGTCGACTCGATTGATCGATTGAGTCGACTCAAACGATGATTTGAGTCGACTCAACTTTTTTTCATAGTAGTTTCAGTGCGCGCTGGACGGCATCGTTCATCTCGTTGATGACGGCAAAATATTCGTCCATTCCCCAGAGGTCGCGGGCAACGAGCGCTTTCAGTTGCAGGCGCAAGTAGGGTAGTGTCTGCAGGCGTTCAGCCTCGTCCTTGGGGAGCACATTCTGCTTTTCGCCCTCAGCAAAGATATGGTCGATGACTTGCTGGGGAATATCGAAGCGCTGTCGGAAGTCGGCAAAGCTGCGATATTCACCTTGCAGTATCTTGCGGTGCTGGTCTACAAAGCGTAGGTTGGCATTGATGACCACTCCCTTTGCCGAGAGTTCCCGATGGAATCGGGTATATTTGGTAGTGTCCAAGGGTACGAACTCGTCGGGCATGATTCCTCCGCCGCCATAGACCAGTCGGTGCTTACGGAGCGTGTAGTATTTCAGCGAGTCGGCAAAGTGTACGCTGTCTGCCGACATCAGCTCACCGCTCTTCAGGCGGTTGTAGACATCCATCGCATAGTCGCGCTGTTTTCCCTTTTCATACGGCTTCTGGATGCAGCGGCCTGACGGGGTATAATAGTGGGCAATGGTAAGACGGATCATGGAGCCGTCGGGCAAGTCGATGGGACGCTGCACGAGGCCCTTTCCAAAGGTACGCCGCCCTACCACCAGTCCGCGATCTTGATCCTGTATGGCTCCAGAGACTATCTCGGCTGCTGAGGCTGTATAGCTGTCGACCAATACGATGACCTTGCCCTCTGTAAACAAGCCGCCGCCCTTTGCCTTATATTCTGTACGCTGTATCTGTCGGCCTTCGGTATAGACAATGAGATCGTTGTGTTTCAGAAACTCGTTGGCTATCTGGACGGCAGCGTGCAGAAAGCCGCCACCGTTCTCCTGAAGGTCGAGCACCAGCGATTTCAAGCCTTGTTTCTTTAGTTTCCTCAGGCTTTCGCAAAACTCATCGTGGGTCGTGGCTCCAAAGTTGCCTATACGAATGTATCCTACTCCGGGGCGAAGCATATAGGTGGCATCGATGGAGTGTACGGGAATCTTGTCGCGGACGACGGTGAACTGCAGGGTGTCAGCTATGTCGCGGCGGACAATGCCCATGCGCACCTTGGTACCTTTCGGACCACGCAGGCGGCGCATGATTTCCTCCTTCGACATCTTTACGCCAGCGATGATGGTGTCGTTGACTTTGACGATGCGGTCGCCAGCCAGGATGCCCACCTTCTCGGACGGGCCGTTGGTGACGGGCTGAATCACCAGCAGGGTGTCCTCTACCATATTAAACTGTACACCGATGCCCTCGAAGTTGCCTTGCAGCGGCTCGTTGGCAGCCTTCACCTCCTTGGCGGTGAGGTAGCTGCTGTGGGGATCGAGTTTCTCGAGCATGCCTCGGATGCCGTCTTCCACTAACTTCTGTTCGTCGACACTGTCGACATAGAGGTTGTTGACGGCCATCTCGGCAATCTGCAGCTTGCGCAAAGGAGCTTCGTCTCCCAGACGAATCGTCATCTGGGCATTCATGGGTAAAACGAAAAATAGACAGAAGGGCAGGATGCCCCATACCCGTCGTAATGTGTTCTTATTCATACGCTTCTTCTTCTGGGCGGTCTTCCTCGATGACAAGGTTGTCGATGATGAAGTTCTGACGCTCCATCGTGTTCTTGCCCATATAGTATTCCAATAGCTTTTGTACTTGGTCGTTCTTATGCAAAGTGACTTGCTCCAGTCGGATGTCTGGTCCGATGAAGCCTGCAAACTCCTCAGGCGAAATCTCTCCTAAACCCTTGAAGCGGGTTATCTCCGGATCGGGGCTTAGGTCTTGGATGGCTTTCACCCGCTCTTCCTCGCTGTAGCAGTAGCGGGTGACGAAGTCGCCTTTCTTTCCGTCGTCGCGCATCTCCTTGTTGCGTATCTTGGTGCGCTTGTTGCGGACACGGAAGAGCGGAGTCTGCAGCACGTAGACATGTCCTTTCTTGATGAGTTCTGGGAAGAACTGCAGGAAGAAGGTGATAATCAGCAGGCGGATGTGCATGCCGTCGACATCGGCATCGGTGGCTACTATTACCTTATTATATCTGAGGGTGTCGAGACCTTCCTCGATGTCGAGGGCAGCCTGTAGCAGGTTGAACTCCTCGTTCTCGTAGACCACCTTCTTGGTGAGCCCGAAGCTGTTTAAGGGTTTTCCCCTTAGGGAGAAGACGGCCTGTGTGTTGACATCGCGGCTCTTGGTGATGCTTCCGCTGGCCGAATCGCCCTCGGTGATGAAGATGCACGATTCTTCCTTGCGCTCGTTCTTGACATCGCTGAGGTGGATGCGGCAGTCGCGCAACTTGCGGTTGTGCAGGTTGGCTTTCTTGGCTCGCTCGCGTGCCAGTTTGGTGACACCGGCCATAGCCTTGCGCTCGCGCTCGCTCTCCTTGATCTTGTTCTCAATCACTTCGGCTACGTCCTGATGGATATGCAGATAGTTGTCTACCTGCTGCTTGATAAAGTCGCCCACATATTTATTGATGCTGTCGCCGTCGGGGGCCATCTGGGTGGAGCCGAGCTTGATCTTGGTCTGGCTCTCGAAGACGGGTTCCTCGACATTGATGGCAATAGCTGCCACGATACCTGTGCGGATGTCACCATACTCGTATTTACCGAAGAACTCCTTGATGGTCTTGGCAATGTGCTCCTTGAAGGCACTCTGGTGGGTGCCGCCCTGAGTGGTGTGCTGGCCGTTGACAAACGAGTAGTATTCCTCGCCATACTGGTTGGCATGGGTGAAGGCCACCTCGATGTCGTCGTCTTTTAGGTGGATGATAGGATAGAGCGGGTCGTTGGTCATGCGGTCCTTCAGCAGATCCTCCAGTCCGTGCCGCGAGAGTATACGGCGGTTGTTATACATGATGGCCAGACCCGTATTCAGGTAGGTATAGTTGCGGAGCATGTTCTCCACAATGTCATCGTGGAAGGAGTATTCCTTGAAGAGCGTCGAGTCGGGCTCAAAATAGATATAGGTACCGTTCTCGTCTTGTGAGTCTTCTGTAGTATCAGTCTGTAGGAGGCCCCGCTCGAAGGTAGCGCGCCGCACCTTGCCGTCGCGATAGCTGGCCACCTCAAAATGGGTGCTCAGCGCGTTGACGGCCTTGACACCGACACCATTCAGGCCTACCGACTTCTTGAATGCTTTCGAGTCGTACTTGCCTCCTGTGTTCAGCACGCTGACGGCCTCGATGAGCTTGCCTTGGGGGATGCCGCGCCCATAGTCGCGCACGGAGACGCGCAGGTTGTCCTCAATGTTGATCTCTATCCTGTCGCCGGCATGCATCTTGAACTCATCTATCGAGTTGTCTATCACCTCCTTCAGCAGCACGTAGATGCCGTCTTCGGGCAGTGAACCGTCACCCAGTCGGCCAATATACATGCCAGGACGCGTCCGCACGTGCTCCATGTCCGACAGGTGCCGGATGTTGTCGTCATTGTATTCTACTTGTTCCAGGTTCTGTTCGTTGATATTGTTCTCTTCGCTCATAGTTTTTTCTTATAACATCTTCTGCGTTTATGTTGTTCGTGCTCCAGATACTGCCATTGGCTCTGCACCTTCTCGTTGGTCTCCATCTCCACATTGGTTTCGCCCCACTTGAATCCGAACTTCTGGTAGCGGGGGATGAGGTCGTAGAACATCAGGGCGTTGACACCCTTCTGCTGATACTCGGGCAGCACGCCAATGAGCAGCAGGTCCAGACACTCAGCCTTGTGCAGCTTCAGTGCCCTGAGGCAGTGCCACCAGCCCCAAGGCCAGAGCCGTCCGTTCTTGCATTTCTGCAGGGCGCGGCTCATCGAGGTAATCGAGATGCCCACACCGATGATCTTGTGGTCGGGGGTGTTCCAGTCTTCTATCAGACAGAGCATCTCCATGTCGAGCATGGGGAAGTACATCTTCAGGTATTCGTCTATCTGGGCCTCCGTCATCTGGGAGTAGCCATAGATGTTCTGGTATGACTTGTTGACCACTTCGAGCACTTTCCTTCCTATCTGCTCCTTGCCGAATATCTGGCTGCGCTTGGGGTGCATGGGGTGCAGGTTGTAGCGTTTCATCACCATCTGGGCTACCTTCTGGTATTTCTCTGGCATGTCGCCCTTGGGCACAATGAGCTTATACTCCACGTAGTCGTTGTCCTTCTCGAATCCTCCTATCTGCTCCATGTGGCGCGGGTAGTAGGGATAGTTGTAGATGCTCGACATCGTGCCCAGCTGGTCGAAACCCTCGATGAGCATGCCCTCAGGATCCATGTCGCTGAATCCTAACGGCCCTATCATCTGGGTCATGCCCTTCGAGCGTCCCCAGGAGGCCACCGCCTCGAAGAGTGCGCGCGACACGTCCATGTCGTCGATGAAATCGACCCATCCGAAGCGCACGCTGTTCGTCTCCCATCGCTCGTTGGCGCGATGGTTGATGATGCCGGCGATGCGCCCTGCCACCTTTCCTTCCTTATAGGCCAGGAAGTATTCAGCCTCGCAGAACTCGAAGGCTGCGTTGCGGTCCTTGCTCAGCGTGTGCAACTCGTCGCTGTACAGGTTGGGGGCATCGTATTCGTTCCCTCGATACAAGTCATAGTGGAATTGGATAAAAGCGTCCAGCTCTTTCCTGTTGGTTACTTTCCGAATCTCTACTGATGGCATATCTTCTCGCATAAATCAATGTGCAAAGATAGTGAAAAAGCATGAGATGCGCAAATACTTTAACTAATTTTACGGCAAATAAAGAGCTTGTGTTCGCCATTCTGAATAGTGGTGGCGAAGATATAGACACTGCCTCCGTCTTTCAGTTTCAGCTTCTTGCGCAGCTGATCGGCACTGAGCGGAAAGTTCCTGACACTGATATTGGCCGATTCCATCGAGGCTAATTTCTGGTGAAGTTCTCGTTTGTTCATCGATGAAATGGACAAAATTTGAAAGCCTCGCCCTGGAAAATCGCCGATTTCATCGGAAGATAGGAAGAGGTGGGAATTGACTGACAGCTGATAGGCTGGGAACCGCGCTTCCAGTTCTGCGAAGCATCCTGCTTTCATCACTGAGGCATTAGGCACGTAGAGGAAACGCTCCTCCTCGATGCCCGTATTAGTCCGTCGGGTGCGGACTCTTAGTCCGTCGGCAGCAAACTCCCAGTCCGAGCCGTTCGGACTATTTGCGGACAGGGAGTAAGAAGTGTCGAAGCAGCTGTCGTTATTCACACAGCACAGGCGAAGCTTTTCGTTCTGCTCCTTGTCAATCAGCAGCAACAGCTCCTTGCACTCGTTGTTCACACTCACGATATGGACTTGTGAAACGCGATGCTGGCTGGTGCTTAATTGCTCGTTGAGGTCGTTGACAGCCTTGCGCCAGTCGAGCATGGGCGAGAGCTTCAGCATCAGCCTCTCTGCCTTCGCTGTCAGCAGGGGCAGCAGTTCCAGCACATTGGGCGAGCAGTCGGCTATGCCATAGGTGCGCCCGCCTTGTTCATTGCGGCGGGCAGGATCGAGGAATACGAGGCTGGCATGGGGCATTCCCGTCAGGTATGTTGCTGTATCACAGCAACAAACGGTACATCTGAGGCTCAGTGCTTGAAAGTTGTGCTCTGCCAGTTGGCACAACTCAGCATTTTGCTCCACATAGATGCGCTCGCGATAGGCTTGCGAGAGCCAGTAGAAGTCGACACCGAAGCCGCCTGTCAAGTCGACAAACAGGCTACTGCTGTCATCCTTCGGAGTGATGCTGGTGGCGAGCTGCTGTTTGTAGCGGGCCGTTTGCTCAGAGGAACATTGCTCCATATTCAGATGGGGAGGATAGACGATGCCGTCCTGCTCAGCCCATGAGGGCAGCTTCCGCTTGGCAGTCTGCCGCCCGGCAATCTGCTGGAGCGCCATAGTAAGGTCTGTCTCTGCATCTTTTGAACCCTGCAGAGCCAGCTGTCTGACATCCTCATTCTCGTGTTCCCGCGCGTAGCGTAGGGTGGCTTCATTGATATTCATGCCTGCAAAGATACAAAATTTCTTTAAATTATCAATTCTCCGTAATCAATTGTCAATGAAATATTGTACCTTTGCACCGTATTAATACAATAAGGAATATGAAAATAGCTTTAATCGGCTATGGCAAGATGGGCAAGATGATAGAGCAGATAGCCCTCAGCCGTGGCCATGAGATTGTGAGTATCATTGATATCGACAATCAGCAGGACTTCGAGTCGGAAGCATTTAAGAGTGCTGATGTGGCGATTGAGTTTACAGCCCCCCAGGCAGCCTATGGCAACTATCTGAAGGCTTGGGCAGCGGGAGTGAAGGTGGTCAGCGGTTCTACGGGCTGGATGAAGGAGCATGGCGACGAGGTGCGCAAGGCCTGCACGGACGAGGGGAAGACGCTCTTCTGGGCCTCGAACTTCTCGATAGGCGTGGCTATCTTCTCTGCCGTCAACAAGTATCTGGCCAAGATTATGAACCAGTTCCCCCAGTACGATGTGGAGATGGAGGAGACCCACCATGTGCATAAACTCGACCATCCCTCGGGCACCGCTATCACGCTGGCAGAGGGCATCTTGGACAATCTGGACCGCAAGGAGGCCTGGGCGGAAGATACGACCGATCCGAAGTTGCTCCGCATCGACCACATCCGTCGAGGCGAGGTGGCAGGCATCCATACTGTGCGCTACGACTCGGAGGCCGACATCATCACCATCACCCACGATGCGCACTCGCGTCAGGGCTTTGCCTTGGGGGCTGTGCTGGCTGCAGAGTACACCAAGGAGCATGTAGGCCTGCTGACCATCAGCGATATGTTTAAGTTTTAACTAGTATAACTAGTGCAACTAGTATAACTAGCATAACTAGATGATAAACAATGGAAAAAAAGAAAAAGCTAAATATGAAGGTGCAGTGGGCCAAGTTCATCTGTGTGCTGGTGCTCTATCTGCTCTTCCTCTATTGGGTCAAGTCGTGGTGGGGACTGCTGGTCATTCCCTTCATTTATGACATCTATATCACCAAGAAGATCAGGTGGCAGTGGTGGAAGGATGCCGAGGGGCCTGTCAAGTGGGTGATGTCGTGGGTCGATGCATTGGTGTTCGCCCTCGTCGCAGTCTACTTCATCAACCTGTTCTTCTTCCAAAACTACGTGATTCCATCGAGTTCGTTGGAGAAGAGCCTACTGACTGGCGACTATCTGTTCGTCTCAAAAGTATCGTATGGGCCGCGCATCCCTGAGACTCCGCTTACGATGCCGCTGACACAGCACACGATGCCCCTCTTCGAGTGTAAGTCATATATCGAGTGGCCGCATTGGGACTATCGCCGTGTGAAAGGATTAGGCAAGATACAGCTCAACGACATCGTGGTGTTCAACTATCCCGCAGGCGATACCATCTGTTCCGATCCGCGCTATCAGGCCTACGACTTCTATCAGATGTGCTACCAGATAGGCTACCAGATGTATCCTGAACGCCCCAACCCCGATTCGCTCACGCAAGAGCAGTTGCCTGTCTATTTCCATACCATCTATCAGGCTGGACGGCAGGCTATTGTGCAGAATCAGGCAGAATACGGCGTGATAGACACCCGTCCTACCGACCGCCGCGAGAACTATGTGAAACGCTGTGTCGGACTGCCTGGACAGACCTTGCAGATAAAAGACCACATTATCTACATTGACGGAAAGGCCAACAAGGAGCCCGACAATGTGCAGTACACCTATCACGTCAAGCTGAAGCAGTCGCTCAACGACGATATCATGAAGGAACTGGGCATTACGATGGAAGACCTGATGAGCCTCAATACGCAAGGCTATATGCCGCTGACCAACTATGCGGTGGAGGAATTGAAGAAACGCACCGATCTCGTGGAGAGCATCTCGCTGAACACCGATGCCAACGACCTTGACATCTATCCCCTGAACGGCAACCTGCATTGGACGCGCGATAACTACGGCCCCATCTGGATTCCCGCCAAGGGACAGAGCATCGACCTGACACTGAAGAACCTGCCCGTCTATGAGCGTCCCATCCGTACCTATGAGGGCAACAAGCTCGAGGTTCGCGACGGCAAGATCTTTATCAACGACAAGGAGACCACGAAGTACACCTTTAAGATGGACTACTACTGGATGCAGGGTGACAATCGCCACAATTCGCTCGACTCGCGCTACTGGGGATTCGTGCCCGAAGATCATATCGTGGGCAAGCCCATCTTCATCTGGTGGAGCTCCGATCCAGACCGTCACGGGTTCTCTGGTATCCGATGGAACCGCCTGTTCCGCTTTGTAGATGATATTAAATAAGAGGTAAGTAGTCAGAGACAAGAGGTAAGAGAAAGTAAGAGGTTAGAGAGATATGGCAGGCTGGCTGAAGTATGTGATAGCATTTGCATCAGCATTCGCGCTGATGCTGGCTGTCCGTACGCTGGTCGTCTCAGTCCATGTTGTGACGGGCGACGGGTTGGCACCGCTCTATACGGACGGCGACTGTCTGCTTATCAATCGGTGCAGCTATGGTCTGCGCATAGAGGGCAACGGACTGCTGCCCTATTGCCGACTGATGCGACAGCCTGTCGAGCGGGGCGACATTGTGGCATTCAACATACCAAGAGGATCGTTGAACCGTCATGATGATGTCTCTTCCTATGGTCTTATGATAGCCCGTTGTAAAGCTGTTCCTGGCGACACCATTCATACTGCAGGCGGACTGACTATCGTCCCTGGGCTCGTCAACTGTGCCAAGACAGACTACTATTGGCTGGAAGCCGTCAATGACAAGAACCCTGTCGATTCCCGCTATCTCGGGTCTATTCCTGAACAGAATATTATAGGGCGCGTAGTCAGCGTGCTCTACAATCGTAAAAACATCCGACTGCAATGACTACCGCTCTGCTACAGACTACTTACTTCGGACCCATCCAGTGGTACCAGAAACTCTACCGCTATGACCAGAGCCTCATCGAGCAGTACGACTCCTATCAGAAGCAGACCTATCGCAATCGCTGCATCATCAGCACCGCCAACGGCCTCCAGGTGCTTACCGTCCCTGTAGTATCTCCTGCCTCCAGCAATTCACCCGCTGGAACGATGAAGGACATCCGCATCAGCGACCACAACCAGTGGCGGCGCGTTCATTGGAACGCCCTGCAGAGTGCCTATAGCGAGAGCCCTTTCTTCGAATACTATCAGGACGACATCCGACCATTCTTCGAGAAGAAATGGGACTTCCTGATAGATTTCAACGAGGCTATCCGCCAGAAGATGTGCGAACTCATTGACATCCATCCGCACGTCTCCTATACCTCCTCGTTCCTTCCTCCTTCCTCAGCGGACAAATCTCTCTCCTCTCTCCTCCCTCCTCCCTCCACCAAAATCTCCGACTTCCGCGATGTCATTCATGCCAAGCATCCACAGCCAGACCCGTCATTCGAGTCTCGGCCCTATTGGCAGGTGTTTGGACATAAACACGGTTTCCAGCACAATTTAAGCATCTTAGACCTCTTGTTCTGCATGGGGCCTGAATCAATATTTTATTTATAAAACCTTCTTAAACTTTAAAAACAATGAAGAAAATCAATGTGAGAGTAGCAGCTTGTCTGCTTGCAGGATGTTTCCTGCTCAACTCTTGTTTTGTAGGAAAGTATGGCCTTTGGAACAAGTACATCAGCTGGCAGAACCACATGACCGACAGTAAGTGGATCAATGCCATCGTTGGTTTTGTACTGGTGCCCATCGTGGGTACTGTATGTACGCTGGTTGATGTGGTCGTGCTGAACACGATTGAGTTCTGGTCGGGTTCAAATCCCGTTCAGGCCAATGTCGGCAAGACTCAGCAGGTGATGGGCCAGGATGGTCGCTACTATGCGGTGAAGACCCTCCAAAACGGTTATGAGATTACAGCCCCCGACGGAGTGGTGACCAACTTCATCCACAATGATGAAAACAATTCATGGTCGATGGAGCAGAACGGTATTGTCAAGGAAATCTTCCGTTTCAATGAAGACGGTACCATCCAGTCGCGCGTCAATGGCATCGAGAAGAACTTCACTCTCAACGAGGAAGGTGTCTACGAGGCTCGCATGATGGCTGGCGATGGCCTCTTCTTCGCAATGAACTAATGAAATATTTCGGCACAAAGAGTGGGTAAATATAAAAATTTATTCGTATCTTTGTGCCGTCATTTACTGATGATATAACTAAGAACCTCTAAACTGTTCATCCTATGGCAAGAGCTTTCCTTTTGTTGCTTTCCGTTTTGTTGCTCCATACTGCTACTCTGGCATCCCCTATCGACTCCCTTCGCAAGATGCTCCCTCGGCTGGAAGGGGAGGAACGGACAGCGGCCTATCGTCAATTGGTTCAGGAACTCGATGGCGAGGGAGATTTACATGCCATTATGGATTGTCTGGACGAGTGGATGGAGTATGAGGCCCAGCAGGGCAATGTGGAGGAGGAAGCGAAAGTCAGGTGGAACAAGATAGTGGTGCTGAGCAATTATGCCACTGACTCATTGCTGTTGGCTGAGGCTCCCATCCAGATGAACTGGTTTATGCATCACAACGAGTGGGAGTTCTATTACGACACTTGGGATTGCAAGGCAAATGTCTACCTCTATTCAGGGCGTGTACAGACAGCCTTGCGCGAAGCTCACAATATCATGGACGATGCCAATGTGCGGGAGAATAACTTCGGACGGGCTGTCGCCTATCAGCAGATGGGAATCATCTACGAGAGCATCGGGCAGTACGAACAAGCCATTCAGGTATTCAGGAAATGTCTGCAGCAGCTGAAACATAAATACCGCTATTCGGAGGTGCTGACAAATACCTACGACTACCTGTGTCAGACATTGAGTGAGAACGGTGATTATAAAGAGGTGCTGAGGTTATCTCGCGAATGGGAGAAGTGTATTCAGGAACGGATTTCGGATAATGTACGTCCTCGTCAGTTGATGTATGGAACCTATATTGCCTGTCTTTGTACAAGAGCCTATGCCCTCACGAAGATGGGCCGGCATGGTGAGGCAGAAGGCGAGCTGGAAAAAGCGGAGAAGATGTTGGATGAGCAGAATACGCCATTAGGGAAATATCGCATCCTGCTCGTAAGAACGAATCATGCTTTGGCTAAGGGTAATGCCAAGAAAGCACTGGTCTACTGCGACAGCCTGGAAAAGTTGGAACTGGATGCGGGAGGCGACATAGAACTGCTGAGAGGCGATATTCTCACCAAGATGGGGCATCATGCAGAGGCTGCGAAGATGTTTCGTAGCCTGTATATAGGCAAGGACTCTACCTTCACGCGCGAAATGCGTATGCAGCTGGATGAACTGAATACCCTCTACAAGGTGGATGAGTTGGAGATGGCGGGTAAACTGCAGCGCTCTCGCTTTATGATTGGCATTGGCATATTGCTCATCATCGGCCTGCTGATATTCACCATCTACCGTTTCCGAGCCTCTTTGAAACTGGCTGAGGAGCACGAGAAGCTGGAGCAAAGCTATAAGGAACTGAAGATTGCTAATAAGAAAGCCGAGGAGTCGTCGAAAATGAAAACGAATTTCATCCAGCAGATTTCTCACGAGATACGTACACCGCTCAATATTCTCTCTGGATTTACTCAGGTCATCACCACGCCTGGAATAGAGTTGGACGAATCGACCAAGCAGGAAGCCAACCAGCGCATCACCGAGAATACCAACCGTATTACCGGACTTGTCAACAAGATGCTGGCACTCAGCGATGCCAACAGCCAGACAATGATTGAATGCAGTGACGAGACGCAGGCCCTGCTGATTGCAGCGCAGGCCATCGATGCTTCTCAGATTGCCCAGAATCAGAATATTGATTTCGACCTTCAGACTGATCCTGAGGTGGACGGATTGATGCTGCGCACCAATCTGCAACAAGCCACTCAGGCTCTTGAGATGTTGCTCGACAATGCACAGAAGTTCATATATGGGAAAGACCCGTCAGCGCGTCAGCACCGAGGAAGAGTAACCCTACAGGTCACCAGTAATCACAAGAATGTCCAGTTTGTTGTCGAGGATAACGGTATCGGCATTGCCAAGAGAGATGCCTCGCGCATCTTCGAGGAGTTCGTACAGTTAGACGACTATTATGAGGGAACGGGCATCGGTTTGGCTATCTCCCGCTCTATTGCCCGACGAATGGGCGGTGATGTGGTGCTCGACACGTCTTACACTTCTGGAGCACGCTTCATCCTGCGCCTGCCCTTAGATGAAGCTAATGCAAGAAAAACAAACTGACACCTATCACCGAGAGGGCAGCACCCACAACAGCGCGCCACGTGATAGGCTGGTGGAACAACCAATAGGAAGGCAGAATAATGATGATGGGTGTCAGTGCCATCAGTGTTGAGGCGATGCCTGCACTAGTGTACTGGACAGCCATCAGCGAGAATCCTACTCCTACAAAGGGCCCGAAGATGGTGGTGGCAACTGCCATCGTCATCCCCTTGCTGTCGTGCAGAGCCTCGCGTAACGGTATAAAGCCTTCGCGTACATATAGTAATAAGGTGAAGCCAATGATGCCTGCTATACAGCGGAAGAAGTTGGCACTGAAGGGAACCAGCCAAGCGGGAATGGCGGTAGTGTCGTAATGGTCCATCCCAATCTTGCTCAGCACCAGTCCTACACCTTGACACACGGCAGCTCCGATGGCATACAGCACACCGTTAAGCGGTAGTTTCAATGACAGCTTGTGGTGCTCGCCTCGCCCCAATACAGAAAGACCAATACCCGTCAGCGTAATCAACATGGCTGCTATACTCATTGCGTTCATCTCCTGTCCAAGCGTAATCCAAGCCATCCAAGCTGCCGCCAGCGGAGCCAATGTCATAAACAGCTGTCCATAGCGAGAACCTATAATAATATAGCATTGGAACAGGCAGAAGTCACCAATAACATATCCCACCAGTCCTGACAACAGCATCCAGCCATAGGCCTCTGCAGAACCTCCAGAGGGTAGGGGAGAGCCCATTACTACCCAGAACATCACTATCGAGAAGAAAAGAGCCAATGCCATTCGTAGCACGTTCAGAGTCAGATTGCCCAAGCGCTTGCTGCCTGCCTCGCTGAGCAGGGCTGTCGCCGTCCATGAAAAAGCTACTCCTATCGAAATAAGCTCACCTAAATAAGTCATTGTTTAGTGAATTCTTTGATTTTGGCTGCAAAATTACGAAAAGTCAAGGTCAAAACAAAAAGAAATACAGATTTATTTTGTAATTTGCTCACTTATTCGTACCCTTGACTTCGTCGAAGGTACTTTCGTTCGAAATTAAAAATAAATGCAGATTTATTTTGTAATTTGCTCACTTATTCGTACCTTTGCGGCCGTTTTTATTTTGATTTTGTATAAATAGCAAACTAAACAGATGGAAAAGAAGAAGTTACGGAGCATGCTGATGGCTTTGATGTTATTGTTGCCATTCGGAGTCTCCGCACAGGATGCACATGTTGTTGGACACGTGATGGACGAAAAGGGAGAACACATGCACTATGTGACTATACAAGTAAAAGGGACCTCGTTGGGAGTGCTCAGCGACGAGACGGGTCACTATTATCTCAAAGACCTGCCCGTAGGTCGGCAGACCATTGTCTATTCCAGTGTAGGCTATGTCACCGAGGAGCGTACTGTGGATCTCAGTCACGATGAGGTCAAAGAGCTCAATGTTACTTTGCACGAAGAGACATTTATGATGGATGGTGTAGTAGTCACCTCCAACAAATATGCCACCAAGCGTAAGGAGAGTGCCACGATAGTCAATGTCGTCTCGCCCGTCCTTTTCGAGAATACCAGTGCCCACTGTACGGCTGATGTGTTGGGCTATCAGACGGGACTGCGCGTAGAGCAGACCTGTTCCAACTGTGGTGTTCCCCAGCTGCGCATCAACGGTATGGAAGGACAATACTCCCAGATACTCATGGACTCGCGTCCTATCTTCTCTTCGTTGGCCTCCGTCTATGGTCTGGAGCAGATTCCTACGGGTATGGTAGACCGCATAGAGGTCATTCGTGGGGGTGGGTCAGCACTCTATGGTGCCAATGCCATTGCCGGTGTGGTGAATATTATTACCAAGGAACCCGTACGTAACTTTTTCAATGTCGACCATAGCTCGTCTTATCTCGAGTCGGGCGGCTATGACTTCAATACCTCTATCAATGCCTCTATTGTCACCGATAACCACAAAGCCGGACTTTTCGCCTTTGCTGTGCAGCGCAATCGGAAACAATATGACCGCGATGATGACGGGTTCTCGGACATACCGTTGCTAAATAGTACAACGGCAGGCTTCCGCTCGTTCTTCCGCACTACCGACTTCTCTCGCCTGACAGCCGAGTATCACCATGTGGCTGAGTATCGTCGCGGAGGCTGCGATGTCGACTTGCCTCCTCATGAGACCGATCTTGCTGAGCAGCTGCGTCACAACATCGATGCCGGCTCACTGCGCTGGGATTGGTATTCGCGCAATCAGAAACACTACCTCCAACTCTATAGCAGTATCCAGAACATTGGCCGTGAGAGTTATTTCGGTACTGCCAAGAATCCCAATGCTTATGGCCGCACCAACGATATTACCGTTGTGGGCGGTGCCCAGTATCGCTATAGCTACCCCTTCCTGTCATCACTCTCGGGCGATCTCAGTGTTGGAGCCGAATACACCTTCAACCGCCTGCACGATAAGATGTTGGGCTATGGGCGCGACCTCTTGCAGAAAGTGCATATCGGGGGAGGCTATCTGCAGAATGAGTGGAAGAACGAGCAGGTGAGCGTTCTCATCGGGGCTCGTCTCGAGAAGCATAACCTCCTCGATAAGCTCGTCTTCTCGCCTCGGGCCAACCTGCGATATACTCCTGTCCGGGACCTTATCCTCCGACTCACTTATGCCAGCGGCTATCGTGCCCCCCAGGCATACGACGAAGACCTGCATGTGGGAGCCGTGGGTGGAGAGGTGTCGCTCATCTCCCTCGCCCCCGACCTCAAACCAGAATATTCTCATAGCCTTAGCGGTAGTGTCGACTTCTATCATCGCTTTGGCAGCTGGGATACCAATTTCACCCTTGAGGGCTTTTACACTCGTCTCAAGGATGTGTTTGCTCTCGTTGAGAATGGACACGATGATATGGGTAATCTGTTGCTCACCCGTGTCAACTCCTCTGGGGCCTATGTTACGGGTTTCAATCTCGAAGCGAAGTTTGGCTATCGCAAGCTGCTGTTGCTGCAAGGAGGATATACCCTTCAGCGCAGTCGCTACACCGAGGACTTCAGTTGGAGCGAGAATCCCAACATCGCACCCCAGCGGCGTATGTTCCGCACTCCCGATCACTATGGTTATTTCCTCCTCAACTATAGTCCGCTCCACGACTTCAGTATCTCCGTCAATGGTAAGATTACGGGTAGCATGCTGCTTCAGCACTATGCCGGCTATGTGCCTGAAGATGAGGAGACCCTTTCGCCCACCTTCTTTGAGATGGGCATCAAGCTCGCCAAGGAGTTTCACCTCTATAAGCACTACACCCTCGAGCTCAATGGAGGCGTGAAGAACCTCTTCGACCACTTTCAGCGCGACCTCGATAAAGGGATGAATCGCGATGCCAGCTATATCTACGGGCCTTCGCTTCCCCGTACTTGGTATGTAGGGCTGAATCTCAAAATCTAACAAACAGAAGAAGGGCATCGTCCGAACGGCGATGCCCTTTCTGTTGATGACTGTACTCTGACTCCTGATGTTTTAGAAATAGTAGGCGAGTGCTATCTGCCAAGCATTGTTCTTCACCTTGGAGGTGACCCCGTTGACGGTGACCTCTGCCGACTTGCTGAGGGCGAAGTTATAGTTGACACTCACCTGCAGATGATTCAGGAACATAGCACCTAATCCGGCATTACCGCTGATGTTTGCTGTTTTGAGCGACCATTCGCCCACAGGGAGCTTCTTGTCATTGTTGCCTACGTTGAATCCAAACTGCGGACCGGCAAAGAGATAGATGGTAGCAATATCGCCCAGACCGAAACCATAACGCAGATTGACAGGAATCTGGATAGTCTGCTGTTTCAGCTTCTCGTCTGAATCCTTAAGCCTTCCCTCGCGCTGGTCATAGAGTGCAGAGGCATCAACACCCAGTCCCACGATAGGGAGCGTAAACTTGACGGTAGGACCCACAAAGAATCCTGATTTGTTCGAGATGGCTTTCTCTATGGCATTATCTCCTAACGACATTTCCGTGAGGTTCAAACCGGCCTTCAGACCAAAGTTCACCTGTGCCTGTGCTGGCAGTGCCAAAGCAACAGCTGTCAGGACGATTGCATACAATTTCTTCATACCTTATCTTTATTAACTGTCAACTGTCAACTTTCAACTCTCAACTGTCAACTGTCAACTTAGTGTCTCTGTCTCCTGACGGTAATCTTGGCACCACTCGATGACAGACTGCCACTGCTCTTCGACTTCTTCGCCTTTGCAGACGATGATCTACCCTTGCGGCCACTCTTCGACTTCAGGGCCTTTAGCTGCTTGGGATCCAGTCTGGATATGGAGTCCAGTGAGTCTTTCTTCGCCTTGTCCCCAAAGATATTCTCCTCGAAGGCCTTCAGTTCGGCCTCTATCTTCTTCTGCTCCCTGGCCAGTGCCGAATCGTTCGGGCAGTATTGAGCCAGCGTCTTACCCAGCATATTGTTAGTCTTGTAAATCTTGCCCTCATAGTGGTTCAATGTGAAGAAGTCCTCCATCGACATCGTGGCGGCATTGTTCAGATTGCTGGTCATCACCGTCTGTCGGCTCAGGAATGGTTCCAGATCGGAATACTTCACCCAGAACAGCGGGTACTTCGAAGCCTCGCCACCGAAGTCGTCTTCGCGCATCATCACAGGACAGATGCTCTGTACCTTGCGGTGGAAGGTCGAGTTGGCATCATCGAAATAGGCACTCTCCTTCAGGTAGTACATCTTGACCTCTGCCGAGGGGATGTCGCTATTGTCTACGCGCAGCTTGCCATCCTTCTCTTCGTAGAAGATGTGGTAGTTGTCGAGCACCGTCTTCATCTTCACCTTCGATGAGTCATTGAACACCTCGTTGCCGTCCAGTCGGTACTCATAGACGGGGATATAGCCGTTGAGTGCCAGCTTGAAGACATAGGTAAAGAGGTTCAGCTGTTTGTCGATAGGCTCCACGGGGTAGTAGAGTCCTGCGTTGGCATCCTTGTTGAGGTCTATCTCACGGTAGATGTCGCGCCTCCATACTACGTTCTCGGGCATCTCGACAGCCGTCGGGAACATCAGGCGGGCACGCATGGTCATACCCTGGTTCTGTTGTGTCTGCGACTTCTGCTGAGCCTGCTGGCGACGCGCCTTAGGCTGTGACATGGCAACACTTGTCACCAGTGTTATCATCAAAAAGAACAATACTCTTTTCATATTTTTATTTCTTATTACTATTTCACAATGACTTCCATCGAAGCGTTCAGCTTGCGTTGTATGCCGTCAGGGCCGATAGCGGTGACGCGCGAGATATAGAAACGACGGTTGCGCTGCAACTTGCGGAAGGTGTCCTTCTGGCGTGCTGAGAAGTTCGCACCGTCTGACACCATCGGAACGGCATTACCCATATTGTCGAAGAACACCGTCTCAAACGACTGCACCTTGAAGGCTATATCCAGAATACCGTCATCAATTGCTGCACCAATGCCGTCTACTGCCATCAGCTGAGCCTTAGACAGGCCACCACCCTTGTAGCGCAGCGGGTTGCCGCCCTCATCCTTCATCGCGATATAGGGTGTGGGGTCGGGCAGTCGGCGTACGCGGAAGGTAAACTGTCCCATCTGCTGGGCGCGTCCCGTATTCGTCGAGGTGACGGTGATGGTGACATTCTGTCCTACTGCTGTTGGACGGGCAATATAGCGACCCGGTCCCACAGGCTGCAGCGAGCCACCAGTCATGGTAGCCTGTACCTTATTCACGGGGACACCGGGCACAGATACGCTCAGCGGATTGTTATAGCCCGCATAGAGCACGTTCATCAGGTCGGCAGAGACTGTTGCCGAGGGGTCTACTACTGTATATTTCTGCTCAAAGTCACGCTTCAGCAGTTCTCCGTTGCCGTTCTCCACCTGGATATATCCTGACAGTGTGAAGTCTCCTGTCCGGCTGGTGATAGACTCATAGAGTCCGCCTGGCAGGTCCATCTCCTTGCCTCCGATGAAAATCTGTGGCACCTGTGTGGTATCTACGGCAGCCATCACAATACGGGCTGAGAACTTGTCACCTCTCACGATGGTCTGCGAGTTGGGAATGACAAAGGCATTCAGCGCGTTTACACGGATATCCTTCACGTCTATGTTCTGAACCAGCGTGTGCAGCACCTCGCCCTCTGCATGGCGCACGTCGTTCTGCAACTTCGACAGCAGGGTTACGGCAGCAGCGGCAGGCATCGACTCGAACATATACTCCTGCCAGTTCTTGCCCATAGCCTGCGCATCCTCTGGCAACTCGGTAGACAGGTTCGAGGCTATCGTCTTCTTCTGGCGGTAGTTGGTCACCATCTTCAGCATCTTGGCACGATAGTTGTTGACGGCATCATAAAGCTCCTTGCCCCGACCGCGCCCTGGAGCCAGCATCACCTGATTGGCGGCTTCCAGGTCTTCCTTGTTGCGGATATTGCGCACATCGCCGTCCTTGCCGTCTGCCTCCTGCACAATGGCTAACTTCAGTTCATCGGCAAGGTTATAGAGCGCGTCGCTCATCTGTTTCACCTCTTGCGACTTGTCGTACCATTGCTTCACCTTCTGAGGGTTCTTCTTCATCTGTACGGCAAAGTCATCGTATATGGCCAGATTCTCGGTCGTGGCACTGATGGTCGTACGCTTCAGGCTGTCCTCCACAATGGAGAATCCGTTGAGCACCTCTGTCGAGACGTTCAATGCCAGCATAGCCATCAGCACAACGTACATCAGGTTAATCATTTTCTGACGCGGAGAAACGGGTCTTTTCTTGATTGCCATTCTTTTGCTATTTCGATTTTTGTCGATTTTCCGATATATCGTTATGTCGATATTACGACATCGCGACATTACGATTGTTGTTAAATACTTGCCCTCACCTGCATGGCTTCTATCATGCGGGCATAAATCTTGTTCAGCTCTACAATCTGTTCGGCCATGTGGCGTGTCTGTTCGTTAATCTCGTCTATGGTGCTGATCTGGGCCGAGGCACTCTTGAGCTGCATCTCGTAGACGCGGCTGATGCCTGTCAGCGTGCGGTTCAGGTTCTCCATCTCCTCCGAGTCACGGGTCAGGCGCTGGCTCTGCTCCGATACCTTTTGCAGCATCTCTGTCAGACGGTTCAGCTCGTCGACATAGTTTGAAGTGGCTTCCTTCAGGTCTTCTGCCATATCGGCAGGCACCTGAGCGCCAGCAGGACTGCCGCCCACTACAGCACCGCCTCCGGCAAAGCTGATGGGCTCTCCCTCCCAGCGGGCTGCCTCCTGACCGTTGCCTACCACCTTGCCTGGGGTAGCATCGCCCGAAGCTCCGCCGCCGTTGATAATCACTGTTCCGCCTCCGATGACACCGCCACCGCCGATGACACCACCGCTAGCAACTCCGCCGCCAGCGACTCCACCGCCGCCAATAGTTCCGCCTGTGTTTGCTGCCACTGCAGCCATCTGCTCCGTTTCCTCATCGTCTGCCATGTGGATGTCCAGATCCATGCCGTCGGTGGTCTTGTCAAACGGACGGTCGAAGGCTGCCAGGAAGAATACTAACACCTCGGTGCCCATACCTAAGAACAGGAAGAAGTTGGCTCCCGGCAGGTGGGTCAGTTTGAAGAGTGTACCCAGAATCACAATCGAGGCACCCCAGCTGTAGGCGTAGTTCAGGAATGTCTGTCCCGGTACGCTGTCCATCCACTTCTGCAAGCGGTAGATGAAGTTCAGTTTGCTGTATTTAGTCATCTTTTCTTTCCTTTCTTTAGTTTAATCTTGTCACTGGTGGTATTGGCCAGCGAGCGCACACAACGGAAACCGATGTACGAGCGGGGCTGGTTCTGATATTCGTACGAGCGCCAGGCAGCACGGATATACGACTCTGGGTCTTTCCACGAACCGCCGCGCACGCTCTTCTTCTTCAACCGGTAGGGGTCTTCCTTGGCAGCATTATACTTCAGCTGCGGGTTGATGTCATTCATCGACTCCACACCGGCCTCCGTATAGATGGTTGAGCACCATTCTGCCACATTGCCGGCCATATCATACAGCCCGTTCGAGTTCGACGAGTAGATGCCCACACGGCTGGTTATCAGGTTGCCGTCCTTGGTATAGTTGCCGTTGTCGGGCTTGAAGTTGGCATAGAAGCAGCCGTTGCCGCTCATCACGTCTTCATTGTCCCAGGGGAACTCGTTCTGGTCCTTGCCGCGGGCAGCATACTCCCACTCTGCCTCTGTCGGCAGACGGTAGCGCTGCACATAGCGGGCTGTAGGACCCAGTCCGCGCAGCAGGAACTCCGTGCGCCAGGCGCAGAAGGCGTTGGCCTGTTCCCAAGTCACGCCCACCACGGGGTAGTCGTTATAGGCCGCACCGCTGAAGTAGTAGCGCATATAGGTCTCGTTCTCCGCATTGGGGAAGTCGTTCACCCAGCAGGTGGTGTCGGGGTAGATATTCACAATGTATGTGTTCAGGAAGTCCCACTCGCCTGTGTATTGGCGGTTGATGGTCTGGCGCACTATCTTGCCCTCGTCATCAATATAGGCCGTGTCCTTCGATATCCATATCTGCTCGTTGGGGTTCGGGCGGATATCGGTGTTCAGTATGCGCTCCTCGGGATTGATGCGATACTTGCGCTTGGCAGCCTCCGTATAGTCGTAGATCTCGTAGCGGTAGTTCATCTGCCGCCAGTCGAGCATCTTCTCGCCCGTCACGGGATTGGTCACATAGAGGCTCTCTATGGCGCGCTGCTCGTCCTCATTCGGCTTGCGCGGCAGTGCCTTCTTCCAGTTCAGGTGGGGTGTCACGGGGTCGCCGTTCTTGTCTTCCTCGATCTTGTAGCTCTCGTCACCACCGTATGCGGGGTCGGCCAGTCGCTCGCGCAGGATAGAGTCGCGCACATAGTTCACAAACTGTCGGTACATCGAGTTCGTCACCTCATGCTCGTCCATCCAGAAGCCCTCTACCGAGATGTCTCTCACAGGCGTCTGCTTACCCCATAGTGAGTCTTGTTTCTCGATACCCATCTTCAGGTGGCCACGCTTTACGAGTGTCATACCGTGGGGAGTAGGTTCCGTGAAGGCTCGTCCGCTCACACCTGTCACCTCGCCACCCGAGGCTGAAGCATGCTTGCTGCCCAGGCAGCCCGTCAGCGAAGTCAGTAACAGGCTGGAAAGGCAAAAGGCCAGCAAGCCTCTCACCCTCATGCCCTTCGTATTCCTATCTGCTCTTCTTTTCATATTCTTCATATATGTATATATCAACTTTCAACTTTCAACTGTCAACTCTCAACTGTCCCACGAGCTTCGCTCGCTTTGACCTTCAGGTCAAAGAACTCTCTAAACTCTCTAAAGAATTCTCACGCTCTGGTGCCTGTTACGTCCCTTCTTGCCGAAGTTCAGCGTGGTCTGGTAGCCCACAAACAGCTCGTGGCTGCCCTTGCCCAGTCCGATGGCACTGTGGGTATAGGCCTCGTAGCTGTATCCTAAGCTGATGCCGTGGAAGTTGCCTCCAATCATTGCTGTCACCGAATTGGTAGGACTGTAGGCCACTCCGGCATAGAACATTCTCTTCTCATGCTCATACTTCAACCGAGTCGTCACATCCACCCGGTAGGCCACTCCGTCGTAGCGTGCCAACAGAGAGGGATGTATCGTTAATAACGGATTTCTGAGCTGAATATTGTATCCTCCTGTCAAATAATACGTTCTGCTGATGTCAATAATCGACTTGTCTCCTAAGTCAATGCTGGGTGCAGTGGCATGCATCACCGACAGTCCGGCATACCAGCTGCGGTGCGTGTAGTAGAGTCCGGCAGCCATGTCGAGGGCGGTTCCGTTGACATCGGTTGTCGTGAAGGCAAGGTCCGTATGTTCCTGGTCCCTAAGATCCACCTGCGAGCCCTTGAACTTCTCGCTCAGCATACCCACCTGAATGCCGATGCTTAGGGTTCCTCCGAACAGCGGCTGCTTAAAGGCATATTGCAGTGCCAGCCGCTGGTGGGTGAACAGTCCGATGTCATCGTTCATCAGTTGCAAACCCACACCGTGCATCTTGTTCAACAGTTGCAGGGGCATGTCGGCAGCCAGATACATGGTCTTGGGGTTGTGCTCGAAGCCCGTCATGCTCATCGCATAGGCTCCCGCAATATTGATGACTGGCTTCTTGCCCGCAGCGGCAGGATTAAACGACGGCTCCATCGCCCAGTAGTGGGCGAAGCTGGCATCCTGCTGTGCCGCCACCCTTACAGCGGCCATCAGCATGACACCTATTATATATATTTTGCGTCCGAACACGTATAAAATAACGTGAACCTTTATCGTTTATTGCATTTTTTTTGTAACTTCGCACCGTAAACAATATGATAACCCATTTTTATGACTACCATTCAGCAACGCATTGAGGCGCTCCGCGAGGAATTGCGGCGCGAACATTTAGGGGCTTTCATCTTCCCCACCACCGACCCTCATCACTCCGAATATACTGCCGACCATTGGAAAGGTCGCGAGTGGATTAGCGGTTTCAACGGCTCTGCCGGCACAGCCGTCGTCACCCTCCATAGTGCCGCCCTCTGGACCGATTCTCGCTATTTCATTGCTGCCGCCCAGCAGCTGGAAGGCACAGAATACCAGCTGATGAAAATGAAGATAGAGGGGACTCCCACCATGGCGGAATGGCTCGGTGGCGAACTCAGTCAGACAGACTACCATGAGGTGGGCATTGATGGGATGACATCATCAACTAATGTCATCGAAGAACTTGTCCGAGACCTGCGCCAGCAGGGAGGCATCACCCTCCGCACCAATTTCGACCCCTTGCAGCGCATCTGGACCGATCGCCCTGCCATTCCCATGCAGCCCATCGTACCCCAGCCTATCGAGTACACTGGTGAGGACACCCGCTCCAAACTCACCCGCATCCGTCAGGCTCTGCGCCGACAACATGCCGATGGTATGCTGATGGCGGCCCTCGACGACATCGCCTGGACCCTCAACCTGCGAGGCTCCGATGTTCACTGCTGTCCTGTCTTCGTCAGCTTCCTGCTCCTCAACACCCAGACTGCCACCCTATTCGTTCACGAGGGTAAGCTCACGCCTGCGGCCCGGCAGTCGCTCCAACAGGCAGGAGTGGCCATTGCTCCCTACGACTCTGTACGTGAGGCACTTGCCCGCTATCCCGAATACAATATTCTCGCCGACCCCGACGAGGTGAGTTATACCCTCATGCAGTCCATCCGCGCCCAGCAGACGGTTCGCGAACCGTCGCCCGTACCTGCCCTCAAGGCTGTCAAGAGCGAGACTGAACAGGCGGGCTTCCGCCAGGCAATGCTGCGCGACGGCATCGCCCTCGTCCGCTTCCTTCGCTGGCTCAAGCCTGCCGTACAGGCTGGCGGACAAACCGAGATGAGCATCGACCGCAAGCTCACTGCCCTGCGTGCCGAGCAACCGCTGTTTCGAGGACTCTCCTTCGACACCATTGCCGCCTATGGTCCTCACGGAGCCATCGTCCACTATGAGGCCACCCCTGCTACCGATGCACCCCTGCGGCTCGAGGGCTTGCTGCTCTTAGACAGCGGAGCCCAGTATCAGGACGGCACCACCGACATCACGCGTACCATTGCCCTTGGCCCTATCACCGACGAGCAGCGGCGCATCTACACACTGGTGCTGAAAGGCCACATACAGCTGCAGATGCTCTGTTTCCCCGACGGAGCCAGCGGGACCCAGCTCGATGCCATTGCCCGCCGCGACCTATGGAGCGAAGGACTCAACTTCCTGCATGGAACAGGTCATGGTGTGGGCTCTTATCTCAACGTCCACGAGGGTCCTCACCAGATTCGCATGGAGTATCGTCCTGCCCCCCTCCATGCCGGAATGACCATTACTGACGAACCCGGCATCTATCTCGAAGGGAAATTTGGTGTGCGCATCGAGAACACGCTCCTCATCCAGCCCTACACGGAGACTGCCTTTGGACGTTTTCTGCGCTTTGAGACCCTCACCCTCTGTCCCATCGACAAGGCACCCGTCATGCCCGAACTGCTCACCCCCCAGGAGCTTGCTTGGCTCAACGGCTATCACGAGACAGTCTATCAAAAACTGTCGCCTCACCTCAACGAGGCAGAGCGACAATGGTTGCGTGAAGCTACTTCTCCGCTGGACATCTAAATACTGTATGTTCATCACAGCCACATGAACCACACACTTTTTCTTTCCAAAAAGGAGTCATAAGAAAGAAGAAAAAACGAAAGCAGCTGCTCCCCTCTTGGTGGCAAGCCTCTTTATCGCCCAATACAAAGAATCGCTACCATGGCTGATAGCGATTCTTTTTCTAAAGGGCTCTGTCACAAAGTCATTCCTTTAAAGGTCGCATAACGAGAAGTGAGGTGTTTGATGAGGTGTTGAGTGAGGTCTTCATTCAACACCTCACTCTTCTGAAGCCCTTTACACAAAGGGTCTTCAGAAGAAAAGTGAGGTGGTGAGGTGATTATATGAAGATGTTGCTTCGCTTATTTTCTGTAATATCGGTTATTGCCGATTTGAAGTACATCGCGCATCTTCTGCTGACCATCTTTATCGGTATACTTCTCTTGATAGAGTTTCAGGGTGGTTGTGTATTCGTTAGATGTCTTGTCCGACCGGTTGTATTTGATGTTGACACTTGCTGTCATCAACGGGTCTTCTCCCTCTTCGTAACTGTTGACGGTGAACGTTCCGTTGTCGGTATATTTCTTGTCTGGCGTATCGTAATTACACTTATATGTGCCACTGCTGCCGAAATAGTACTCAATATAGTACTTCTTACTACCCAAACTGCCGTCATAATACCACGTGCCTAAGAACTTCATGTTAGCATTGATGGGGATCGTCTCAATTCCCTTCTGCTCGATATAGAGCGTACGCGTCACCTCAAATTCGTTCTCCTTATTTTCTAATATAACGTCGATTTCTGCATGACGGGTGAAGTCCCACTCGTTTTCCTCGAGCGTCAGTTTGTAATAGTCCTTGTAGATGCCATTCTTGCCGTTGTTATCCCATTCGGTGTTTGTGAGGTCTAACCACATGTGGTCTCCTCCGTCGGTTTGATAGCGGGTCTTGATCCTGAGAGTCTTATCTGGCTGACTAAAATTGCGTATAAGTTGGAATTCCATCTGGTTCTTCTCTTTATCGAACTTCACTGTGTTAAACTTATTACCATCGTCATAGAAGTTCATCACGGGGTCAACTTTAATCTCTTGGAAAGGAGACGCCACCATTTCAAACCCGAACAGTTTTACTTTTGGATAAACCTTGTATGTCTGACCTCCCTCGAGTCCCTTCATTTCAACGGTGTAATCACTAAACGTTTTTTTCCAATATTCCCTGTTATACCAACCGTCCATGACGTCATTTCCTTTTTTATCCTTGACAACCACACCTACAGGGCTGGCGATGAGAACTTCCCGATCTTTTAGTGATACCTTTGTGGTGAGAACTGATTGTGGGGATTTCGTATCTGGATAATCTATTTTAGCATTCAGTTTTGTAATGTTGGGTACGAGTGCACCTTCCCATCCCTTACCAAATGTTTGGTCAAGTGAGATGGTACTTTTCCTTTTTAGGACTTCAGCTATAAGTTGTCCTTTCCAATAAGTACCGAAATTAACACTTCCATCACGATTCAAAGCGTCGTAAAAGGACGTGGAGGTGACAAACTGCTGGCCACCAGCAACGGCATCTGCCCATTTGAAATCAGCACTTAAATCAAATTTTATGCCAGTTTCCATACGTGCACCTGCTTTATCAAGATCTTTACACAGGGAGGTGATGTCCACTTCTCCATATCCTCCAGCATTCAAAGAAATGATACCTGACAATTTTGCAATATTGATGCTAGGATCGGAGTCATAGAGTTTGAAGGCTATTTGCTGGTAACCGTCTCTTTGACTGTTAAACTGGATCAGCGAGTATGACTTTAGTTTTAGTCCTGCTGTTCCTGTCAGGACTATTGATCCGCTACCTCCGAACGTTAACCCTGCATGATAATCCAAATAGAGTAAAGGCCCGAGTGGAGATGGTACAAATCCCTCTAATAAGGTTATATCATGTGAATAGTTTAAAGAACCACCTACGGAATAGTTAAGACCAATATCATGAACGCCACGGACAATGGAACCAAACTGTAGACCCGTGAACAAACCTACTTGCAGAAAGGCTGTGATGTCAAACTCGTTTTTGATGGTGTAACCTATGCTTGCAGTAGTCCCAATTGACCAATCTTTGGTAAATCCGTATTCATCGGTTAGCGTTATCGAACCGGATATATCAGGAAGTTTGACATGATCTTTAAACTCCTCATCACCACGTGTCCTGACATTCTCGTTGGAAGAGGCTTCTGATCTGACCTTGCTTGTAAATTGTTCAAATATATCAAGCAGACTAACAGCTTCACAATTGATGGTAATGTCGCTGCCTGTATTGGTGACTTCTGTCACTTGTCCGACAAAGCCTGCAGGTAATATTTCTGTCTGATCGACGGTAACCAGTTTGTCTCCCTTCTTTGGAAGAATACCATTAGGTGTATTTGATGCGAGGTGGAGTGTTAGGCCATCCTGAGACGTTACATAGTTCCATAAGTCAGATGATGTAATGTGTGCGACATCTGATTTGTACTTTGTTTCTGGCGTAACAAAAGCTATACTGTCAATAGCGTTGATGGGAATACGGAATAACGTATCCAGCGCATATATCTCCTGAACAACATAGTCAGACTGCTCTACGCCAAGTGTATCAATCTTGGAATACTCAATGTGATCAATATCATTATAAAAGAATCCCATAAATCCCCCGTCATTACGGTAGATGTAGAGCGCATCTTGCGTCTGCTGGGCGCTGGCGGGCTGGATATTGAGCATGCCCAATATTGCCGCTACGATGTATAAGGTAAATTGTTTCATTGCTTCATGATTTTATAGGTGATATTGTCGGCCTTGACAAGATACAGCCCTGTGGGCAGTTCAGAGAGGCTGAGGCGGTAGGTGCCTGAGCGATAAGCCTTGAGTTGGCGCACAAGTTTGCCATCGAGGGAATAAATGTCAACAGAAGCGCCCTGTTTCAGTTGGCTGATTACAAGCACACCACCTTCGAAACTGACTTCTGTGGGATCAACCACCGTCTCATCGATGCCAGAAGGATCTTTCTTGACATAAGTGAAACGAAGTACATCGCTGAGAGCAAATGTAACGGTCTCCTTCTGGGATACGACCTTCAGGTTAGTACCTTCAAACGTAACATTGGGCTGGTCTTTTAGAAAGAAAGCGGTTTCCGCACCGTTCTTCAGTGTAACCACCAACGTGTTCTGGCTGTCTGCCAGCATCCCTATCGGCAATGCCAGCAGCATGAACAATAATAGTTGTAGTTTTTTCATACTTTTTGTTTTTTGAGTTAGTAATGCTGGGACAAAGATAGGGAAAAAAGGCGAATGTGGGGACTACAATGACAATTATCGTCCGACATTTTTGGAATTTGTCGGACGATTGCGGATTTTGGGCGTTATGCTTGGTTATCGTTCTTCCATTCTGTAGGTGTCATGCCCGTTTGTTCTTTGAAGTAGCGGGTCATGGCCTTATCGTTGGTAAAGCCCGATTCGATGGCAACGGTGGATATTTTCATCTCAGGACGTTCGAGCAACAGGCGTTTGGCATGTTCCACACGGTATTCATTGACGTACTGC
>JAEEGJ010002074.1_pt1 | contig 150098 bp, 113 predicted proteins | sample 8958761 | NCBI WGS metagenome assembly JAEEGJ01 (sample SAMN16246546, study PRJNA631951) | gut metagenome | biome: gut microbiome; feature: rumen; material: RS-attached | host: Bos | place: Iran: Karaj | collected 2018-10
CCTGATAGACGGGCATCACCGCACGGACCACCTGTGGCAGCACAATCTTCAGGAACGTCTGTCTCGGGGTGAAGCCCAAGGCCAGGCCCGCCTCCGTCTGTCCGCGGTCGATGCCCTGGATGGTGGTGCGCAGCATCTCGCTGATGTAGGCCGCCGTGTTCATGGCGAAGGTGACGATGGCCACCACGATGCCCGTAGCATCCACTGGTGCCATCACCACATAGTACATCAGCATGAGCAGCACCAGCACCGGCGTGCCCCGCATCAAGTCGATATACACACGCGCTGTCTGCCGTAGCCATGCGTGGCGGCTCATGCGCATCCAGCACACCAGTCCGCCCAGTATCGTACCCAGCACGGCGGCAAAGAGCGTAATCAGCAGCGTCACCTGCAGACCGTCGAGAATCATGCGGTAGCGATCCTCCACAATCAGGTTATTGGTAAAACTCTCCGTTATGGAACCTATCAGTGAAATCATATTACTCATGACTTTGTCTAATCGTTATCGTTTTCGTTATCGTTCTTGATGTCGCATGAACGGCAGCGTCGTGGCCTGGCACATGTTGTTGCGCAGTCGGGTAATGGCGGGCTGCGTGGATGAAGGGTGCTCGATGCGCACCTTCACCCCCGCCTCACGATAAATAGTCGTTTTATTCTTCATACATAGCGGTAGCCGCTCGGCGCTTTGCGACGCTTGCACGGCAAGAAATTCTTCACTCTTCACTTTTCACTCTTCACTTCCCAAACACTTGATTGATGAGTTGCAGGAACTCCTTGTAGGCGAAAGTGTCGCGGAGTTCGCCGAGCGAGTCGGCCAGACCGCGATAGTGCCACTCATGGTCCTTAGGGTCTTTGGCGTGGAAGAGGTTCCAGAGCGCGTCGCCCTGACTGGCATAGTCGCGGGCGATGGCACGCATGTTCGAGAGTTTGTCGCCCAGGGCCACTATCTTCGCATCGCGTGATGCATGGGCCAGGCGGTCGATGGCGGCCTGCTTGCGGGCATGCCAACTGGCTTCCTCACTCACGCCGGCCTCAAGAGTGTCGCTCTCCGAGGCTACGAGCGAGGCAATGCGTTCACCGAACTCGGCACGTATCTGCTCCACGGTGACGTCAGTGTCCTCCACCGTGTCGTGCAGGGCTGCGGCGGCCAACAGTTCCTGGTCGCGCGTCATCGTAGCCACGATTTCCACGGCCTCCAGGGGGTGGACGATGTAGGGGAATCCCTTGCCGCGACGCTCAGTGCCGGCATGAGCGCGGACGGCGAACACGAGGGCACGGTCCAACAGGCTGGTGTCTAACGGTTTGTTGGCCATATCCTAATAGTATTGCTCCACCAGCGAATGCACCACATGGGCAAACATCTGGTTGGCCTCTGGATGAGGATCCTGGTACGAAATGTAACACACGTCTATCGCAGCGAACCTGGCAGCCTCGGCATCAAAAGCCGCATGGTCGGCACTGCCACTATAAGCTACGGCAAAGGCATCCCAGAAGGCCAGCAACTGTTCACGGCTCATGTGGATGATGTCGATCATACGCTGAAACTGCGAGTATATCTGCGTGATCAGGAACAGATGGCCGATGTCGAACATGGGTAAACCATGACTGAACCATCCCAAGTCAATCCAGTAGGGTTTCCCTTCGGCTGAGACAATCATGTTACCTGGTTGGAAGTCGCCGTGAACACAGGTGGGCGCATCGTCCAACCCTTCCACGAAGGCCAACAGTTTCTGCTTGTCAGCATCGGCAGCAAAGTCGGCAGCGGCGATAGCTTTCAGTGCCCCCTCCTTGTGGCTGGGGAAGAAAGCGGTGTCGCAGGGCGTAGCGTGCAACTTCCTACCCTCACAGGCCAGCAGAGCGGCTATCTCACCAATGCGCGACGGGTCGTCGGCGCAGATGCGGGAGAGCGACTTCTTGCTCTTGATACGCTCGAAAGTGTAGCCGTAGGCATCACCCACGCGAACAATATCATACATACGGGGAGTGGACAAACCCAGGTCGAAGACGTGTTGCGAGGTTTCCACTTCTCTCTTTACTGTCAGTTCGTCACTCATCGACGCCCTGTTCACTTTCAGCAGTATGTCGGGATTATCGGGGTGCGTATACGTCTTCCCGACTCCACCTTCGCCCACTTGGGTCCACGTGCTGATGTCAATGTTCTTGAAATCCATCATATTGGGGGTTAGTTTATTGTGTATTTCGTTCTGAGTTGCTGTTGTTCCTCTTTCGAGAAGCCCAACTGGTTCTCGATATAATCAGACAGCGAGCCATACTTCTGGTCTATCATGTCGAGTGTCGCCTCGAAATTCTCTCGGCTCACGCCAATCATGGCGCGGATAAAAGCTACGGCCTCATCGCCACCACCCTGCTCACGCACCTTTGCCGTCATCGCCTCCACCGCACGGGCATAGCTCTGGTTGGAGAGGTCGAAGTCCTCCACGATGGTCTCCCTGTCGGCTCCGAGAGCCGCCAGGAGGAATGCCGATGCCCATCCGGCGCGGTCCTTGCCCTGCGAGCAGTGCCAGAGCACGCCACCCTTGGCATGGAGCACGCCGCGCAGGAATTCACCATAGTAGCACTGAGCCAGGCTGTCGGTCACGATGGCGGGATAGAGCTGTCGGGCCATCGTCTGCGCCTTGGGCTCGAAGGCGTATTTCATCAGCACCGCCGCCATGTTCTTCGTGTCGGTGTGGGCTGTATCGGAGCGGCCAGATGAGGCGAAACCCTCGATGAGCGCCTTGGGCAGCGTTGAGAGGTGCGTATAGCTGACACCATCGATGATGCGGTCGGGTGCCGCGTTGACTTCAGCCTCGAAGCGGAAGTCGAATACGTCGCTGAGCCGATACTTCTCTTTCAGCACAGCCACATCGCTGTCGGTGGCCTTGGCCAAACAACCGCTGCGCACAAGCATGCCAGAACGGACGACCTGTCCGTTGTGCATCACGAGCGTGCCTATGTCGCGGGCATTCTCTATGCCTTCGAAGGCGATGGTCTGTTGTGAGTGGGCTACTTGGGCTGAGAACGTCATGGCAAACAATATTATTGCGGTGGCAAAATATTCATTCTTCATCATTGCGGTAGATATTTGTCGAACAATTGCAGGAGCGGTCCGCTGAAGGCATGTTTCCCGTCGCTCAGTTTGCTGATGATTAACGCTATCTTTGTGGCGATGAAGGGTTGCAACTTCCTGACCTCGGCATCCTGTGCTTCCTTGGAGTCCGTGCCGTAATACACCTTTGCGAAGGCATCCCAGTGGGCCCGCAGCGTGTCGTTGTCTAAATGGAAGATGTTGTCGGCACGCTCCGGGCTGAGGGAGTGCGCCCCATAGTACATCATGCTGAGGTCCCATTCGGGCACGCCGTAGGCAAAGTCGCCCACGTCGATCCAAAGGTCGCGGCTCCCGTCGGTGATGATGTTGCCGATGTGCAGGTCGCCATGCAGACAGGTAGGCGTGGAAGGTACGGTGTCGATGAAGCAGTGGAACCGCCTTTTGAGTTCATCCGGAAAATCTACAAGCCGGTCAATCCACATGCCCACCAGTTCTCGCATGTCCGGCAGCCGCGTCGTGTCGGCAGGGGTCTGGTGTATCTGCTTGGCGAGCACGGCGAATCGCTCAGACAGCGGCACCAGCTGGTCGGGCTCCTGCGAGATGATACGGGTGAACGAGCGCTTATGTTGTATCAGTTCATACTCCGCTCCGTAGCGAGTGCCGTCGGTAATCAGTCGGATGGGCTTCGGTGTGGGAACGCCGATCTCGTAGACCACCTGGCTCATGCGGAACTCCCTGATGGCGTTCTCCGCAGCCATACTGGCCAGAAATAGCTTGGCCAGCGTCTTGCCGTCCTTGTGGTTGTACGTAAGGGCCGTCCCGCCCTCGCCCGTCTGAACATAGTCGTTCAGGTCGATTCTCTGTACTTCGTTCATATTGTCATTCTACTTTTTGATTCCTTTCTTGTTTATTATACCATATTGTGAACCACACGGCAGCCACCACGAGGCAGGCGATGCCCAGGCCGTAGGCCAATGGCTCGGGCAGGTGGAGCATCTGACGGGAGATGAATACGTAGGTGCTGCAGACGGTGGTCATGAAGAGGGCGGGGATGAGCATGATCCAGAAGTTCTTCTTCTGACGCACGAGATAGACGGTAACGGTCCAGAGGGTGAACACGGAGAGGGCCTGGTTCGACCATCCGAAGTACTGCCAGATGGTGTTGAAGCCGTCGGGGTTGCCTATCTGCCAGATGAGCATGGCGATGCTGCATGCAAAGATCGGCACGCAGATCATCAGGCGCTTCGGGATGGGCCGCTGGTCGAGCTTCAGCCACTCGGCCACGATCAGACGGGCTGAGCGCAGGGCCGTGTCGCCGCTGGTGATGGGCGCAGCCACCACGCCGAGCATGGCCAGGATGGCACCAGCCACACCGAGCCAGTCGTTGCACACGAGATGGACCACTGCTGGCGCAGAAGTATGGAAGCCATTGGTGGCTCCGGCGATAAGCTCATAGCCAGGCGTGGGGTCGCCGTAGAAGAACCAGGCCGACACCGTGGCCCATATCAGTGCCACGGCTCCCTCGGTAATCATCGCGCCGTAGAACAGCGGGCGCCCCATGTGTTCGCTCTTTACGCAGCGGGCCATCAGCGGGCTCTGCGTGGCGTGGAAGCCGGAAATGGCTCCGCAGGCGATGGTGATGAAGAGCGCCGGGAAGATGTTGTCGGTCCACCGATCGGGCTCCGTCGCAGCCCCCATGTTGTAGTAGTGCGTCCACAGTTCGGGCAGCGTGGGCCAGTGGAAGATGAGCCACACCATCAGTGCCCCGGCCATGAACAGCAGCGACATGGCGAACAGCGGATAGACCTTGCCGATGATCTTGTCGATGGGCAGCATCGTGGCGATGAAGTAATAGCAGAAGATGATGATGATCCACATCAGTGTGTCGCCGCCGATGGAGTGGAGGATCTCGGCGGGGCTATAGACGAACACTGCGCCCACCACGATGAGCAGCAGCACGGTGAACACCAGCATCACGTTCTTCGTGGTCTTGCCTAAATAGTGGCCGATCATCTCGGGCAGTCCGGCACCCTCGTGGCGTATGGAGAGCATGCCCGAGAAATAGTCGTGGACGGCTCCGGCGAAGATGCAGCCGAAGACAATCCACAGATAGGCCGCCGGACCGAACTTCGCGCCCATGATGGCACCGAAGATGGGGCCTGTGCCCGCGATGTTGAGGAACTGGATCATGAAGATCTTCCATCCGGGCATCACGATGTAGTCCAGCCCATCGGCCTTGCTGACGGCGGGCGTCACGCGGTCGTCGGGGCCGAATACGCGCTCAACAAAGCGGCCGTAGAAGATGTAACCTAAGACAAGAGCCGCAAGGCTCAGAATAAATGTAATCATTGATCAATATGTTTTTTTATTCTTTTTCCACCCGCGTCAGGTGGGGTATCATGCTGTCGTAGTTGCCAGAGCCAGCCTTTTTGAAGGCGGCTTCCCAATTGTCAACAGCAGTGTGGCTTTGGTCAAACCAATCATACCATTTATTAATATCACTCGCCTTCAGTCCGCCAAGGCCCGTCATCATCTTCACCCACTGCTGTGCCGAGGGCAGGAACCAGCCCGTGGTGCCTGCGGGAGCCGCGAGTATCAGGATAATCTTCTTCATTATACGGAGGTGATGACCAAGAAAATCGGCCATTCTTTTCACTGTGTTGGCATTATTTAACTCTCTGCTGAACAAAGACGATATATTTGGGTACAAAGGTACAAAAAAATATTGTAATTATGCTCCGATACGGAAGAAAATCTTCTTAAAAGGACGCATTTTGAGGTACTTATGCCTCATCAGTCTGTCATAATTTCCCCCTATCTACACGTTTATGAAAGTTAAATACGTTAAATCTTGCCTCACAAGCCAAGGTTGAAAACACACAGAGCCACTTTTCTACCGTTTAACTGGCAAATTGCTGACAATCAGCACTTAAAGCATTCCAATTTTGCAGCGGCTTAACCACCATCATCATCCCCAACAGCGTGACATCCATTGGCGGATATGCTTTCTATGGTTGCAGTGGCTTAACCACCATCACCATCCCCGACAGTGTGACCTCCATCGGTGAGTGCGCTTTCTGGGCTTGCAATAAACTGGAAAGTGTTATAGCTCTGCCAGAAACGCCGCCGTCTCTCTATGTAAATTCTTTCTCCAACTACAATATCCCGCTCTATGCACCTGCTACTGCCATAGCGACCTATCAGACAACCAGCCATTGGAGTAAATTTGCGTCGTTTGTGGCGTTGAGTGGTGATGAGCCCGGAACGCTCCAGTGCGCAAAGCCCACCATCACGTATAAGGATGGCGAGATAACGTTTGGATGCGAGACGGAAGGAGTTACATACCACTACGCTCTTACAACACCATCAGGCTCAGAGGCCGACGGCAATAATATTCAGGTGCATACAACCTATACTGTTACCGTCTATGCCAAGAAGGACGGCTATCTGAACTCTGAAACAGCTACTGCAGAAATCGACGTGCGTGGCCTGAAGGGCGACGTGAACCAGGACGGCAAGGTGTCAATTACCGATGCCGTAAGTGTGGTGAACATCATCCTTAATAATGGTGAAAGCGAAGCTCCAGCATCGGAAATAGAGGAACAAGAGGCAGAGTAAGGGATGCAAAAGTGGCAGCCACCAACCATCAAAATTTGGTACACAGCGCCCGCCGTGCGTTCACGCGGCGGCCGCCGCGGATAGGCTCGGCGCCCGCCGCGTGATTCCTCGGCGGCCGCCGAGGGGTCAGCCCGCCTGACACTCTCTCCCTGTCCGCATGGTCCTCCCTCCCTGTTTGCACGGTTCTCTCACCCTGTCCGCACGGTCTTCTTAACCCGTCAAGAGCGTCCTTCATAGACGATAACAGGCACTCCTTCAACCGAGAAGTGCCTGACACCATGTGACATTGACCTTTTATTTCACTTCACATAAACCTTTTGCCCGTTGACTATATTCAATCCCTTCTGCAAGGAATTGACGCGCTGACCTTGAAGGTTGTAGATATGGCCACTGGCCTCTTCCTTCTTGTTCATCACCTCTACAATTCCCGTCGTTTGTGCTTCGAATTCACCAACGAACAACTCAAGACTATTCTCAACGGTAACCGTGTAACGGCCTTTTGCGTAATCAGAGATGTCGATGCTGAGGCCTACGATGGTGCCTGCGTTGATGGCTTTCTCGTAGACGACTTTGCCTGATTCGTTAGAAATGGTTACCTGATAGGCATCATCAAGCGGGTCAAGATTAATGCCTAACTGAAGGTCGTTGTATTCACCATATAGCGATTGTTCAATCTCACTCTTTCTCGGTGCCTTGACCTCTGGTGCCTTAGGCTGTAACTTGGTGGTGTGGGTGAAGTCGAAGCGCTTTCTGGGTGCTCCCATGCCTTCAGGTGTAGCCCCGTCCTCATATTCGTCGTTTAGGTAGATAACTTCATCGCCAACAGTACATGACATCAGGAACTCAGGCATATGATCTGCTGTCTCAGCATAGGCATTTCTTGTCGGACCGTCAATACCCCCGACACCTTCCAGCCAGATGGTTGAACCCGAGTGCCTCGTCGTACGAACCCTCTGTGGTGTAAGCTATCAACAGCATGCCAATGATGAATATGTACAATGTCCTCGTATACACCGTTGTTGACAGTTTTATTGTTTTTCGTTTGCAAAGTTACGACAAATAATCGAAAGTCGTATCTTTTCCCTATGGAAAATTTGCAAGCGTAAGAAAACGAGGAAACGCTAAGAATCAGGGAGTTGCGATAATGCATGCGCAATACCCTATGGAAATCTTAGGGCTGGGGTATGGAAAGAGAGCAATTTTCTTTCTCTCAGCCCATAGGCATCACCAATTATGAGATGTGGAACACCAATGCAAATTCAGTTGAATTGGTCAGCAAATTCAGTTAAATTGGTCAGCAAATTCACTGAATTTGGTGTACCGTTTAGCATCTTTGGTTTTGTAGTTGATATTGTTTTGTCTTATAAATGATATGTTCTTATTCAGTTCGAAAGGCTCACTGGTGCGTCAAAATAGGCTCTGCCTCTGGGAAGTCACTCCTGCGGAAGAGCTGATACAGAAGGAGGAAGAAAACTGTCTTCCTTGATATGAATCTCACAGTTGTCGAGCGACTCGATGATGGTCAATGACTCAATGCGACTGACACCATGGCGCTGCAAATACTCACGGCCATGCTGGAATTCCTTTTCTATGATGAACCCCATGCCCTCAAGGGTGGCACCGGCCTGCCGACAAAGGTCCAGAATGCCTAGGCCAGCATTGCCATAAGCCAGGAAGTCGTCGATGAACAGTACGTGGTCATCACTCGTGAGGTAGTCGCGGTTGATAATCATGTGGTACTCGGTCTGCTTGGTAAACGAACGGACTGTCGACACATACAGGTCGTCCATTGTAACGGGAACTTCCTTCTTGGCGAAAACCACAGGCAGCTCCAACATGTAACCCAGCATGATGGCTGGCGCAATGCCTGAAGCCTCGACGGTGATGATTTTGTTGACGTCCAAATCGCTGAACCGCTTGATAAACTCAATAGCCACCTGTTTCATCAGATAGGGGTCCATCTGATGGTTGATAAAGCGGTCCACCTTCAGGACACCTCCTTCCAGACAGCGTCCGTCAGAGAGGATGCGGTCGTTCAACACTTTTAATGAGCCTTTTGTTTTCATTTACCTTTTGTGTACTTTCGTGCAAGAGTCAGTTGCCTGTACGGAGATACTGCAGGGCGCGGTCAAGCTGGGTGTCAACGCCCTGATGGTACTGGTCTACATCGAGGGGCACTTCGATGTCGGGGGTGATGCCGATGCCTTCAAGGATACCCATATCCCTGGCAAAGAAGGCGGTAACGGGTATGTAGCAGAAGACGGGGGTGACGTCCTTCTCGCCGATGATACTGGAATAGGTGATGGTGTATGACTTGGGATCGGGATGGAGATAGCACAGTCCGCCCCAGGTTTTCATGCCGATGACACGTCCGTTGGGCATAAGCTTGGCGGTAAGGGTTGTCTGCTCGGCCATGCTGACGCTGCGACAGTTAGCCAGTACGACAACGGGCTCGGTGATTTCCTCACGGTCGACGTTGAGTGTGGGAATGACCTGTGGCAGCATGGAACCGTAGTCGAGACGTCCTACGCCGTTCTTGAAGCGGCAGTCACCCACGCGGTAGTTTTCCTTCGAGAGTAATGCACCCATGACGTACTGGAAGTCGTTCATATAGCCGCCGCCATTGCCGCGGACGTCGATGATGACGCCACCAAGGGCGCCTTTCTTGTGCAGCTGCTGTACAGCAAGGAACCATTTCTTCCAGACGCGTTGGACAGACTCTTTAAATTCTAAGACACAATCGGACGGTTTGGGGAAGATAGTGGCAAAAAAGCCTTCGTCAATCCAAGGCGAAAGCTGGAAACCGTCGAGATAGAAGTAGACGATGTTGCCCGGGAAGACGGCGTAAACGACCCTAACGCCGTTTTCATTTGCATTGGCATCATAGAGCTTCAGGCCAGGAATCTGGTAGGCTTCGTAGCGCACACAAAGGCGGTTGTAGTCTTCAATTGGCGTCTTACTGTTCGGTACGACACGGTATTCTTCCATGAAGCTGGTGAGCTCGCTGAGCAGGAATTTCTCCATGTCGGTAGGCTGGCTGACGGCTTCGAGCTGTGCGATGCGGTCGTGCACCTGCATGGTATCAACCGAGAAATAGTATGCACCCAATCTGGTGTTGCAGGCATCGTAGTCGAGCACTTCCCTCCTGGACACATAGCCGCTGATTGTGGGGACACAGTCCTGGGCAATGGTGTAGTCAGCACGATTCTTGTTGCGCAGGGAAGCAGGTGCCACCATGATGTAATTGCCGGTATGGTGGTTCTGCATCTGTATGGCCAGATGACCGTCGTGCAAGGGACTGACCAGTTCTTCCAGGAGCTCACGGAACTCATCGTCGGTGACGCTGTCCTTGCGGGCATCGAGTTCGCGGAAACGCGGCATGAACCTGTCGTAGACGCGGTCCCAGTCGAGACCGTATTCAGCCTCGTAGTCCCACAGGGCATAGTTGCAGTTCATGCCCTCCCAGAATATATCAAACTTCGCTGAGAAGCTTTTCTTGGCATCGTTGTACACCAAATCGTCGCTCTGACCATAGGACAGCAACGTATCGGCCTGTTCACGACAGGACGTAAGGCCAAGGAATGCAAGACACAGGAAAAATGGCAAAAGACGTTTCATAAGGCGAAATCAGAAGAAGTAAAACATGGTGGCAATCATGCCGATATAGGTATTGTAACGCGGGTCACGGATGCGCTGGTAGCGCTTCTGCGTGCTGGTGGTGCTGTAGTAGCAGCGGCCCTCGACCTGTGCAGCCCAACGGCGTGCAAATCGAAACTCCATGCCCAGACCTCCCACGGCTCCGAACTCCCAGCGCTGGTCGCGGTCGTCGTCGAACGAGCGGTTTTCCTCGATGAGGTAAGTCCTTTCGGTCACGGGATTGGTGTCGAAGCCGCGATAGCGACTGGCCATCCAATAAGCTCCGTAGAAACCGGCATTGCAGAAGCCGCGCAACTTGTCGCCACCAAAGCTGAACGACGCCATCACAGGCACCTGCAAATAATGGTTGTAGGTCTTGTTATCAACGGTACGCATGTAGTGGCTGCGCTTCAGGCGATAGCCCTTCTCAGCCCAGTTGACCTCGGCACGCACACCCAGCCAGCTCTTGAAGTCGTACTGTCCGACGATACCCGCCGTCGGTCCCCAAAGACCCTCGTAGCGGTAGTCGGTCATGTAGTGTCGGTCAACGTGATAGTCGTTGTGGCCATAGCCTCCTGAGACACCGATGCGCCATTGTGCGCTGGCCGTGACAGCCGCGAGGCAGGCAATCAATAATAAAGCCGTTTTCTTCATGTTGTTATGTCGTTATGTCGAAATGTCGTTTTTCCGTTATGCCGAAGATTATTTCCTCAACGCAATATTATAATTATAGTATTCGCGATTGCCTGTGATGTCCTTGACGATGCGCAGGAATGGCGGGAAATTGACGCTCTCCTCGTTGGCCACGCCCTTGGTCTCGAGTATCACAAGATTGCTGACGGGCTGGTGGAAGGTGTCAATTTCGAAATACTGTCCGCGCCAGATGAAGCTGCGGCGCGTCTTGCGAATGGTGGCACGATAGGGATCGGCCTGCTGCAGGAGCGACTCATAGAGGGCATTGCTGACCTGACGCTCGGTTTCGAGCACCTCGCCGGCAGAGATGCGCTTCTTCGTCTTGTGGACGTTGACGGTCTCGCCACCACGCCATGCCCTGCGGCGCAAACGTACTTCACAGCCTGGGTCGGCCACAAGGTAAGTCTGGGTAATCTCGCTCTCCACACATTCGGGCAGGTCGCCGACAATCTCAACCAGATAGGTTCGCTCGTCCTCGATGGGCTGCGGAATGCCCAGCACGTTGGATATCTCCTTCAGCACACGGTTAATCTTCGCGTCGAAGTCGTCGTGGTTGTTGATGACGCGCAGATGGGGATGACCCGTCCAGGCGCGGTTCACCTTCTTGTCCAGATCGCGGGCCAGCTGCAGACCCTCTTCGTTGGCCTGTTCGTAACGGTTGGCATTGGTCGCAACGGTATAGTACTGCTCGGCACCATCGGCAGCACTCACGAGATGGAGCACGGCATCGTAGCGCTGACGCATGTCGTTGGTCGACGTGCCGCACTTCTCACACAGGTCCTGCCACATCTCAGGGGCAATATATGCCGAGATGTCCAGCGTACCGCGGTCGCACACCACGAAAGTGGGCTTGGTGCAGGTCTCGGCCAACCGCATAAAAGAGTTCTCCAAGGCCAGCTGCGTACGCAGGATGGCCAACTCACCCTCGTAGTAGAGGTCGTAGTTGGGTGTCAGATAGCTCCAGCCGCCCTGACTATACATGGTGGGTACTTCCGGGACGGTAAACACCTTGAACCCCAGATTCGAGAAATGCTCAATGATGCGGACCAGTGCCGTTGTCTTGCCGGCACATGGTCCACCTGTCAGTACGATTCGCTTGATGTCTTTCATCGGCTGTCTACATATTCATGCCACCGTCGACCTGAATGACCTGACCGCTGACATAGCTGGAGAGGTCGGAAGCGAGGAAGGTAGCCACGTTGGCAATGTCCTCCACCTGACCGCCACGGCGCAAGGGTATCTTGTTGATCCACTCCTTACGGACCTCGTCAGGCAGAGCCTGAGTCATGGCAGTATCGATGAAGCCGGGAGCGATGGCGTTGGCACGGATGCCCTTAGGACCCATCTCCTGACCAATACTCTTGGCAAGAGCTATCAGACCGGCCTTCGAAGCGGCATAGTTGGCCTGACCGGCATTGCCGTGAACACCAACGACGCTGGCCATGTTGATAATCGAGCCACCACGCTGGCGCATCATGATGGGCACACAGGCATGGATGAAATTGAAGGCCGACTTCAGATTGACGGCGATAACGGCATCCCATTGCTGCTCGGTCATACGGAGCATCAGTCCGTCCTTCGTGATACCGGCATTGTTCACCAGAATGTCGATGGAGCCAAACTCTTCCTTGACAGCCTTGACCACTTCCTCGGTCTGGGCAAAATCGGCAGCATTCGAGGCATAGCTCTTGGCCTTGACACCCAGGGCTGCTATTTCCTGTTCAGTCTCCAGATTCACTTCCAGGTCGGTGAATGCGATGTTAGCGCCCTCAGAGGCATACTTCAATGCGATAGCCTTTCCGATACCGCGTGCAGCACCCGTAATCAGCGCTGTCTTTCCTTCTAATAATCCCATAATCTTTAAGTCTTTATAATGTTGAATATTTAATGTTTAATACTTAATGCTTAATCTTTCCCAGCGCACTATACACAATCTTGGCCACCTGGGGTTTCGTGTCTTCTTCCTTCATGCCATGGGCAATGCGGCCGTAGATATACGGCACTTCGAGGCCCTTGATACAATAGTGCGTGATATCGGCAACGAGATCGACATTATCGATATCGAACTCACCATCTTCCTTGCCTTCACGGAACACCTTGCGGAACAGTTCTATCTCAGCATCGTCGAAATGCTTGCGAACCTTCTCCACCATCCAGATGTTACGGAAGAATTCGGCACGCAGGTTACCATTGCGCACCACCGTCTCACGAATCATGCTCAGGTGCATGTAGATAAGCTCGATGATTTTCTCCTGAGGAGGAATACGCTTGGCAGCCACCTCGTCGAGTTTGTCGGACAAGCGTTCCAATTCAGACTCGATGACCGCATAATAGATATCTTCCTTGGACTTGAAATAGGTATATAGGGTGCGACGCCCCTTACCCGACGACTGAGCAATATCATGCATCGTCGTATTCTCCAGTCCGTTCTTTGCAAACAACTGACGGGCAACATCCACCAGTCTTTGTCTTGTCTTGATTATCGACATAATAGCCCTCCTAAAACCTTTTTACGGATTGCACATATTTATTAATGTGTGCAAATTTAGGCAATAGTTCTGAAATGGCCAAACTTTTTGGGGAAAAATATCACTTTAAAGGCTATTTATGCGTTTTTTATAGAAAAAATTTGGTGATTTCGCGGAAATATTGTACCTTTGCACCCGATTTTAACAATCACACTATTAACATCGCGGAGTGGAGCAGTTGGTAGCTCGCCAGGCTCATAACCTGGAGGTCGCATGTTCGAGTCCTGCCTCCGCAACTAAGAAAACAGATGTAGCCCCTTAGATAAGGGGCTTTTTTTAACCAAAAACTGAGAGAAAGCAATGAAAAAAGTATTGATAGTAGCAGTCATCCTGCTCGTGGGTGTGCTGATGGCCAAAACGGTACCCGACAAGAAGGCTCACAAGGATGCCATGATGAAAGCCGTCGAGGAATACGTGGACGAAGAAGCCGAAAAGAAAGGTATGGGCGACAATGTGCTGACGACTCTGGGCAAGGGCATTGTCAACAAAACCATTGAAGTAGCACTGAACTCCAAGCTTGAGGTAGACAATTTCTACCTGTTCAATATGACTCACGTACAACTGGGCGAGGACAGACAGACGCTGTCGCTGGGCATCTTCGACCATGTGTTCACCTTCGACAAGGAGATGTTGCGCGACGCCTTGGAGTCGGCAGCACTCGAGAAAAGGTCGGCCAAGCAGGAGCGCAAGGCTGCCAAGCTGGCTGCTAAAGAGGCCAAGAAACTGGAGAAGAAGCTGAGGAAGGAACAACGCAAGCGCGAGAAGGCTGCCCGCAAGGAGGCCAAACGCCGTGCCAAGGAACAGCGCCGCAAGGAGAAAGAAGCCCGCAAGAAGGACAAGGACTAATCCTATATATATAATAAGGTACGCGAGGAACGACGATGATGAAACTGATTAGTTGGAACGTCAACGGACTGAGAGCCTGTCAGGGAAAGGGCTTCAGCGAGGTGTTCAAACAGCTGGACGCCGACTTCTTCTGCCTGCAGGAGACAAAGATGCAGGAGGGACAGCTAGACCTGCAGTTTGAAGGCTATCGGTCGTATTGGAACTATGCCGAGAAGAAAGGTTACTCAGGTACGGCGATATTCACCCGACACGAACCGCTGAAGGTGACTTACGGCATTGGCATCGAGCAGCACGACCACGAAGGCCGCGTCATCACGCTGGAGATGGCAGACTTCTATCTGGTAACTTGCTATACGCCGAACTCGCAGGACGGACTGAAGCGACTGGAGTACCGCATGTCGTGGGAGGATGACTTCCGTAACTACCTGAAAATGCTCGACCAGCAGAAGCCCGTCATCCTTTGTGGTGACCTGAACGTGGCCCACGAAGAGATAGACCTGAAGAATCCGAAGACAAACCGCATGAACGCCGGCTTCACCGACGAGGAACGCGGAAAATTCACCGACCTGCTCAGCAACGGCTTCATCGACACTTTCCGCACGCTGTATCCCGAACAGGTGACCTATTCGTGGTGGTCGTACCGATTCCAGGCCCGCCAGAAGAATGCGGGGTGGCGCATCGACTACTTCGTGACCAGCGAACGCCTGCGTCCCCAGATTGCCGACGCCAAAATCCATACGGACATCATGGGTAGCGACCACTGCCCGGTGGAATTGACATTAAAGATAGAACATTGATATATTACCTTTATTATTAACATTTTAAACAAAAAAGCTATGAAGAAAGTAATTTTAGTAGTAATGGCCGTAGCTGCCATCAGTTTCAGTTCGTGTGGTAACAAGACTCAGCAGGCAGAAGAGACTGTTGACTCTGTAGCAATCATCGACTCATTGGCTAGCGAGGCTGCCGAGGCCAGCATCAGCGCCCTGTCGGAGCAGATTGAGGCCCAGGATGCCAACAAGCTTCAGGAAGTATTGGTTAGCGTCAAGGAGAAAGTGGCAGAATTCATCAAGAGCAATCCCCAGGTCGCCCAGGAGTATGTGATTAAGGTGCAGAACTTCCTGAAGGAGAATGCCGACAAGGTGAAGGCAATCGTTGGTGACAATGCTGCCGTAGCTGCTGCCGTGAGCGCCATTACCGACATTGAGCCCGCAAACGTGGTAAACGGTCTGCTGGAGCAGGTTGGTGACGCTGCCGAGAATGCTAAGGATGCGGCCGTCGATGCTGCTGAAGATGCTAAGGAAGCTGCTGAGAATGCCAAGGATGCTGCTGTCGACGCTGCCAAGGATAAGGCTAACGAGGCTATCGACAACGCAGCCAATAAGACGAAGGAAGCTATCGGACTGTAAAGTCTGGAATGACAGGTCGAGAAGGCTTTTTTAGCCTGACTGCTAAACCTGTATCAACACCAAATTCCTGAGACAATCGCTAATCTTTTTAAAAAAGTTTGGCTGTCTCAGGAATTTATTATATCTTTGCATGAAAAACCAGAACGATGAAAGCAATACAGACATTCCAGGAGTTGAAGGAACGCGTACTGGCGCGCTCACAGTCATACCGTATTGCGGCCGTAAAGCCTGAGGACGAGGCCACGCGCGAAGCATTACGACGCATTCAAGAAGAAGGATTGGCAGAGGTTATCACCGTTGACGGCGATACACCCGAAGCAGCAGCCCAAGAGGCCGTGGCATTAGTAAGAAACGGCAAGGCCGACGTACTGATGAAGGGGCTGATAGGCACAGACCAGTTGCTGCGTGCCGTACTGAACAAAGAAACGGGCCTGCTCCCTTCAGGTCATGTACTCACTCACATGGCAGTAGCCGAACTCCCCAACTACCCGAAGTTGCTCTACTTCACCGATGCTGCCGTCATTCCCTACCCTACCCATGAACAACGGATAGAACAGGTGCACTATGCCGTGCAGATTGCTCACCAACTGGGCATCGAGGAACCCAAAATTGCACTCATCCATTGTGCCGAACACGGTGGCAAACAATTCCCGTTTGTCGATGGCTATGCTGACATCAAGCAGCAGGCTGCAGCAGGAGACTTCGGCGCATGTCTTGTCGATGGTCCAATGGACGTCCGTACGGCCTGCGATGCCGAAGCGCTGCGTACCAAGCACATGACATCGCCGCTCAATGGTGAGGCCGACGTGCTGGTACTGCCAGATATCGAGGCAGGGAACGTTTTCTACAAAACGCTGTCATTCTTTGCCTCAGCCCGTACTGCAGGCATGCTTTGCGGTACGATAGCACCTGTCGTAGTGCCCTCTCGAGGCGACGATGCAGAGGCCAAGTTCAACAGCGTTGTCTTTGCACTCGCCAGTCTATAACGGGAACTTTGAACTATGAAAATCCTTGTCGTCAATCCAGGCTCTACAAGCACCAAGATGGCCGTCTTCGAAGACGAGAAGCCTGTCTTGCTTCGTAATATATCACACTCTGCCGAGGAACTGGCACCTTTCGGTAACATCATCGAACAGCAGGACTTCCGAAGGAAGTTGGTACTCGGCGAGTTAGAGGCTGCCGGTATACCTCTGGAGTTCGATGCCGTCATCGGACGCGGCGGACTGGTGAAGCCCATCAGCGGTGGTGTGTATGAAATCAACCAGCCCATGCTCGACGACACCCTGCACGGCTGTGTCATGCATAGCCATGCCTGTAATCTGGGCTGCCTCATTGCCCACGAGATAGCTTCCATCATCAATACCCAGCACCCATCACGCAACGCCAAGCACCCGAAATGCCGTTCCTTCATTGCCGATCCTGGTGTTGTTGATGAGCTGTCACCATTAGCACGCATCAGTGGTTCACCCTTGATGCCACGTATTGCCATCTGGCATGCCTTGAACCAGCGTGCCATCGCTCGTCGCTATGCCCGTGGAATAGGTAAGGAATACGAGGATTTGAACCTGATAATCTGTCACTTAGGCGGCGGCATAAGTGTGGCAGCCCACGAAAAAGGCAAAGCCATCGACACGAATAATGCGCTGGACGGCGAAGGGCCATTCTCGCCTGAGCGTGCTGGCAGCCTGCCATCCGTCGACCTCATCCGTCTGTGCTTCAGCGGCAAATACAACGAGCAACAGTTGTTGAAGCGTATTGCCGGAAAAGCAGGTCTGAACGCTCATTTGGGAACGAACAACATGCGGGAGATTCTGGAGCGCATCAAGCAGGGCGACAAACATGCTGAACTGATTGTCGACGCCATGATTTACCATATTGCCAAGAACATTGCTGCCGAGGGGGCCGTACTCTGCGGCAAAGTCGACGCCATCCTCATCACAGGTGGTATGGCACATAGCGACTATCTGATTGAGAAGTTGCGCCAACGCATAGGTTTTCTGGCCCCAGTCTACGTCTTCCCTGGTGAGGACGAGATGGAAGCGCTGGCACTTAATGCCCTTGACGTACTGAGGGGCAAACGAGAAGCCAAGGTATATGATTGATGTTATAGATGTAGGAAGAACGGAAGCCTTTACAGTGCTTCCGTTCTTTCTATGATTTCCAGGCACATGCGACTGTTATGGTAAGGACACTTCCAGAAGCCGGCCTTGTCGTCGACGGTATTGAGTGTACCGTCGGCATGACGGCTCCAATGCCATTCACCATGCTCATAGTCGATAATGTTCTGCTTGATATAGTCCCAACAGCATAGCGCCCTTTGCAGAGCATCCTTGTCACCAAAGTGCTGCCACAGATTAAACCATCCGACCACGTTCTCAGCCTGTACCCACCAATGCAAGTCGTCATCGACATGACCCGTGTCGAGATTGGCTTCATGTATCATAGAACCGTCAGCACGAAGTCCCTTTTCAGAAGCTTTGGCCACTTCACGCACGATAGGTTCTACCTTTGCCAGCACTTTTTGGTCGCCCAGCACCAATGCTGCCTCATGCATCAGCCATGAACACTCGATATCGTGACCATAGCTTTCCAAGTGTCCTGCCCCACGCGTCCAGTCCATATCGAAAAAGAGGTCAAGGTGGTGGGTTTCTGGATTCAGGATGCGGTCAGTAAAGATGTCGATGATGTTACGGAGCGATGCTTCCACGCTCATGAAGGTTTCCATCGGCACACTAATACCAACAGGTAACACCGAACCGATAGCCGGTACATAGTCACACGATTCCTGTGCACGGAATTCCTTCAAACAGCGAAAGAGGTTTGCGTATGGCTCAATAATGTGCAGGTGGGTATTCTGCGACTTGGGATAGTTGGCATCATATTCCGAGAGACGCATGTCGGCTATGGGTTGCCAATCACGTGTACAGGCCTCGATATAGCCGTTGTGCTCATGGTCAAGTGCATGTTCCTCAATGCAGTCATACAGCTGAAGGGCATAGTCAAGGGCCTCATGGTCACCTGTAGCCCGTGCATATTCCGACAGACCGTAGATAGCAAAACCGATGGCATAGAACTGCTTCTTGGTATCCAACGGGTTTCCCTTGTAGTCGAGACTCCAATAAACGCCTCCATACTCATGGTCGATGAAGTGGTCGATGAAGTATTCCTTGGCACGGGTGGCTGCAGCTAAATAATCTTCTAGAGGTTCTAGATTATCTAGATTCTCTAGAGTTTCTAGACTGGAAAGCACTCGGTAGGCCGCAGAGAACGACCAGAGGATGCGTGCGTTCAGAATGGCACCTTTCTCTGCCTCGGGGTGCAACACCTCATTAGCATCAACACGGCCGTAGAAGCCTCCGTTCTCACGGTCCTGCATCTTATCCAGCCAAAAGCGCAGGATGTTGTTTACCACAACATCCTGCATTTCTTTTCTCAGTGTTTCTACTGAAAACATCTTTATCCTTAATCGTTAATCCTCAATGGAACGTATCTCCTTCAGTTGAGCATTAATACTCTTGATACGCTCGGTAGTCAGCGGATAGAACCACACCACACACATGGAAACTAAAGCTACACAAGCAGGAATGAAGCTCATGAGCCAGCGCAGGCACATCAGGGCATCATCTGGCTGTACCACACCTGCAGCCAGCTGGGTAGCATCGGTAATATAGCCGAAGCTGTCGAGCAGCCACAGAACAGCAGCACCACCGATGGCACCGCCAAACTTCTGGGCCATTGACGACGACGAGAAGATAAGTCCCGTCGAAGCGGTATTGAACTCCAGTTCAGCATAGTCGCTGACGTCGGCATACATCGACCATACCAACGGTGACATGATTCCCGTCAGAATGCTGATGAGTATCTGGAATATCAGCATAGTCCAATAACCGGTAGATGTACAGGGAATAAAATAGAACAGGATGCTCAGCACTACCAGCGAGGCGTTAACCATGATGAAGGTCGATTTCTTGCCCAACTTATTAGAAATAGGTACGCACGAGGCCACACCCACCATGTTCGACACTTCACCGACTCCCAGGAACAGGCCAGCATAGAAGGCAAACATCAGTCCGAAGAACACCAGACTAACATTAGCACCAATGATGTCCTGGAAGAAGTAAGCCACCGTAGCACCACGCACAGTATTGAACAGGTTGAAGCACAGGGCGGCACCGATAAGCAGCCACCAAGGCTTGTTGGAGAGAAGTGCCTTGAAGTCGCTACCCACGCTGACGGTAGAAATGGTTTTCAGATGTTCACGCGTCATGCTGAAACAAATCAGGAACATGACGAAACAGGCAGCAGCAATAACGACCATAGCCCAGAACCATCCCTCAGGAGTGTTGTAGCCGCCCATCATATTGGTAAGCGGTTCCCAGAGGAACAACGAGATGAATGAACCGCCATAGGCGAAGAACATACGGAACGAGGAGAACACGGTCTTCTCATTGGTATCGTCAGTCATCACACCCAGCATAGCACCATAAGGCACGTTGATTCCTGTGTAGACGGTCATCATGAGGATGTATGTGACATACGCCCAAATGAGTTTTCCACCGTAATTCAGATCGGGCGTGGTAAACAGCAGAATACCCGCTATGGAGAAGAACGGTGCCACCCACAAGAGGTATGGACGATACTTTCCCCATTTGGTATTCGTACGATCGGCTATGATACCCATCATGGGGTCTGACACAGCGTCCCAGATACGTGTTACCAATACCAACACGCCGGCATCGACAAGCGACAATCCGAAGATGTTGCTGTAGAAGAACGGTAGATAATAACTGAATATCTTCCAGAACATGCTGGATGACATATCGCCAAATCCATAGGCGATTTTTTCTTTTAAGGTTGACTTCGTCATATTAATAGTTATGAATAATGATTATAAGTTTCGATTCTTTGCTATCAGTTTCTTAATGGTTTCAACGCTGGCAGCGGTATAGAGTCCATCCTCGGGCGTATTCATACAATAGTCTACCAGCTTGTCGACAGTTGAAGTGGCTACATGCATACGAGTATCAGCCGAAGCATAGTAGATAAACACCTTGCCGTCATGATCAACTATCCAGCCATTAGCGAAGGCTACGTTCATCACGTCTCCCAGATACTCGTCGCCCTGTGGTACGAGGAAGAAACCTCCTGGCTGGGCAATGACCTTCGTGGGGTCATCGAGTGCCGTCATATACATATACAACACATAGCGCAAGCCATCAGCTGTGGCACGCACGCCATGAGCCAAATGCAGCCAGCCCTTCGGTGTCTTGATGGGGTGTGGTCCCTCACCGTTCTTCACCTCGGTAATGGTATGATAGTGACGGGCATTGATAATCTTCTCTTCCTTGATCTCGGCATGCGTAATGTCATCCACCAAAGCCCAGCCGATGCCACCACCACTGCCTGTATCGATGAAGCCATCCTGTGGACGCGTATAGAAGGCATACTTGCCATCAACGAATTCAGGATGCAGCACCACGTTGCGCTGTTGGCTCTTCGTCTTCAGATCGGGCAGTCGTTCCCACATTTTCAAATCTTTGGTACGGGCAATACCTGCCGTAGCGGTTGCTGCACTAAGATTGCCAGGCAGACTGTCATCGTGACGCTCAGCACAGAACACACCGTAAATCCAGCCATCTTCATGCTGAGTTATACGCATGTCATAGATATTGGTAGCTGGCACAACATCGTCGGGCATAGTAATCGGTTCTTCCCAGAAGCGGAAGTTGTCAACACCATTGGGCGATTCGGCCACAGCAAAGAACGACTTACGGTCGGCACCTTCTACGCGTACCACTAAACAGTATTTGCCCTGCCATTTGATGGCTCCTGAGTTGAGCGTCGCATTCATCATAATGCGCTGCATCAGATAGGGATTATCTTTCTCGCAAAAGTCATAGCGCCACTCCAAAGGCGTATGCTCTGCCGTCAGAATGGGATTCTTCCATTTCTCATAGATGCCATTCCCCCACTCCAGGGGTTCGTTCTTTTTAGTCAGCAACTCCTCGTGGTGTTTCCGCAGAGCTACCACCTTCTGTTCAAATTCAGTCATCTTATTACTTTCGATTTGACGATTTAAGTTTTATTGTATGTTTTATTTGATTTCGTTTAAGAAGAGTACGTTGTCCTTCGCGTACATTTCTTTAAAATACGGTGCATCGGGCTGCGAGGGTGACGGACCAAACCACTCTTCCTTGTAGTTACGCCACACGAGGAAGTAGCTTATGGGGTATTTGTCCAACACAGGAGTCAGCGTCGTCGTCCACCACGTCGGGTCGGTCAAATTCTTCAGGCCGCATTCTGTCAGAGCTGCTATCTTGTCGTGATTGGCTGCAAATTTTGTCAACATGGCCAGATTGGCATCCAACTGAGCCACAAAATCCTCTTTCGTACCCCATTGATAGCCATCGATACCTACCACACCGATGCGATCATCACCAGGATAGCGCTCCAAATATTTGTCTTCCGTCAGGTTAGGAGCCATACCGGGCGAATAGGCCCACAGCAGGTTGTCGAAACCGTCGGCATTCAGCTTGTCCTGTAGCATATTCCACAAAGCCTTGTATTCGTCGGCTGTACAAAGCTTCTCACCCCACCAGAACCAACTGCCCGTATTCTCGTGCCAGGGACGGAAAAGGATGGGAATTTTCTGACCATTGGTAGTCTTCAGCTGAGCCAAGAAATCCGACACACGCTGCATCCACGTCTTGAACTTCTCATACTGAGTACCACCTTCGAGCACATTCTTCACAACAGTAGTGTCGCTGATGTCCCATGCCGAACCCTCAGGGAATTTCTGTCCAGCATTGCCGCCACCCTCAATCGTCGTCACAGGGTTACGCGGATGCCAGCTGATGGTGACGATACCACCACGCTCATGATGCTTGATGATTTCCTCGACCATACGGGTAAACGGCACACTGTCCAGATTCTTCTCGTCGCCCATCTCGATGCCGCCCAACTCAAAGCCCATCACGGCTGGCCAGTCGCCACAGACGTTCTTCACATCGCTTGAGTCTTGGTCGTAGCCCCACGTCAGGCCATAGAACGGGTCGTCCTGATGGCCGAACATATAACCTTTCTGTCGGAGCGTGTCCAAGCGTTCCATCAACTGCTGGGCCGCAGTCTTCTCTGTTTCAACCTTCTTGGTTGTTGTGCAGGCTACAATTGCCAGTCCTGCCACTATTATTGCCAAAATCTTCTTCATATCTTCTTTATTCGTGCGGTAACATTGCGTGCCACACTTTGCACCTTTAGTTCAAAAATTATTCACTATTCACTTTACCTCAACATCATCTGCTTCAACATCCAATTCTCCCATTCATCCCATTGTTCCTGAAACCAGAAATGCCACGTAGCTTGGTAGGGTGAAATTTCTTTGGGTCCCTTCACCGTGTTATACGTGGCCCATGCAGTCGTTGGCGGCACCACGTCGTCGTTATAGCCAAAGGAGAACCAGCCTTTTTGGTTATTGTCAATAAGTCGGGCAAAATTCACGCCGTCGTAATAGCGCGAGGTTTCAATCTGCTTCTCCTGACCCTTGCCCTTATTCCAGTAGAAGTAGTGTGGCCAACCGCATGCCACGCCTTGGAGCGATGCTGTATGGTCACAAAGTGCTGCATGCACAGGGGCATAGTACGTGATGCGTTTGTCCAGTCCGGCCGTAGCCAACGACAGGAAGCCTCCCTGACTCGATCCCGACACACCCAGTTCCTTACCGTTCCACGGTGTGTACTGTTCGATGTAGTCCAATGCCCGTATACAACCGATGATGACCCGCTTGTAGTAGCTGTCGTCGCGGTTGTCCATACCCCAGTTCCAATAGTTCATCAAGGCACCGTTAAACACGTCGTCGTACACCTTCTGATCCATTGTTACCGAAATGCCGTGAATACCTATTTCTAACGTAATGGCACCCTGTGAAGCAGTATAGATGTCACCACCATAGGGACGCACGCCAGCTCCGGGAACGCGTAATAGTGCAGGATACCTTTTTATTTTGCCAGGATTGGCCTCTGCATCTTTATCCACGGGTACGCACAAAATACCGTACGTACGCCAGTTCCATTGTATATTCTGGAAGCTGATTTCATAGACGTTAACATCTTTCGTACAACGCTCTGGCAGCAGACGCTTCGTGGGATTAAGGTCAATCTTGCGCGCCTCGCGGATAGTCTTTTGCCAATAGTCGCTAAAGTCGTCAGGCATCACTGTCGTGGGCTGCAGCTTCTCCGGCGAAAAGGCCGCACCGCAAGCTCCCTTGTACTCCTTGTCGTTCACATGAGCGGTAACGTCTACACGATAGAATCCGGGCTTCGTCATCTTACCTTTCAGCGTCAGCGTACCGTCTTTCAGCACTACGCCCTGTTTCTTGACATCCTGATACATTTCAGGACCGGCAGCATAGTCCACAGTAACATTGTCCAGCAGGGTGTTCGACTTCGTCACGCAGACCTTAAACGTCGCTGTTTCTCCCACCTCATAGCGCCAGTCCTGATGGTCGGGCACTACCGTCACCTGAATGCTGTTACCACGAATCTGCGCAACAACAGGCAAGACGCCGATAAACATTGTTAGTAACACAAAAAGACTGCACTTACTCATGATTGCCTGGCATTTAGTTTGATGGATTCCATTTTCGTTTGCAAAGATAACCATATTTTTCGAAAATCCACAATAAATTACTGTTTTTTTACGATTCTATTCACCTGTTCGTGGATTATGGCCAACGTCGTGCTATCGCTAGCGAACACGCTATTCAGACCTTGAGCCTCCTGTGCTGGGTCGTTGGTGTAGTCGTCACCCACTTGCCATTGTTCGTGCTGGGGTTTGGCAAAACCGCCCCAACCCCAGAAGTTGCAGCCTGCAAAGTTGCCACCCTGCCCAGCATTGTCGGCCACCAGCGAGAACACATATTTATAATAGCCGTCACGACCGTTTGTCGGTGCATCGAGCGAGAACTTGAAGCCATCGCGCGGATAGCCAAATTCCTCCATTACCAGAGGTTTATTAAGTTTGTTGCAGATGGCCAAATGGCGGTCGATATACTCCTTCGTATTCTCGCAGGCGCGAGGCAGATTCTCCAGTAGCGAGTCGGGCTTGGCCCAACCCCAATTGTACGGCCAGAGGTGGACATTGCAGTAGTCGACATTTTTGTCCGAACAGATACGCTCCCAGCTTTCGAAGTCGTTCTCGCAACCCCATGCACCCTCACTGCCGACACTAATCAGATGGTTCGGATCCAGACTGCGAATCAACGCCGAGGCCTCGCTGAGCCATTTCTCGAATGCCGGCAGTGCTTCCTTCGAGAAAGCTCGCGGCTCATTGCCTATCTGCCACGACATGATGGTTGGATCGTCCTTGTAAGGCACGCCAGTATAGCGGTTGGTACGACTGATGATGAATTTTACGTAGTCATAGAACAACTGGTGTGCCTTCTCGTTCGTGGCATACTTCGACATAGCCTCCATAAATGCGGGATAGCCGGCCTCATCGGGACGCGGTTGCTTACCGGCACCGGCATGCTCAAGGTAGAAGCCATAGCCACCACTCCACTCCCACGAGTTATTCAGATAAAGTACAGCAACCATGTCGCGCCGTCCCATCTCCTGCAACAGCCAATCCAGTCCGGCCAGAATGGTGTCGTTGTAGACACCCGGAGCCTCCTGTAGCGTTGGTTCAACCTTGGTTTTCACGCCACGCTCACCGTCCGAGCCAACCAAAACACGCAGGTTATCGATGCCCATGCGCTTCATCTCGTCCAGCTCATGCCCTAAACGCTCACGATTACCGCCCTGTCCTTCCGAGCCCAGTATGGCACCGTACCAAAAGTTCGTCCCTACATAATAATATGGTTGTCCGTCACGGATGAAATGTCCGTTCTTGACGCGCACAAAATCCTGTTGTGCTGTTTTCTGTTGCTGACAGGCTGTTGTGAGTACCATCGCAACAACAAAGAGTATTAACTGTTTCATTTTGTAGTCTGATGTCGAAATTATCGGCAAAGTTACGAAAAAAACTTAATTCTTAATTCCTAATTCTCAATTAATTTGTACCTTTGCACGCAAAAGTATCGAAAATGAAAAAGAAAGTATTATTGACAACACTCGTTTTACTGACAACAGCACTCTTTGCTGCCGCCCAGATAGTTGAGCCCGTCAAATTCCGCACAGAACTGAAGAAAACTGGCGACGAACAGGCCGAACTACTCTTCACCGCCACCATCGCCCCAGGCTGGCACCTCTATTCCACTGAATTGGGCGAAGACGGACCTATTGCCGCTTCGTTTCATGTTAACCACATGACGGGTGCCGAGACGGTGGGCAAACTGACACCGCGGGGTAAGGAAGTGAAGAAGTACGACCAAATGTTCGGTATGGAACTTCGATACTTTGAGAACACCGCACAGTTTGTACAGAAAGTTCGTTTCACCGATTCCCAATACGACATCGACTGCTACCTGGAATACGGTGCCTGTAACGATGAGATGTGCTTACCACCCTCGTCAGCAGAGTTGAAAACGAGTGGAACGGTCAAAATGAAAGGAATGGACACGGAGGCAAACAATGACACAGCGGCAGACAGCGACACAGGAACCAACGAGAAGCCAACGGCCATAAATGACAGTACAAAAACTGAACTATCTGCAGATAGCATACTGAAAACAAACCAGTTATGGTTACCGGTTATAGAAGAATTAAAATCCTTAGAAACTGGTGCTAACAATGACACATCAGCAGCATGGTGGCTCATCTTTCTACAGGGATTGCTGGGCGGATTCATCGCCTTGTTCACACCGTGCGTCTGGCCCATCATTCCCATGACGGTGTCGTTCTTCTTAAAGCGCAACAAAGACCGTAGCAAGGCGATTCGAGAAGCCACAACCTACGGATTGTCCATCGTTGTCATCTACGTATTGCTCGGACTATCCGTCACCCTGCTCTTCGGAGCCAGTGCACTCAATGCCCTGGCCACCAACGCTATGTTCAATATCTTTTTCTGCCTGCTGCTAGTAGTATTTGCGGCATCATTCTTTGGAGCCTTCGAACTGACACTGCCGTCATCGTGGTCGAACAAGATTGACCAGAAGTCGGAATCGACCACCGGTCTGTTCTCTATCTTCCTCATGGCCTTTACGCTGGTTCTGGTATCCTTCTCGTGTACAGGTCCTATCATCGGTTTCCTTTTGGTGGCCGTATCGACGCAAGGTAGCATCCTCAACCCCACCATAGGAATGCTGGGATTTGCCATTGCACTAGCCATACCCTTCGCACTCTTCGCCTTCTTCCCCACGCTGCTCAAATCAGCACCAAAGTCAGGCGGATGGATGAACACCGTGAAGGTAATACTGGGATTTATCGAACTGGCTTTTGCCCTCAAGTTCCTGAGCGTCGCCGACCTGGCATACGGATGGCACTTGCTCGACCGCGAAGTATTCCTCTCTCTATGGATTGTTATCTTCGGACTAATGGGCGCCTACTTGTTGGGCTGGATACGTTTTCCGCACGATGACGATAACCACCGCACCAACGTACCGCAATTCTTCCTGGCAATGGCCTCGCTGGCATTCACTGTCTATATGATTCCTGGACTCTGGGGCGCCCCGCTGAAGTCTATCAGCGCATTTGCACCTCCCATGAACACACAGGACTTCAATCTGCAGAAATCCGTCACCGAGCCACGTTTTCTTGACTACGAACAAGGTATGGCCGCTGCCCGTGCCGAGGGCAAGCCGGTCATCATCGACTTTACGGGTTTTGGATGCGTCAACTGCCGCAAGATGGAGGCAGCTGTATGGAGCGACCCGCAGGTAGCCGACCTGCTTAACAACAAATATGTGCTTGTGTCGCTCTATGTCGACGACAAAACGCCCTTACCCCAGCCCATCGACATCACCGAAAACGGCCAGCAGCGTACGTTGCGCACTATAGGTGACCGTTGGAGCTATCTGCAGCGCACGAAGTTCGGTGCCAATGCCCAACCCTTCTACGTTCTGCTATCCCCAGACGGCAAACCACTTACCGGTAGCCGTGCCTACAACGAAAATATCAGCGAATACGTCGCTTTCCTCCGTCAAGGACTGGAAAACTTTCGATAAGCGTCAAGAGCCAGAGCACTATCGGTAAGCACCAGGGATGTGTATATCACCACGGCACAAATACCTTTGATTTTTTAAAAAGCCAACAGTCAGCGCATCGGCTCAAACTGATCGCGGAAGAAGTTGATGCACTGGCGGAACAAATGGTAACGAGTGTTGCCACCGTAGATGCTGTGGTTGCGATTGGTGTAGACTAGCTGACGGAAGTCTTTGTCGGCCTGAACTAATGCCTCGGTGTATTCGGCTGTATTGCGAAAGTGTACGTTATCGTCGGCCATACCGTGACAAAGCAGCAGTTCACCATGCAGCTGTGCGACACGCGTGATGGGACAATCGTCGTAGCCCGCGGCATTCTCCTTCGGCGTGCGCATGTAACGTTCCGTATAAATGGTGTCGTAATAGCGCCACGATGTTGGTGGTGCGATGGCTATGCCGGCAGCGAAGACGGGACGACCCTCTGACATCGACATCAACGTGTTGAAGCCACCGAAGCTCCAGCCCCAGATTGCTATGCGGTCTTTGTCGACAAAGGGTTTGTGACCCAACCACAGGGCGGTTTCCACTTGGTCGCGTGCCTCAAGGCGTCCCAACTGCTGGTATACGCACTTCTCGAAGTCGACGCCCCGTCCGCCTGTACCTCTTCCATCGACACACACGCAGACAAAGCCCTGCTGGCAGAGGTACTGCTCGAGGATGGCTCCCTGGCTGTACATGCCAATACCCCAGCGATTGGCAACCTGCTGGTTGCCCGGTCCGCCATACTGATACATGATGACGGGATAGCGCTTCGAGGCATCGAAATGAGCAGGTTTCAGCATCCAGCCATTCAACTTGACTCCCTCGCCGGTAGTGAAGGTGAAGAGCTCTGGCTTGGCGAGGTTATAACTGCTCAGTTTCTGACACAACACTTGGTTGTCAATAAGCGTCGACAATACCTTGCCGCCATTGTTGCACAGGTTGTAGACAGGCGGTGTCACAATGTCGCTCCATATATGGATGAAGTACTGATAATTCGCGCTGAAGACGGCACTATTCCAGCCAGCCTTAGGCGTTAGGCACTCGCGTTTGCCGTCCTTGCGAGCTACCCACACCTGCTGCTCCGTAGCACTCATTGTTTGTTCGACAGCGTTGGAAAGCGGCTCATGCGAAGCATAATAGGTATTTCCAGTTGTCTCGTCGTATCCATAGACGTCGCTGACCTCGTACTGGCCGTCATCAATCTGTCGCAGTAGCTGTCCATTATAGTTGTACAGGTACAAGTGCATCCATCCCGAGCGGTCGCTGGGAAGCAGAATGTGGCGGTCGGTAAAGCGGATACCGTCGAAAACTTCCTCACGGACATACTTATCGACCTTTTCCTCGATAACCTGCCGACACACCGTCGACAGCGGGTTACACAGGAAGATGCGCAGGCAGTCCTGATGGCGGTTCATGGTGAAGACGGCAACAAGAGAATTGCCTTCTGCGTTTGCAGTCTGCGAGGCATTGGTGGGCTGTCCAGCAATAGTCGTAATGCGCGGCACATAGCCGTCGGCATCTACCGGCAACTTCAACTGACGGGTCTGTCGGCTGGCAATATCGAAGCTCCACACGCTAACCGTCGAGTTGCCTTGTCCGGCAATGGGATATTTATAGGTATAGGCACCTGGATATTCTGCGAATTCAGACTGTTCCGGCTTCAGACCCTTGAACAGCGGCATGCTGTATTCAGGTACGGCCTTCTCGTCGTAGCGCACCCATACGAGCTGCTTGCTGTCGGCCGTGAAAACCATCGAACGAGCTGTACTGAACTCCTCTTCGTTGACCCAGTCTGGAATACCGTTTATGACTTCATTACGCTTGCCATCATTTGTAATCTGCACTTCCGCGTTATCGTACAACAACTTGACTATAAAGATGTTATTGTCTCGCACAAAGGCAATCTGCAAACCGTCTGGCGAGAATACCGGCGACTGCTGCGGTCCGTTGTCAGAGAGCGGAGCCAAACGATTATTGCGTACCGTATATATATAATAGGTGGCAGTGAATGAATGGCGGTAGATGCTCTTGGTAGCAGTTTGGATGAGCAAACGCTGACCGTCTGGGCTCACGATGTAGCCGTCGATGGCAGACAACTGGGCACCTTTGGCGGTAGTAACGTCGAAGAGTACGCCCGTTTCCTTACCTGTCTTAAACGAATACTGTACGATGCGTTTGCCGTCAGCGCTGAGCTGTGCATACGACTCGCCGTCTGCCAGCGGGATAACGGCACTCATCGACTCACCACGGAACGCACCCGAGGTAATGTCCTTCAGGTCAAGGTTGTCGGCAGCAGATAAAGGTAAAAGGATAAAAAGACAAAAAGGTAAAACAAACAGTACCTTAATCATGGATTTCTTCATAACGTCTACACTTCTTTAATATCTTTTCTATCTTCTTCAGAACTTCACATACCTCCAGAAGCTGTACTTCAGACGCTCCTTCAGCGGCATATCAGTTTGCATCATGCGGTCGAGCACGAAACGTCCGCCAATCTCCATCGTCTTATAAGGCATCAGTTGGGCGTCAAAAGCTAGTGTATGCCCCACTATCCACATCATGCTACGTGCAAAGCGCCAGATGCCAAGTATCCTCAACGTATGGACCAGACTGGAACCGTCGCTGAACTTGTCGAAATGGCCTTCCGACTGACGAAGCAGCTCGAAGAAGTCGACCACATGACCCATCGTGAGCTTGTCCTGATGGTACAACTCGTAGTCGGCGAGCAGGTGAAAAACGACAGCCACCGATGGCGCGTGCACCTTCTGCTTATCCTTATATACATATAGCGTGTTGCTGTTGTTGGTCAGCCAACGGTTAAAGAGCATGCGGCGCAGCGGGTTGCTGACTTGAGGGAAAGGCACGATACCCGATGATGCCCCCTGCGGTTGTTCCTCGGCATCAGCCATCCAATCGATGCTCAAATCCTGAGGAGCTCGCAGACCGAACTCAAACAGACGGACAACGCCCTGATAGCATAGTGCCGTCACGCCATGACGCTTCGACAGGTCATACAATTGCTGCCACTCTTCCGGCGACGGTCCACGGCTCAGACAGTCGAGCTGACCCGTAGAAACCTGTATTAGTTCAAAGAACAGTTCATTCATAGTTCTGACGTTTTTCGTTGTTTTGTTTGCAAAAGTACGAAACTTTTCGTAATTTTGCAAGCAATTAGACGAAAAAAAGAGCATGATGGAAGAAAAGATACGCAGGATGCAGACCCTCGTCAGTACGTTGAACGAGGCTTCAGACGCCTACTACAACGGTCAGGCAGAGCGCATGACGGATTACGAATGGGACAAGTTGTTCGACGAGCTGCGCCAGCTGGAAACAGAGACTGGTACTACCCTGCCCGACTCACCCACACAGCGGGTGTCTGAAGACAACACAGCCGGCCAGAAGGAGGAGCATGAGTTTGCCGCCCTCTCACTGGCCAAAACCAAACAGCCAGAAGAACTAGTGAAATGGGCCGAGGAACGTCCTATCTGGATATCATGGAAGCTGGACGGACTGACACTGGTGGTAACCTACGAGGGCGGGAAACTGCAGAAGGTCGTCACCCGGGGTAACGGACACATCGGCACGAACATCACCCATCTGGCACCAGCCATTAACGGCATTCCGACAACGATCAAGGCTCAGGGACATACCGTCATCCGCGGCGAGGCCGTCATCTCATACGACGACTTCGAGCGCTATCTGATGGAGAGTGGTGAGGACTACGCCAATCCGCGCAATCTGGCCTCTGGTTCACTGAGTGTCAAAGAGCCACAGGACATCATGGACCGGCATATCCAGTGGATTCCCTTCACTTTGGTGTATGCCGACGAGGCACTGTACAGTTGGGGCGACCGCATGGCCTGGCTCGACAGTCAAGGTTTCCGCACTGTTGAACGTGAACTGATAACCGTCCCTTCACTCACCACCGTGGAAGCGAGTTTGGCTCGCTTCACAGAGAAAGTCACCTCCAAGCAGAACCCTTTCCCCGTCGACGGTCTGGTGGTATGTTACGACGATACAGCCTACGCCCAGACAGGTAGTGTGACCGGTCATCATGCCACCCGTGCTGGACTGGCATTCAAGTGGCAGGACGAATCGGCAGAAACAATATTGAAAGAGGTAGAATGGTCGTGTGCCGCCTCCACCATCTCACCTGTTGCCATCTTTGAACCGGTCGAGTTGGAGGGCACTACGGTAAAGCGTGCCTCGCTGTGTAACATCAGCGAATGCCTCCGACTGGGCATCGGCGATGCAGGTACGCGAATCAGCGTCATCAAGGCCAACAAAATCATCCCCAAGGTCATTGCCGTCACCGAAAGTGTCGGGACGTTTAGCGTCCCGAATACCTGTCCCGTCTGCCATGCTCCGACCAAGGTTGTTGAAAGTGAGGCTAGCGGCACACGGACGCTGCACTGCACCAATGATGATTGTCCGGCAAAACAGCTGAAGAAGTTTGCCCGTTTCGTATCGAAGGAGGGTATGAACATCGACGGCATCTCAGAACAAACACTATCGAAATTTATCAACCTCGGATGGATTACGGATTATGCCGACATATACCAACTGCGGAACCATATCCGTGAACTGGCACAGATGGAGGGTTTCGGCGAGAAGTCGGCAACAAACATCATGCGCAGCATCGACAAGAGCCGACAAGTGGAGGCCCAGCGTTTGCTCTATGCCCTAACCATCCCATTGTGCGGCATTGACGTCTGCAAACGCCTATTGGCGGCTTATCCCTTGGACGAGCTGGTCCATGAAGCTATCAAGACTGGCGACGATTTATTTGCCACACAGGCTGAGCCACAAGACGTGTTTGCCCATGTAGCTGGCATAGGTCCGGAGAAGTCTGCCTCATTCGTCCGCTGGTTCCGCAACACGCACAATCAGGAACGCTTCCGTCGACTGTTGCCCCATCTGGAGGTTACAAACCCTGACCAGACGCCACAGGGTGACCGATGTCAGGGGCTGACGTTCGTCATCACGGGCGACGTGCACCACTACAAGAACCGCAACGAGCTGAAGACATACATTGAGTCACAAGGCGGCAAGGTAGCATCGGCTGTCAGCGGCTCGACGTCATTCCTTATCAACAACGACGTCACTTCAACATCTGGAAAGAACAAAAAGGCCCAGCAGCTCGGCATTCCCATCATCTCCGAAGATGACTTCATCAATCGGTTCACAGAATGACATCCCCCTTTAGCATCATCCCATTGCTCTGGCGGTCAACGCGGCCCAGCCACACCTTCAACCTGCCGGCTGTGGCTATCCCATTTTGGATTAGGAAAGGCTATGACGGCATGACTTTCTTCGGTCACATTATTACTCACACCCGCGAGGAAGCCGATACCTTCAATCAGCATTGGGACAGTATGAAGAACCATGAGATGATACACCTTTACCAGGCACGCTCCACACACGACTCCTGGCTATGCTTCTACGGACGCTATTTCTTATTTTGGCTGAAGGCCAAACGCTATCGCCGACACCTGAAAAATGCCGGTTATCTGCTGAATCCTTTTGAGATGGAAGCATACGCTCATATGGATGAGCTTAACTATCTGAAGCCGGGCGAGAAGGCTGTCGGGTGGAAACGCTATGCAACTATGACACTGGAAGAAAGGCTAAAGGCATACAAAACGGAAGTCCTGAAACGCTGACTATGTTCCTGAAACCACCGACCCTTACTGCTCAATCTGGTATTTTTTCTTACGTGCATGGGTAGCTTTCTGTGGTGTGCTGGAAGGTGCAAAACCGGAACGGACCGTCTTGACACCTCGATAGCCGTTCCAACGCTCATGAATCTTGCGAACGTAGTCGACAGTCTCCGAACCACGCATATAGCCATACTTGACAACCGGATCGTTATAATATTGAGCCTTTGCCAAACCTAACACGTATGGTTCAACATCACCCCAACGTTGCGCGTTCTTGCCATTCTTTTTAGCTAAGGCCATTGCATCGCGGATATGGAAATGTCCACCATTGTAGGCCGCAAGGACGAACTTAGTACGCTCAGAGCGCTCACGGATGTCTGAGAAGTTGCGCTCCAACTCACCCAAATACTTGGCAGCAGCAGCAATATTCCGTTCAGGATTGAAGATCTCAGTACGCGACAATCCTAAATGGTCGGCAGTAGAAGGCATGATTTGCATCAGTCCGCAAGCCCCTGCCCACGAACGGGCCTGAGGGTCAAAGGTCGACTCCTGGTAGCACTGGGCAGCCATCAGTCGCCAGTCCCAACGAATGGTAGAGGCATAACGCCGGAAGTAGCTGTCATAGTGCGAGATAACGCCACTTGCACGATTCAGCATCGGAGCAAATACACGACGTTTGACAGCCTTTGATGACAGCAGGAATTCTTCTTCTTTCTTGACCTCGTCCACCATCTTCGGATCAAACCAGGCAGTCAGTTCTCGTTGCAAATCGTCCTTGTCGGCACCAATCAGCCACCCCGTTCCTTCCTTGGACATCGGATAGCATACCAGATCGGCCTCGCCGTCATGCAGTCTGCGAACCATCTCTGCTGAGTCGCGGCATACTTCCATACGCAGCATCACACCGATTTTGTCAGCAAAACGCTGAGCAAGCATATACTGCGTTCCTAGGTGCCTGCCATGATAGTCATAATAGGTTTCGGGGCCAGTCAACGTCAACGCTATCAGTTCACCGTTACGCTGAATATCAGACAGGTCGAAGTCGTCATCAACGGGTATCGTATCGGTGATTTCACCCCATGGAGTAACTACAGGTTCCTGCTTCTTTTGTTGGCATGAACATAACAAAAGAAGGGCAAAAAGCTGAATATATATGCTATTTATCCTCAATTTCTTCCGATTTTGGGTGCAAAAGTAATCATTTTCTTGCAAATATCGATAGAAATGCGTAATTTTGCAAGCTAAATTAGATAATATTAGTTATATGTTAAGAATAGCCGTACAATCCAAAGGCCGTCTTTTCGACGACACAATGAACCTGCTGGCCGAAGCAGACATCAAGGTCAGTGCTACAAAACGCACCTTACTCGTTCAATCATCCAACTTCCCGCTCGAAGTGCTTTACCTGCGCGACGACGATATCCCCCAAAGTGTGGCATCGGGGGTTGCCGACATCGGTGTCGTAGGTGAAAACGAATTTCTGGAGCGTGGCGAAGAAGCCGATGTCATCTCACGTCTGGGCTTCTCCAAGTGCCGTCTGTCGCTGGCTATTCCAAAGGAGATAGACTATCGTGGTGTCAACTGGTTCAATGGCAAGAAGATTGCCACCAGCTATCCCAACATCCTGCGAAAATACATGGAAAAACAGAGTATAGACTGCGAAATTCACGTCATCACCGGCAGTGTGGAAATCAGCCCGGGCATCGGATTGGCTGATGGTATCTTCGACATCGTCAGCAGTGGCTCGACACTGGTCAGCAATAACCTGCGCGAGGTGGAGGTAGTGATGCAGAGCGAGGCTTTGCTTATTGGCAACAAGAATCTTTCTGGCGACAAGAAGGCTACGCTCGAAGAGATGCTGTTCCGTTTCAAGGCCGTCAAGGATGCCGAGGACAAGAAATATGTCCGCATGAATGCCCCCAAAGCTCATTTGCAGGAAATCATCAACGTACTGCCCGGCCTGAAGAGTCCCACCATCATTCCTTTGGCCGACAAGGAGTGGTGCTCAGTCCATACGGTACTCGACCAGAAACGCTTCTGGGAAATCATCGGTAAGCTGAAAGAGATGGGAGCCCAGGGCATCCTCGTCACCCCCATCGAGAAAATGATTCTATAGAGTGTTCGACGGTTCTCCCGTCGAAATAAACGATAATATGAAAACTTACAAATACCCTAGCACGGATCAATGGTCCGAAATAGTTTCCCGTCCGCGCCTCGACCTGACGCAGCTGAACGCTACCGTAGCCACCGTGCTGAACGACATCAAGGCACGTGGTGACGAAGCTGTTCGTGAGTACGAGCTGAAATTCGACAAAGCCAACCTGAAAGACTTAGCAGTCACAGAAGCTGAGATGGACGAGGCCGAGAAATTGGTAAGCAATGAACTGCGCGATGCCATCATCCTCGCTCACCACAACATCAAGGTGTTCCACGTCTCACAGCGCTTTGTCGGACAGAAGGTAAAGACACAAGAGGGCGTCACCTGCTGGCAGAAGAGTGTAGCCATCGAACGCGTCGGACTCTATATCCCTGGTGGTACGGCCCCACTCTTCTCTACCGTACTCATGTTGGCCACACCTGCCAAGATTGCCGGATGCAAGGAGATAGTGCTATGCACCCCTCCCAACCGCGAGGGCAAGGTGAATCCTGCCATCCTGGTGGCAGCATGCATAGCCGGCGTCAGCAAGATATTCAAGATTGGCGGCGTACAGGCTATCGGTGCGATGGCTTATGGTACTGAGAGCGTTCCTAAGGTATTTAAGATATTCGGTCCTGGCAACCAGTATGTGATGGCTGCCAAGCAACACGTTTCGCTTGATGAAGTCGCTATCGACATGCCTGCTGGTCCCAGCGAAGTTTGCTTACTGGCCGACGAGACGGCCAATGCCGAGTTTGTAGCTGCCGACCTGTTGTCACAAGCTGAGCATGGCATCGACTCACAGGTGCTGCTGATTACCACTTCAGAGTCCAAGCTCAACGAGGTGATGGCTGAAACGGAACGTCAGCTGGCCCTGCTGCCGCGTCAGGAGATTGCCGCCAAGGCTCTCGACAACAGCCGCTATGTACTCGTCAGTTCTGCTGACGAGATGCTGGCTCTTTCGAACCTCTATGCCCCCGAGCACCTCATCCTGCAGGTAAAAGACTACGAACAGCTGGCTGAGCGCGTTATCAATGCCGGCAGCGTCTTCCTTGGCCCGTTTGCTTGTGAGAGTGCAGGCGACTACGCCAGCGGCACCAATCACACGCTGCCTACCCACGGCTATGCCACAGCCTACAACGGTGTTAATCTGGACTCCTTCTGCCGCAAAATCACATTCCAGCACTTGACCGAAGAAGGTATCCGCCACATTGGTCGTGCTGTCGAACTGATGGCAGAAGCCGAACAACTCGATGCCCACAAGAACGCCATGACTGTACGCATGAAGGCATTAAAATAGTGTGTTCGACGGTTCTGCCGTCGAATGAAAAGAACATAGAATAATAGAATATGAAGCCCTTAGAACAACTTGTACGACCAAACATCTGGAGCCTGGCACCCTATTCATCAGCCCGCGACGAATACTCGGGCAAGGAGGCACACGTGTTCCTCGATGCCAACGAAAACCCCTACAATAGTCCATATAATCGCTACCCAGACCCTCTTCAGCGTGAACTGAAGGCCATGCTGTCAAAGGTGAAGGGAGTGCCTGCAGAAAACATCTTCCTGGGCAATGGCAGCGACGAGGCTATCGACCTGCCCTACCGCATCTTCTGCGAACCCGGCCGCGACAACGTGGTCAGCATCGCACCCACCTACGGCATGTACCAGGTATGTGCCGACATCAACAACATAGAGTGTCGTCAAGTTCTGCTTGACGACAACTTCCAGCTCCACGCCGACCAGCTGCTGGCCGCCTGCGACAGCCACACGAAGATTATCTGGCTCTGTTCGCCCAACAATCCTACAGGCAACTCCCTCGACCGCGACGAGCTGCTCAAGGTCATCGAGGATTTCGAAGGCATTGTCATCGTTGACGAGGCCTACATCGACTTCGCCCAACAGCTGTCACTGCGTCAGGAACTGCCTACCCACCCCAACCTCATCATCCTTCAAACCATGTCGAAGGCGTGGGGATCAGCCGCCATCCGTCTGGGTATGGCCTTTGCCTCGGTTGATATCATCAACATCTACAATAAGGTGAAATACCCCTACAACGTCAACCAGCTTACCCAGCAACAGGCCATCGAGATGCTGCGCGACCCCTTCGAGGTCGACAAATGGGTAAAAATGCTGCTCCTTGAGCGTTCACGGCTCATGGCAGCCTTCGAATTGCTGCCCGTCTGCCTACAGGTGTTCAAGACCGATGCCAATTTCTTCCTGGCCCGCATGACTGATGCTCCCGCCATCTACAACTACCTCGTAGACCGCGGCATTATCGTCCGCAACCGCTCCCACATCCAGCTCTGCAACAATTGCCTGCGCATTACCATCGGCACCCGCTCCGAGAACAACGAGCTCCTCGCCGCCCTCCGCCTGCTATAAAAAATGCAATAAAGGTACATGTCGTGGTCTTTTTGGTCATTTAATCATTTGGGGAAAGCTGTCATTGCTCAATATATATAAATTTTGATTTATGTCTTTCCTATACCTAGAACCTTTGAATTTTTACATCCTCAGTGATGATTAGCCGCCGAAATGAAATATTGAAGAACGCCTGAAGAACGCAAAATTTAAAAAAATGAAAAGAAAAGTCTGCCGATATTTGGTCAGTCCATTTTTTTTCTTTATATTTGCAGTCAAATACAATAACGTAAAAACTTAAAAACTCAAAAACTATGTCGCTATTAATGATTCTGCAACTCCTGATAGTGCTCGGAGCACTGTGGGTTGGCTCACGTTACGGCAGCCTGGCGCTGGGTGCCATCTCAGGTATCGGCTTGGCTCTGTTGGTTTTCGGATTTGGTCTGAAGCCAGGTTCACCACCTACCGACGTCATCTACATCATCATTGCCGCCGTGACCTGTGCGGGCATCATGCAGGCATCGGGGGGCATGGACTGGCTGATACAGATTGCTGAGAAACTGCTACGCAAACACCCAGACCGCATCACCTTCTTGGCACCATTGTGTACATTCTTTCTGACAGTACTTGTTGGTACAGGTCACGTGGTATACACCTTAATGCCAATCATTTGTGACATTGCATTAAAGAAAGGCATCCGACCAGAACGTCCATGCGGCGTAGCCAGCATCGCCTCGCAGGTAGGCATCACATGTTCGCCCATAGCAGCCGCTGTGGTGGCCTTTGTAACCATCTCAAACGCCAACGGTTTCGACATCACCATACCCCGTGTACTGATGATCAGCATACCTGCTTGCCTATGTGGTCTGATGGCTGCCGCTGCTGCCTCGTACCACCGTGGACTTGACCTCGACAAGGATCAGGAATTCCAGCGTAAGATAGCTGACCCTGCACAGCGCGAGTACATCTATGGCGGTGGTGCAACGACGCTCGACAAAATCATTCCCATCGAAGCCAAGCGTGCAGTATACATTTTCCTGCTGGCACTCATCGTCATCGTGATGTTCGCAGCCGTACCGTCGCTGTTGCCATCATGGGACGGCAAGGCACTCAAGATGAACATTGTCATCCAGATAGTGATGATTAGTGCTGCAGCACTGATGATTATCTTCTGCAAGGCATCACCGAAGAAGGCTGTCGCAGGGCCCGTGTGGCAATCGGGCATGGTGGCCGTCGTGGCCATCTACGGTATAGCATGGCTGGCCGACACCTACTTCTCAAACTACATGGATGCCATGCAGGCCATGCTGGCGGACATCGTCAAGGAATATCCGTGGTCGATAGCACTGGTGTTCTTCCTCGTCTCAGTGCTCATCAATTCGCAGGGTGCCGTTGTTGTGGCCATGCTACCGCTGGCTTACCAGCTGGGCATTGCCGGTCCCGTGCTACTGGGTGTACTGCCCAGCGTCTATGGTTACTTCTTCATACCCAACTATCCCTCGGATATTGCCACAGTGAACTTCGATCGAAGCGGCACAACCGTCATCGGTAAATACCTGCTGAACCACTCGTTCATGATGCCTGGACTGATTTGCGTCTTCACATCGACCATCGTGGCCTACCTGCTATCGATGGTGATATTCTAAAAGAAAAAGAAAACAGTCAGAACTTCCTGATACTGAATTTGTAGTGACTGCCGTCAAAGTAGACACGCATAACCTTGCGGAAATCGTCGGATGAAGAAGGATTGGCAAGGCGCTCAAGAACCAAGGCAACATGCCCCATGGTGCGCCGCACGTTAATCTCAACACAAGGATGCAGCAGATAACCTTGACGGCAGTCACTGTTTGCCACCACCATCATGTCGATACCAAAAGGACCCGCGTAGCCGTCCAATCCATGCCAGCCGACGACACGTTCCACCACAGCGTCAATCAGCGCCAACGGAACATAGCGGCCAAGAATCCCGCGCTTGACCGTCTCGGTAGCAAGGATGTTTCCTGTGTAGGCGCCATTGACAGTTTGGAACAGCGACAGTCCCACGTAGCTGATGCCCTGCGGTGCAGCCTCAAACTCCATGCCGAAGTCGCACACCTTGCGATAACATGGCTCGACCATCACGCTGCCCTGTCGCTCAATAACGCTGATAAGCCATCTTTCCTCTTCCATCTTCCAACTCCCATCATCCATCATACATCTTCCATCAAGAAACCTCACTCCTCTCCCACTCGACGACCACGGAGCCTTCACCACAATCTGGCCGTACTGGCCGAGAAACTCCCCAATATGTTCGACTGTGTCGCATTCGAAAGCCTCGCCAACGGTACCTTCCATGCGTAACAGCGGTAACAGTTGAGCAACCATACGCCGATGAGACAGCTGACGGATGTGCTCCAGTAGGACATCATCGGGTAATTGGCCTTTATTGAAGCCGCTGCGTTGCAACTGTCCTCGAAGGGCCTTATCCCAGCCCCAGGGCAATATGTCGGTCTGCTGGAACACACTGCCACCACGGGAAGTAACAAACGACAGCGGCGTGTTGACATGCAGACGAGCAGCTAGTCGCTGCCAGTACTTCATGGCATGGTCAGGATGGTCGGTCAAGATAACGTCGCCAGGCTGCGCCCATAAGGCTGGCATATAGTCGAGGTCAGCGCGCAACTGACGACCGGCATGCGGTGCAGTGAAGTTGGCCAAATTGGCGGCCAACGCGATATCATGTTCGGGATTGAAAATGTGAAGTGTCATAGGTATGTGGAGGATAGCTGATGAGTGATAGAAAAAAAAGAAGCACTGCCCATCGTTTCATGGCAATGCCTCTTGTGAATTCAAACCATTTCTGTAGAACTCCTTACTTTTAAGCCTTTAGCTTGAAACTGCTTCCATTCGAAAGAACGAACATATTCGCCCTTTTCTTACTTATCAGTAACTTTGGCAACGATGGCCTTGAAAGCTTCGGGGTTGTTTAGGGCGAGGTCAGCAAGCACTTTGCGATTGATCTCGATACCGGCCTTGGCCAGCTTGCCCATGAGTACAGAATAGCTCATACCCTCCTGACGAGCGGCAGCGTTAATACGCTGAATCCAAAGTGCACGGAACGTGCGCTTCTTGTTCTTACGGTCACGATAAGCATAAGTAAGACCCTTCTCCCAAGTGTTCTTGGCTACTGTCCAAACATTCTTGCGGGCACCAAAGTAACCGCGAGTGAGTTTCAGAATTCTTTTACGTTTTGCGCGTGATGCAACGTGATTAACTGATCTTGGCATAGTTTTCTAATACTTTTAATGTTTGACAATAGGTGAATTAACGGAGACACAACAGGTCGCGAACCTGCTTCATGTTGCTGGTATCAACGAGTGTTGCACCGCAAAGATTACGCTTCTGTTTCTTGGTCTTCTTAGTCAGAATGTGACTGTGGTAGGCGTGGTGTCTCTTGACCTTACCCGTACCGGTGAACGAGAATCTCTTCTTCGCTCCGGAGTTTGTCTTAACTTTTGGCATTGTTTTATAAAATTTAAATTGTTATTAATAATCGGCGACTACGCATATACCGGGCGCGACGCCTTCTTTTCTCTTTTCTTTTTGCAGCGGACTACAGGACTTCAAGACTTAATCCTCAGCTTCTGTTTCTGTCAGCTTCTTCAGCGCATCGGCACTGATCTTGGCATTGGCAAAGAGTCCGCCGTTGGCAGGCTTGTCATAGTCCATCTCAGCAGACTGCTGACGTTGCGTCTCCTTGGCTTCGGCCTCTGCTGCCTCACGGTCGCGGGCCTGCTGACTCTTCTTGGCGGCACCAGCTTTCTTCGGTGCCAGATAGAGGAACATCTTCTTACCTTCCAGCGAGGGCATACCTTCAACCTTCGCAAGCTCTTCCAAATCGTTAGCAAAACGTAGCAACAACACTTCGCCCTGCTCCTTGAACAGGATGCTGCGACCACGGAAGAACACGTAGGCACGCACTTTATTGCCGTCCTCGAGGAACTCCTTGGCGTGCTTCAGTTTGAACTGATAGTCGTGTTCATCAGTCTGAGGTCCGAAACGGATTTCCTTCACCTCAACCTTCACCTGCTTGGCTTTCATTTCCTTCTGACGCTTCTTTTGCTGGTAAAGGAATTTCGAATAGTCAATGATACGGCAAACGGGTGGATTGGCATTGGGAGAAATCTCCACGAGGTCTACTCCCTCATTGCGTGCTATATCCAAGGCCTCACGAGTCGGCATAACAGTGCTACCACCATCGCTCACGATTCGCACTTCACGCACTCGTATCTGTTCGTTGATACGGTACTGATTCTTCAATTTGTCGTTCTTCATTCACTATTTTTTACGAAATCGGCTGCAAAATTACAACAAAATCAGCAAATTACAAAATTATTTGCAATATTTTTTTTGTTCTTTCCGCACTTTTTTGTATCTTTGCAACAACTATGACAAGAAAGAAAAAAACACTACCCATTCTGGAGAATGTAACCATCACCGACTATGCTGCCGAGGGGAAATCGATAGCACGCGTCGACGACATGGTCGTATTCGTGCCCTGGGCTGTTCCTGGCGACGTTTGCGATCTGCAGGTGCGCCGTAAGAAGCACTCGTTCATGGAGGCTGAGGTGATACGGTATATACAATATAGTAAGGTACGCATAAAGCCTTTCTGCCAACACTTTGGCGTTTGCGGCGGATGTAAATGGCAACAGCTACCCTACGACGAACAGTTGAAGATGAAGCAGCAGCAGGTATACGACCAACTCACACGCATCGGCAAAGTGGAACTGCCGCCCTTTCAACCTATTCTGGGCAGCGTGAAGACACAGGAATACCGCAACAAACTCGACTTTGGATGTGCCAACAAGCGGTGGCTGACCAATGAAGAGTTGAAGGACGAGACGCTGGTAAAGGACACGCCTGCTATTGGATTCCACATCACGGGTGCTTTCGACAAGATACTGCCCATTGACAAATGCTGGCTGATGGACGACTTGCAGAATCAGATTCGTAACGAGGTGCGCGACTATGCCATTGAGCATAGTCTAAGCTTCTTTGATTTAAGACAACAAGTAGGTTTGCTACGTGACATCATTATCCGCAATTCGAATTCTGGCGAATGGATGGTCATTGTCCAATTCCATTACGATGAGACTGGTGGCGAACAAGAGGCACAGGGGGTATTGCAACACATAGCAGACCGTTTTCCCCAGATTACTGCCCTGCTCTATTTGGACAATCAGAAGTGCAACGACACTATAGGCGATCAGGACATCAAGGTGTTTAAGGGTAAGGATTACATCATTGAAACGATGGAAGATCTGCAATTTAAGGTTGGTCCGAAATCGTTCTATCAGACGAATACCGAACAAGCCTATCATTTGTATAGTTTAGCTCGCAAACTTGCAGGCCTTACAGGTAATGAGCTTGTTTATGACCTTTATACTGGCACTGGCACTATTGCAAACTTTATTGCCAAGAAAGCACGTCAGGTGATTGGCATTGAATATGTGCCAGAAGCCATCGAGGATGCCAAGGTCAATTCACAATTGAATGGTATCGAGAACACCTTGTTCTATGCAGGTGATATGAAAGACATACTGACGGATGACTTTATAAAGGCCCATGGACAACCAGATGTCATCATTACAGACCCGCCTCGTGCCGGCATGCATCCTGACGTTATCAAAACCATATTGAATGCGGCCCCCAAGCGCATTGTCTATGTGTCGTGCAATCCTGCCACCCAAGCCCGCGACCTGCAGATGCTGGATGTCGACTACCGTGTCTGTGCAGTACAGCCTGTCGACATGTTCCCGCATACACCACATGTGGAAAATGTGGTGATGATGGAGTTAAGAAATATTGAGTGATATATGAATATTATTAAACTAAAAACCAAAATGTTATGAAGAAGCTAATGATCCTTGCCCTCCTCGTAACGGGCGTTGCATGGAGTGCCCATGCACAAGACGAGAAAAAGACAACTATCGAGATTCCACAATGGGTGAAAAACATCAAGTTCAGCGGCTACGGCATGCTGCAGTATCAGGGACAGGACCCCGAAGGAAACCATTCCAACACGTTCAATCTGCGTTTGGCACGTTTCATTCTGGACGGTAAAATTGGTGATTTTGACTGGCGTGCACAGATTCAGGGAACCAACGCCACAGGACCAGGACAGCCTACCGTACAACTGGTAGACCTCTATGCCGAATGGCGCAGATTCCCCGAATTCAAAATTCGTGTAGGACAGTTCAAGCGTGCCTTCACCTATGAGAACCCTACTCACCCCATCACACAGGGTTGGCGTGCTTATGCAGATGTCATTAACAACTTGTCAGGTTTTGGCGACCGCACTGGTGAGCGTTCTTCCGGCGGACGTGACATCGGTATCCAGTTTGCCGGCGACCTGCTGCCAAACAGCGACGGACGCCGACTGCTGCACTACCAGGTGGGTGTGTACAATGGTGAAGGTGTCAACCAGAAGGATATGGACAACCGCAAGGACATTATAGGCGGCGTTTGGGTGATGCCTATTAAGGGGCTGCGCGTTGGTGCTTTCGGATGGACAGGTAGCCGCGGAGCCATGCTCGACCCGCTGACAGGCGAGACCCGCAGCGTTGAGAAGAACCGCTATGCCTTCTCAGCAGAATACAGCACTGGCGAATACATGTTCCGTGCTGAGTATCTGCACTCTCAAGGCTGGGGTGCTGCCAAGGCTGCTAATAATGTTCGTGAGATTGACTATAGCAAGGGAGACAAGGCCGATGGTTGGTACGCTTTCGGCATCGTGCCTGTTATCAAGTCAAAGCTTCATGCGAAGGCTCGTTACCAGTGTTATCGCAGTAGTAAGGAATGGAGTAGCGCCAAGACATCATACGAGGTAGGTGTGAACTATTTCTTTACAAAGAACCTGGAGGCACATTTGGAATATGCCCGCATAAACGACCGCAGCCTGGCCAAGCACAACTATAACATGGTGGACGTCGAGCTGGATTTCAGGTTTTAAGTTGTTTTCACGAATCTGCGCTTTAGCGATTCCCACAAATGCGTCTTCTGGCGTAAGATATGAACAGAGTATGCCGTACTGACAATTGTCAGTGCGGCTTCTGCTATCCAATAAGCCCAACCACTTATTGACAGCGAAACACCAAAAGCCGCCAATCCCAAAACTGTTTGAATGAGGCCGTAGCGACGCACCTGCATCGTGCTACGGTAACCGTACTGCCAATATGCATAGCCGTTTATCAGGAAATAGTCGAACACATGAGCCAACACGATAGCCACACCCGTGCCATACAGTCCATAATAGTGGTAGCCGGCAATGACACAAAGGACGTACACTACATTGTAGACCGACTCCAGCAACAAATACGACATCGACAGACTGCGGGCCAACGTGATGTAAGCCACAGGCAGTGTCTGAACTTTGAAAAACATGGCCAAAACGGCCACCTGAGCCATGGACACGACAGGAATGAACTCATTGCTGAACAACAGCGGAATGAGCAGCGGCAGCAACATGATGAGACCCGTCAGCATCGGCGACAAAAGCAGCAGCGACACCTCCATCTGCTTGTTCACGGTCTCGTTGGTGGCACTGATATCCTGATGGACAGCCGACAAACGCGGGAAATAGTCGCTCTCCATAGCTGTAAACACCATACCAGCATAAGTCATCGTAATCATGTATGCGGCATTGTAGAGGCCCACATCATTCAGTCCACCGTCTACATTGAGGAACGCCCTGATAAGCATCTCAGCACCGCTACCCATGATGGCAGCCATGATGAAAGCCACTCCCAGCCGAATCATGCCAGCACCGTCACGCAACATGCTCTTATTGAAATCCAGCTGCAGCGGATAATAGTGGTAGGAATAAACAACAGTAGCCACCATCGTCGTCAATGCCATCAGCACAATGACGGGAATGACACCCGACTGATACAGGAAATAGTATAACGGCAACGAGATAATCAGTGACAGGAAAGCCGTCGCCAATTGAATCTTTGCCAGCGAACCAAGACGTCGAGTGGCTTTTAAAATAGCCGTCTCACCGCCTGTAATAGCCAACATGGCCACCGACAATGCCAGTACAGCGTAGTGTAGTGTATGGTTACCCCACGTGAAGGTCATCGTATCGGCAAAGCGGCTCATGGCCAGACAGAACACGAAACCCAGTCCTGCTGCAATAACGCTCCACAGCCTGACTGTCTGAATGAAACGTGACAACTGCTGTTGGTCATCTTTGCTATACAGTTCCGACAGTGTAGGTACAGCACCGAACGACACACCCAGATTCGTACATTGTGAAGCAAAGTTCTGAACCGAAGTGAGCAACGAGGCAAGCCCCATACCATCAGCCCCCAGCAACAAGGCAACACCTTTGTTGCGCACAAGGCCGATAAGTATCATCAAACCCTGCACGCCACCAAAAATGCCTGTATATTTCAATACATGACTATATCCCTCGTCGCGCTCTTGTTTCATCAGTTTCGATAAATTGGATGCAAAAGTAAGACTTTTATTTTGAAATTCCAAATAAAAATGGTACTTTTGCATCATGAAACTGTCTGTCGTCATACCTGTCTACCGTGTGGAGGCCACGCTCGACCGCTGTGTGGAGAGCGTACTTGAACAGCATATAGACGAGATGGAGGTGATACTCGTCGACGACGGCTCACCCGACCATTGTCCGCAGCTGTGCGATGCCTGGAGGCTCCGCGACAGCCGCGTCAAAGTAATCCACAAGGACAACGGCGGACTAAGCGATGCTCGCAATACCGGCATAGCCAGAGCCTGTGGAGACTACATCACCTTCGTCGATTCAGATGACTACGTGACACCAGACACCTATCCAGCCCTCGTCGATTTCCTTGACAAACATCCCTGCTGCGACCTGCTGGAGTATGCTATTGACCAACGGCTGACACCAAGGGATGCCATGTACGACCATATTGACAACTACTGGATTGAGACGAAGGCCTACACGCACACGTACGCATGGAATAAGGTATATCGCCGACAACTCTTCGACCATGTGGTCTATCCAAAGGGCAAGGTGTTCGAAGACGTCTATACGCTGCCCTTGCTGCTCCGACAGTGCCGGCAGGTGGCTACAACCGCCAGGGGTCTCTACCACTATTGCTACAATCCTATGGGCATCACAGCCCGTGCCGACGGACAGCAGTTGGCAATGCTTCTGGAGGGACATCTCAACAACGGCATGCCGATGGACGACGCATACTATGTGTATCTGCTTAACATCCAGCTGGACGTGTGGGAGCAGACGGGAGAGATTATCAAGCTGCCTTACAGAAAGGTACATCTCCGAGGCTTAAGCATCACCCAAAAAGCCAAAGCAATCATACAAAACTCATTAGGAATCAAAGCATTATGCAGAATCACCAAGTTCATACACCGCTTCAAAGCTCCCAGCCACTGGTGAGTTTCATCATCACCTGCTACAATCTGCCGATACAGATGCTGTGCGAGTGCATCGACAGCATCTTGGCACTATCGCTCACTACCGAAGAACGTGAGGTCATTGTTGTCGACGACGGCTCAAACACCAGTCCCATGAACGGACTGATGCAATATGGCGAAGAGATTGTCTACATCCGACAGAAAAACGCCGGTGTCAGTGTGGCTCGTAATGCCGGTATGCAGATTGCAAAAGGCAAATACATCCAGATTGTCGACGGCGACGATGCTCTCATCAAGATACCCTACGAACACTGCCTTGACATTATCCGAACAGCACCCGATACCGATGCCGTCCTGTTTGACTTCACCCGCGATACCAATTATCAGTCGTCATCGTCTAACTTCCTTCGTCCGAAACCCGTCAACGGTTCCTGGTTGCTACGTAACAGCAATCTTCACGGTGCCGTATGGTGCTGTTTGTTCCGTCAGGCTGTCAGAAGTCAACTATCGTTCACACCCGGCATCTGCTATGCGGAAGACGAAGAGTTCATGCCACAGCTGCTGCTCAGAGCAGAGGTTGTCTACGCCACCAACGTCAAGGCCTATTATTATCGGCAACGCACCACGTCGGTTGTCCATATGGCCGATGATGCCAGCATCACTAAGCGGCTGGACGACACACATGCCGTCATCAGCCATCTGCAGAAAATGGCCGACCGCTTGCCGTCTACCGATCGACTGGCACTACAACGTCGCGTAGCCCAACTTACCATGGACTACCTGTACAACACCATTGTGCTGACACGTTCACGCAAAACGCTCGAGACACGCATTGCAGCCTTACGAACCGAGGGACTCTTTCCATTGCCTGACCGTAACTATTCGGCCAAGTACATTTGGTTCCGTCGGTTGTCACAAAGCAAGACAGGGCGCACCCTGTTGTTTTATGCCATACAACACCTCAGAAGAGAACGATGAAGATACTACTCTTAGGCGAATACAGCAACGTACACAACACACTGGCGCAAGGACTGCGCCAGATGGGGCACGAGGTGTGTGTCATCTCCAATGGTGACTTTTGGAAGGACTATCCACGCGACATCGACGTAGCCCGCATACCTGGCAAGCTGGGCGGCATAAGGCTCATGCTGAAACTTTGGTCGCTATTACCCAAGATGTGCGGTTACGATGTGGTACAACTCATCAACCCCATGTTCTTTGAACTGAAGGCAGAACGGTTATTCTTCTTTTATCGATGGCTGCGACGTCACAATAGAAAAGTGTTTCTCGGAGCCTTCGGCATGGACTACTATTGGGTACATGAGTGTATAGAGCGGAAGCCATTGCGCTACAGCGATTTCAATATCGGCAACACCCTACGCACCGATTCTGATGCCATCAAGGAACAGCGCGACTGGATTGGCACGGCCAAGGAACGGCTGAACAAATACATCGCAGAAGACTGCGACGGCATCGTCACGGGTCTCTATGAATACTACGCGTGTTATCAACCTCTTTTCCTCGAAAAGACCCGTTTTATTCCTTTTCCGATTGCTTATATAGAGACGACTGGAAACATAGATTCGATAAAGAACCCCATCAAGTTTTTCATTGGTATCAGCAAAGGACGTTCCGCATACAAGGGAACGGACATCATGCTGAAAGCAGCACAGGACATAGCCTTGAAATATCCGCAACAAGTAGAACTGAATATTGCTGAGGGGCTACCCTTTGCTCAGTACCAGAAAATGATGGACGCCTGTGATGTCATACTCGACCAGCTATACAGCTACACACCAGCCATGAATGCCCTGCTGGCCATGTCGAAGGGCATTGTAGTCGTAGGGGGCGGTGAACCTGAAAACTATGAGATATTGGGAGAACACGAGCTTCGACCCATCATCAACGTCGAACCCAACTACGACAGTGTCTATCATGAGTTGGAGCAGTTAGTGCTGCTGCCCGAACGTCTACCAGAATTGAAAGGTCAGAGCATTGAATACATAAAAAAGCATCACGACTATATGAAAGTCGCGATGCAATACCTTGAATTCTGGTCTGAACAAGACCGTCATTAAGCCTCAGCAGGAGCTTCCTCGGCAGGAGTCTCAGCAGGAGCGGCCTCAGCAGCCTTGGCAGCTTCTTCTTCAGCCTTGGCAGCAGCCTCAGCAGCCTTCTTGTCAGCTACTTTCTTGGCAATCTCCTCGTTTACTTTCTTCTCCTGAGCCAACTCCTTGGCAGCAGCATCCTTCTTAGCCTTAGCCTCTTCGGCAGCGACCTTCTCAAGACCCTTCTGCTTGTCAGCCTTCCATGCGTCGAACTTCTTCTGAGCAGTAGCTTCGTCGAAAGCGCCCTTCTTGACACCACCACGGAGGTGCTTCATCATGTACACACCCTCACGACTGAGAATGTTACGAACAGTGTCAGTAGGCTGTGCGCCAACTTCTACCCAGTAAAGTGCACGCTCGAAATTCAAATCTACTGTGGCAGGATTGGTGTTAGGATTGTAAGTACCAATCTTCTCAGTAAATTTACCATCACGTGGTGCACGAGCGTCGGCGATAACGATGCGATAGAAAGCATAGCTCTTACGACCGCCGCGCTGTAATCTGATTTTTGTTGCCATAATTAAATGTTAATTTTGAATGTTTAATTTGAATTCCATGCTCTTATCTCGTAAAAGCGGGTGCAAAGGTACTCTTTTTTCATGAAAAATGAGAATTAAGAATAGAGAAAATTGAAGATACCTACTCTTTTTTAACTATTTTTGGGGATTTTGTGATTGGAATATAGAGAAAAATGCGTACTTTTGCGCTCTGAATCATGACAATGCCATCATTATCTATACTGATTCCGACCTTCAATGGTATATGCACCAAACTGGTTACCGACCTGCACGAACAGGCCGAACAGATTGGTATGGACTACGAAATTATTGTGGCCGACGACGGTTCTACCGACCAAGACACTATTCGAACGAACAGAAACATCAATGAGCTGTCCCACTCTCGATACATGGAGCAGCAACAGAATGTCGGACGGGCAGCCGTCCGCAACTTTCTGGCTCAACAGGCACAATATGACTGGCTATTGTTCATCGACAGCGATATGATTGTGTGTCGTCAGAACTACCTGCAGCAATACATCCGTCACACAACACCAAACGTTAATTCCTCTACACAAAATGCCGTCATTTATGGTGGTGTAACAATTGGCAATCTGGTGTCTGGCAATCTGCGTTCCATTTATGAAAAGAGTGTTGAACACGAACATACCGTCGAAAAGCGGCAACAGTCACCTTACCACGATTTCCACACAGCCAACTTCCTGATAAAGCGGGATATCATGCTCCAGCATCTTTTCGACGAGCGTTTCCACCACTATGGTTACGAGGACGTCATGTTTGGGAAACAACTGCAGCAGTACGGAATTGCCATCATACACATTGACAATCCGCTAAGTTTCGAGGTATTCGAGAGCAATGACGATTTCGTCAGCAAGACCGAAGAAGGTCTGCGCACACTCTTTCATTTCCGCCACGAGTTGCAAGGCTATTCACGTCTGCTGTCCACACTCCACACACCGCTTTCCCCACTTCTGTATCCCTTGCTGCGTCTATGGCATAGGATGTTCGGCGGCATAGAACGTCGTCATCTGACAGGAAATCGCCCCAGCCTATTCATCTTCAAACTCTATAAGCTGGGCTATTTCCTTACTCTTCACACACCAATTACTGGAATATCTTAAAGGCATAACCTTCGGACCGTAGCCATTCAATGGCCTGAGGCAGAGCTGTATGCAGTTTATCAATACTCTTCAAGGAATCGTGAAAAGTAATGATACTGCCATTGCGGGTATAGCGTTTGACGTTATTGAGCACGTCGTCAGCAGTCAGCCACTTGGAATAGTCGCGTGTAACCAAGTCCCACATGACAATCTTGAACTTGCGACTCAACCAAGCATATTGGCTCAGTCGCATCCAGCCGTGGGGAGGACGAACATAGTGACTCTTGATGTAGGTGTTGGCTTTCTCAACATTATAGCTGTACTCCTTGATGGTATGGGTAATGCCCATAATGTGATTATGGGTGTGGTTACCTACCTGATGACCTTCGGTAACAATGCGCTCATAAAGTTCCGGATACTTACGCACGTTGTCACCCACCATAAAGAAGGTGGCCTTGACGCCATAATGTTTCAAGGTATCGAGAATCCAGGGCGTCGCCTCGGGTATGGGCCCGTCGTCGAAGGTCAGATAGACGGCCTTCTCCTGACGGTCCATACGCCACAGCGCTTTGGGGTATAGCCACCGCAGCCACTTTGCTGGTTGCTCGATAATCATTTCATTCTTATCTCGTCGTTACGACATCTCGTTCTGCCTGTTAGTAGCCGAGATTACCACCTTTTGATTCATAGAGTGCTGCCAGCTGATTCAACTCCAGCAAGCGTTTCTCGGCCCATTTCTGGTCGAATGAATCGGCCAGGGAAATAAGCTGTTGCATGATGTAGAACTGTATAGCGCAGTCGTTCTCAGCCGATTCGAAGCGGTAACCATCGAGACTGCAGTACCAGCGCAAATACTGTTTACTATTCTTCCACAGGTCATTCATGATGGTGAGTGCCTCCTTCTTCTTATTCAACGAAACCCAGGCACGCGCCATATCCATTGAACCGGACGTGTAGTTATGACGGACATTGTATGCTGGAATCTGCTTATCAGTAAAGCGCAGCACCTCCTCAGCCTTCTTGTCATCTCCTTCGTCAATGAGTTCCAGAGCCAGCTTGGCCATGATGCGACGGTGAGTATAACACATGCGCATGACGGTTTCATCCAAATAGATGCCCTTTTGGTCAATGCCACCGAACTTAAAGCGGTGCATAATGTTGTCGTAAGTACGCTTCGTATCAAAGTTCTTGACGCCAATGATCGGCTTGCCGTCATGAGTGGTAGTGAACGGCGTGATACGATAGGCCAGACCCTCAGTGACGGTATTATCGCCCAGATTGATATAGTTCTCGTCGCCTACGGACACAGCAACGTAGATAGGCCGTATCCAGTTACATTCGGCCAACATTTCCAAAATCATGAGATCACCCTTGTACAGTGCATTCTTACCAGCCAGGGAAATGACCATCTTATCAGGGATGGAGTCGGTTGCCATCATCATGCCGCTCTTACGTACAGCCTCCTTGTCGATGGTCATATAGAGCGTGTCGGTAGGAATCATGTGCAGGTTTGGATTCTTGGAGCGTACCCAGTATTTGAGCACGTTCTTCAGCTCGAAGGGCTCGTCGCCGAACTGCTCGCGGGCCTCCGTGGGATTTTCACGATAGTGCTGCAGTACCGCTTCCTTCATGTCAGGTTCAACGGTGACATACTCGTTGGTGCCTGCACAATACTCGATACGTTGCCATGTGATAGGCAATGACGGAGAATCGTAGGCCGGACGGCGCATCTGGTCGATGTACCAGTCAGTCTGCAGGTAGCTGAGGTTGCACACGCGGGCATCGGTACGCACGCCTTCCACATCCTGGTTGTACCATAGTGGGAAGGTGTCGTTGTCGCCGTTAGTATAAATGATGGGGTTGTTCTCGTCCTGTAGTGACATCAGGTAGTTCTGGCCGAAGTCGCGGCAGGTATAGCGTCCGCTGCGGTCGTGGTCATCCCATGTCTGCGAAGCCATCTGGATGGGAACCAGCAGACACAGAATGCTAACGGCAGCAGCCAGTACCACTGGCGAGAGTGCCTTGAGCTTCTGGCTCAAGATGTCGATGATGGCTGCCACACCCATGCCACACCAGATGGCAAAGGCATAGAACGAACCTGCATAGGCATAGTCACGCTCACGAGGCTGCGAGGGTGTCTGGTTGAGGTAAATGACGATGGCCAGACCTGTCATGAAGAACAGGAAGAAAACCACCCAGAACTGACGGATACCCGTCTGGTCCTTGACATTGTTAAAGTGCTTGGCCAATGACTGCCAGAAGAGTCCGATAAGACCCAGTATGAGCGGCAGACAATAGAAGACGTTATGACCCTTATTCTCTTTCAGCTCATCAGGCAGCAGATCCTGGTCACCCAAGCGCCAGTTGTCGAGCCAGTCGAAGCCGGAAATCCAGTTGCCGTGTTCCAGTTCACCATTACCCTGCAGGTCGTTCTGGCGTCCTGCGAAGTTCCACATGAAGTAGCGCCAGTACATGAAGTTGCACTGGTAGGAGATGAAGAATCGCAGGTTCTCGAACTGTGTCGGCACCTTGACAGTAACCATCTCGCCACAGCGGTCGTACTGCGTTTCATAACCGTCTACACCACCCATCCAGCTCTCATACTGACCACGGTGGGCAGAGCTGTACATGCGTGGGAACAGCATGTTCTGGGCATATTTATACTCATCCTTCGTGCGGACAATGAAGTATTGGTCTTTCTCGTCGGCAGAAGCCTTCTCCTTGCGCTGCCAAACGGGGTCGCCCTTGGTCATGACGGGCTTGCAGTATTCGCCGTCCTTCTCCAAGGCCACTTGTGACGTGTAGGCCGGACCGTAGAACAAGGGACGCTGGCCGTACTGTTCGCGGCCGAGGTATTCACCCAGCGTAAAGATGTCCTCGGGTGAGTTCTGGTCCATGGGCGGATTGGCCGACGAGCGGATGACGATGAGTGCATACGACGAATAGCCAATCATCAGCATCAGCATGCAGAGCAGCGACGTGTTCTTGATGCGGGCAGTGACCAGCGGTTTCTTCTCGCGTTTGTAGCCCAGCACAAACCACATGATAGCCAAGACCACGATGCCGATGAATACCGACATCCAGCCATGACCGTAGAACGGAATGCCCAGCAAAGCCACCGCCAGGATGAAGGCGATGTTCTGCCGTTTCTCGTTGCGGTCGTTATAGGTTTCGTAGGTAGCCCACACAGTAATGCCGATGAGCAGGAAGATATAGATGATCTCGCCCGTATTGAACGGCATGCCGAGGATGTTGACGAAGAGCAGCTCGAACCAGCCGCCAACCTGCACGATGCCAGGCACGACGCCATAGAGCACGGCAGCCAGGATGACCACTGAGATAAACAGGGCGATGAGCGAACCCTTCAGGTCGCGCTTGGGGTCGTCCGTGGGGAATTTCTTATAATAGTACACGAGCACGATGGCCGGCAGACACAGCAGGTTCAGCAGGTGTACGCCGATAGAGAGTCCCGTCATATACATGATCAATACCAGCCAGCGGTCGGCATGCGGTTCGTCAGCATGGTCTTCCCACTTCAGGATAAGCCAGAACACGACGGCAGTAAAGGCCGAAGAATAGGCATATACCTCACCCTCGACAGCCGAGAACCAGAATGTATCGCTGAACGTATAAATCAATGCACCCACCAGTGCCGACGCCTCGATGGCTATCAGCTTACCCCATGACAGGTCGGCCAACGTCGTTGCCGCACGGAAGTCCTCCTGCTTGATAAGCAGTCGCCGCACCAGGTGTGAAATGGTCCAGAAGAGGAACAGGATGGTAGCAGCCGACAGCAGCGCACTCATCATATTGACCATATAGGCCACATGGCTGGGGTCGCTGGCAAACAGTGAGAACAGGTTGGCCGTCAGCATGAAGAACGGTGCACCAGGCGGGTGTCCGATTTCCAGTTTGTAACCAGTGGAGATAAACTCAGGACAGTCCCAGAAGGAGGCTGTCGGTTCAATGGTGGAACAATACACGATGGCGGCAATGGCAAATGCCAGCCAACCCATGATGTTGTCCACAAGTCTGAATTGTTTCATTGTGTCTATGTTTGTCTTTTACAATCTGCAAAGGTACTACTATTAATTGAGAATTGAGAATTGACAATTGAGAATTGAGTTTTTTTAACCAATAAACAACTGCGCGCCATAGACGAGCAGCACGTAGCGCAGGAATTTGCCTATCGCCATGCTGGTGATGGAAATGGGGATGTTAGCCCGCATCAGTCCTAACACAATGGTGATGGCTGAGCCAAGAACGGGGATGAAGGCAAAGAATCCCATCCATGCACCACGACCAGCCATGAAGCGCGTGGCACGGTCCAGGTCTTTCTGCTTGACGTGCAGGTACTTCTCTATCCATTCCAGCTTGCCCTGTCGGCCGACGAAGTAGTTGAACATGCCTCCCGCCACGTTGCCGATAGTGCCATAGACGATCAGCAGCCAAGGGTCGAGTCCGGCAGCCAACAGCCCCGTCATGACTGCTTCGCTGCTGAACGGGAAGAAGGAACCTGCTACGAATGCCGTGACAAGCATGCCCCAGTAGCCGTAACTGATCAGGAGATTGATGAGAACGCCCATAGGTTATAACCTGTCAATAACAATATGCCAATGATAATGACAAAGAAGGCCACATTGGTCATCTTAGTCGACGTCAGAGCCAGGAAATGGCCCAATAGCGGTGCTGTAAACACAAATAGCAGTCGCATAAGAGCATCGTAATGCTGAGGCTGCAAGACGAGAAAAACCATGGTGACCAACGTCATCCAGATGAAGAAATAGTAAAACTGCCGGATGCGAATCTTGTCATCGCTATGCTTTCGGATGAAATGGATGGTACCAATCATGAACAATATCAGGGTGGTGGCGACAACCAAGAGATGCTGGAAGGGCAACTGGGTGACATTGCCTATCGGCGAGAAGACCATTAGTGGTGAGAAATGATTGATCAGGGACATCACGTCACCTTGCCATAAGAACCATATTACAGCAAACCAATAGGGTGTCAGCAGTCCCAACAGCGAAGCACTCCACGTTCGCCAGGACAATGACTGAAGCTGCGCAAACATCAGCACCCACAGTATTGGCAAGAAAAAGAGAATATGGACAACTGCCATTGAAGCTATGCCAAAGAGTACGAATGCGTAGTATGTCATTCCTGACGCCTGCTTATCCTGATAGGTCATAAATAATAGGATGACGACTCCGATGAAGAAAGGTTGCATCACCGCTCCGCGCAATGACGGGAAAAGGAAACAAGCCATACACGACATGACCAGGAAGGCACAGCTTATCATACGGGAATAGATACGCGTAAGTGCATTGATATTGTTGAGTTCAACCATCAGATATGCCGAAACCACAAAACAGGCAAACTGTATCCACCATTGATGGGTCAACAGTCCGCATAACAGCCAGACACCCGCAGCACACAATGATGTGACGGGTAATGCCAACTTGCTCTCCGCGATTCTATTCTGTAACAGCTTTTTCAATTCCTAATTCTTATAGGTCCGCTCCGATATCACGACGGAAGTATTTGTCGGTAAACTGAATCTTTTGTGCTTCCTCGAACGACTTCTGCAATGCCTCGGCCTTGTCCTTGCCGTACGACGACACGGCAATGACGCGTCCGCCGTTGGTCACCACCTCACCATCCTTCATGGCAGTACCTGCATGAAAGACAACAGTGCGTACTGATTGTCCGATGCTACCGTCAACCGTTTCAATGCCACTGATGGGATAGCCCTTCTTGTAAGTCTGCGGATAGCCGCCGCTGACCAGCATGACACAAACAGCAGCACGCTCGTCAAACTCTATAGTTCGCTCATCAAGGTTACCTTCCGCAACACCTTCGAACAAGTCGACGATATCGCTCTTCAGGCGCAGCATGACGGTCTCAGTCTCAGGGTCGCCCATGCGACAGTTATACTCGATGACGTACGGCTCGGGGTTACCGTTCGGTGTATTTGTCCTGTTAATCAGACCGAAGAAGATAAAGCCCTTGTAGTCAATGTTTTCTGCCTTTAATCCTTCCACGGTAGGACGGATAATGCGGTCTTCCACCTTCTGCATCCACTCCTTCGTGGCAAAGGGTACGGGACTCACGCTGCCCATGCCGCCAGTGTTCAGACCCGTGTCATGCTCACCAATGCGCTTGTAGTCCTTCGCTTCAGGCAGAATCTTATAGTGCTCTCCGTCGGTCAACACAAAGACCGAACACTCGATGCCACTCATGAATTCCTCGATCACCACGCGACTGCTGGCATTGCCGAACATACCGCCCAGCATCTCCTGCAACTCCCGCTTGGCCTCCTCCAGCGTAGGGAGAATCAGCACACCCTTGCCGGCACACAGGCCGTCAGCCTTCAGCACGTAAGGGGGCTGGAGTGTTTCCAGGAAGGCTAAACCTTCCTGCACGTGTTCGCCGTCAAACGTCTCGTAGCGAGCCGTAGGAATGCCGTGGCGCTGCATGAAAGCCTTGGCGAAGTCTTTCGAACCTTCCAGCACAGCACCAGCCTTCGACGGACCGATAACGGGAACATCCTTCGTGCGGGCGTCCTGACCAAGGTCGTCATAAATACCCTTCACCAACGGGTCCTCAGGACCTACCACCACCATATCAATTCCCTGCTTGACTACAAAGTCCTTGACAGCCTCAAAGTCGTCAGCCTTCATGACAACATTTTCGCCACAGTTGCTTGTTCCCGCATTGCCTGGGGCGACATACAGTTTCTCACACTTGCTGCTCTGAGCAATTTTCCAAGCCAGGGCGTGCTCACGACCGCCACTGCCTAACAACAGAATCTTCATCTCTTTTCGTTTTTGCCTGCAAAGGTAGTAAATAATTGATAATTGACAATTGATAATTGACAATTTTTAGCGTCAGAAGCATAATTTTCAGTGTTCAATGATAAAAAAGGGTGGTGTGTCAAAAGACAAGATTTATTTAAAAACAACGGATTTCACGGATTTTTCAGATTTAAGCCTTACTGATTCAGTAACTTATATAATCCGTTCAATCCGTGTTCAAAGAAAAGGCACATCCTTCGTCGGGATGTGCCTTCGGACGCGTCAGGATGTGCCTTCTCTCGGTTGAGGATGTGCCTTTGCGCTGTTCAGAAGTGCTGTCTGTTGTTTTCCCGTTTCGTCAACCGTTTTGCAGGTGTAAAAAGAATACTTGTCAATCCGTCTGAAGTCCACTAACCCAGGAAAAGAGGCAACAAAACCAGAAAAGTAGTAAACCCACTCAGACAAGCCAAAGTTTTGACCGTATCACCGTATCGCCGTATCACCGTAACATCTGCTATTCTCAGATGAAAAGGTCAACGTATCCAGTACAAAGTCCACAAACCCGGGAAAAGGGACAACAAAAGCAGGAAAGCAGACAACCGGATCAGAGAGATAAGTCAACAGAATCAGTACGATAAACAGTAATTAACAAAACAGTAACAAAGACAAAAGGCAGGGTTAAACATTTATTTATATCTCTTTTGCCAATTGCATAAGGCGTTTGATTTCGTTGTCAGTAATAGTACTCTGCTCTGACTTATCGTAGATTGACAAGAGAACTATCTGCCCTTGTTCAGTCCGAACAATGACATCTGCTGTATACGTAATGACTCTTGCACCGCAGCTTTTGCCTTTTCCTTTTGAAGCAATAGCCATTCTGACTTTCCTAACGCCACCACCCAGATCTGTTCCTGTCAAAGGATTCTTGCGCAGCTCATCAAGAAAGTCTTTATAGTCTTGTTTAAAGGACGCGTAGTGTTTCGCCAAACGTTTTGCTTGGCGGTCAAACACTTCGATGGTCTTAATTTCAAAGCTCATAAAGCAACTCTTCGGCACTACGTGTTTTGACCTTTCCTTGCTTTATGCCATCAAGTTGTGAGAAGGCTTCGGTTAGTCCTTCTTTAATTTCTTGATCGCTCATGACCTCTTTCTTCTCTGGCTCTATCAGCTTTTCTGCCAGCCATTTGCGATTGCTTGCCGTAAGCGAAAGCCCCTGGATATAATTCCAAAGGTTGTTCATTGATACTGCATTCATAGCCGTATATTATTATTTCCGCAGGCAAAGATACGAATAAGTGAGCAAAATACCAAAGGAATTGCGGAAAAATTGTTATTATGTTATTATGTCTTTCGAGTTACTTCGTCTTACAAGTTACTTTGTCTTAAACCCTCTCAGCCCATAGGCATCGAACCTATTTCTTTTCCGAAACTTTCTGGAAGGAGAATCCGGCCTGAAGGGTTGGAATTTTCCTGGAGAGCTTGATGATTGCCTGATTCGTCTTGGTGTCCTCCATCGCCCCAAACATTTTCAGTATGTTCAGCAATTTGTCGACATCTATGAGGAACATCAGCTTGTCACCGTCATGATGGGTGGTGACGTCTCCCGTCTGAACGTTGTTGATGCCCAATATCAGCTTTGAGTTGCCAACCATCCATACACCTTGCGCCTTATGACCAAGAACGTCGCGGACGAAGGTGCCGTTCTGGTTGAAGACATAGGTGCAGTTCTCTGAAGTAATATTACATTTCTCAATGTATTCGTTCAGCAGTTTCTCCAGTTTGTTTGCCACCGAATTACCAACCATCTTAAACAGCATGTTACCCTTGGTGGCATATATGGCGGGTTCCACATAGTGCCACTCGCCGACCATCTCTTCTGCGCTGGCCATCTTGAGTTCGAAGGCGTCCTTGACATTCGAGACAGCCTCCTTCACATTACTATTGTTTACGTTTGACTTCACGCTGTCAACCACAGTCTTTATGTCCTGTGCCTGAGCCGTATTTACTACTGAAAGGAGTAATAGCCACCAGAAAAAACTCACGATTCTCATTCGTTACTTATTTTTACAAATTATTGCCAAAGGGTTTGCTTCACTTGTACTTCTCGACACGGGCATCCTGGATAGGTCCTTGCCAGTTGAGGCCGAAGGCAAAGTCGTAGGAATGGCCGTCAGCATCCTGATAGCAGCGCATGTCGCGTGGCACGTCCTCCTGCTGCTCCTCGACGGTCTTCATGTCGGCAGGCATCTGCATGGGCAGGAGGGCTGAGGGCTCTGTCTTGCCACTGATGATGTCGAGCAGGGCCTGATGCTGGACGTTGAAGGACACGAGGATGGCATCGGCAGAGGGTTCAATCTCGGAGAGCACCACGGGGCGCCCAGTCTCAAGGATGACGATGACGGGCTTGTCGCCCATTGCCTTCTTGGTATCAGTCACCAGCACCATATCATCGCGGTTATAGGCCTTGACGGTCTTGCCGCGGAAGCTGCGGTTGGTGGTCTTCTCCATGGGATCGCCTCCTGCGACACTAACGGCACGGGCATCGCTGGCGGTATAGTCCTCATATTGCAAGCTGAAGGGCAGATAGCCGTTGCCGCCTCGCTTCACGTCGTCGTAGCTGAAGCCGAAGCCCGTGCTGGGTTCCTCGATGAGACAAATGGCGAAGTCGGTCTTATCAGGCGCATCCACCACCTCAAAGTATTTGCCGATGAGTTCAAGACTGATAGGCTCGACGGTCTTCTCCTCGGAGATGCCGCCCCAGGCTCCTGGGATAGCTGGGAAGTGACGCTTGGGCACGAAGACCTTCTTGCGGTCCTTCACGGGCAGCACGCTGTTTCCATGATTCTTGAGCATGACAATCGACCTGAGCTGTGCCTCGTAGCCCTCCTTCATGTATTCGGGCTTGCCCACAATCTTTGAGGTCTCAGCAGGGTCGAGGTAGGGATTCTCGAAAAGTCCCACACGAAACACGTTGAGCAGCAGTCGACGGGCTGACAACTCGAAGCGCTGGCGGGCACTCTCCTCGCCCTGCTCCTTCGCCCACATCTGATAAGCCTCGATGACGGGACCTATCTCGTTGTTACCGCCATATTGGTCGACACCAGCCTGCAGAATCTTATAATGACGCTCGGCCTCGTTGAAGGCCTCCATGCCCCAGGGCTTGCCGCCACGGGGACTGTCAAGCACGTTCATATCCTTCGTAATGCCCCAGTCGGTGCAGACCACGCCTTCGAACTTAGCCTCGTCGCGCAGCTGCTGCTGGATGAGCCAACGGCTGTAGCTGCCGCCAACGTTCTCGCCCGAGGGGTCCTGGTTCCAGAGGATGCTGTAGATGGGCATGACGGCCGAAGCCATCGAGGTGCCACCCTCGAGCTTGAAGGCGCCGTCGACGAACGAGCGCTTGTGCATCGCCAGATTGTTGCCTGGATAGACGGCATACTTGCCTGAGGCGTAGTGAGAGTCTCGCCCACCCTCCTGGGCGCCGTAGCCATACCAGTGCTTCACCATCGCGTTAACGCTCTTCATGCCCCAGCCCTTGGTTTCGGGTGTGGTCTGGAAGGCATCACAATAGGCGCGTGCCATATCGGTAGCGAGCTGGGGATCTTCGCCGAAGGTGCCGCTGAAGCGCGACCATCGGGGATCGGTGGCAATATCGACCTGTGGCGAGAGGGCTGTGGCGATACCCAATGCACGGTACTCGTCGGAGGCAATCTCGCCGAAACGGTACATCAGCTGGGGGTCAAAGGTGGCAGCCAGTCCCAGCGAAGTAGGCCAGAGGGATATCTGTCCGCCTGCTCCGGCGTTATACTCGGTGGTAGCCTTGGCCTCATGACGGGGGTCGGAACTGGTATTGGCAGGGATGCCATGATCGAGGCCCTCGACGAAGGCCTGCATATTGTTGTTCCACACAGCGGCGACGGCAGGGCTCTCGACACGTGTGACGAGGACTGCGCGCAGGTGGTCGGCAGCAAGGAACTTCTTCTGGTCGTCGCTCAGGTCGGAGGGCTTTGCCCCACTCTCCTCGTAGGACTTCCCGTTATAGGTGGATTCGCCAAAGCCCATACTCGGAATCATCGGTACAGCCTGATGACTGCTGTAAAGCATCAGTCCAGCTATCTCCTCGATGGAGAGCTGCGAGGCAAGGTCGGCAGCGCGCTCCTCTGCCGAGAAGCGCCAGTCCTCATAGGCGTCGAGCGAGTCGTTGTGGTTCAGGTCCTTGAAGGCGAACCCGTCTACCGTCAGCAGTTTCACACCTGATTGTGGCGAATAGCCCAAAGTGGGGCCTCCCTTCTGAGTGACCAACATAAACGAGTCGACCTGCTGCTCGGACCACTTCTGGCTGTTGCACGCCACTAGTGCCATAAGCATCATACCCACGGTCACCATCTGTACCATAGACTTTTTCATCATACTTTTTATTTGTTCTCTTTTGGGGGATTAGAGTTTCCCTTGTTCGCCGAGGTAGGAATCTTTGAAGCCGAGGAAGTATAGTACGCCGTCGAGTCCGATGGTATTGATGCTCTGTTTGGCATTGGCCACGACGCGAGGCTTGGCATGGAAAGCGATACCCAGACCGGCCTGAGAAATCATGGGGAGGTCGTTGGCACCATCGCCTACGGCAATGGTCTGCGCGAGATTGACCTTCTCGACCTGGGCAATGAGCTTCAGCAATTCAGCCTTACGCTGACCGTCAACAATCTCACCCACATATCGACCAGTCAGCTTGCCGTCGTCACCAATCTCCAGTTCGTTGGCATAGACATAGTCAATGCCGTACCTGCGTTGCAGGTATTCGCCGAAGTAGGTAAATCCACCCGAGAGGATGGCAATCTTGTAGCCACAGGTCTTGAGGATATTCATGAGTCGGTCGACACCTTCGGTGATGGGCAAGTGTTCGGCAATGTCCTGCATGACGCTGACGTCGAGGCCCTTGAGCAGGGCTACACGACGGGTGAAACTCTCCTTGAAATCTATCTCGCCGCGCATGGCACTCTCAGTGATGGCACGTACTTCAGCACCCACGCCGTTACGCTCGGCCAGTTCGTCGATACACTCGGTCTGGATGAGCGTGGAGTCCATATCGAAGCAGATAAGCCGGCGCATGCGACGGAACATGTCGTCACGCTGGAACGAGAAGTCGATTTCCATCTCTGACGACAGCTTCATGAGCTTCGACTGCATCTCCTGACGATTGGCAGGCTCGCCACGCAGCGAGAACTGGATGCAGGCACGGGTGTGCTTGTCGAGCTGCTTGATGCTTTTGCGGCCTGTCAGGCGCAGGATGCTGTCGATGTTCAGTCCCTGGTCGGCAATGATGCGTGTGGCGGCCTCTATCTGACAAGCCTCTAACTGTCGGCCCATGACCATGAGGATGTAGCGGTTCTTGCCCTGATGGCCCACCCAGTCTTCGTATTCGTCGTCGGTGATGGGCGAGAACATGATGTTCACACCCAGCTCGGTGGCCTTGAACAGCAGCTCCTTCATGGCAAAGCCCGACTTGGTGTCGTCGATGCGGATAAGGATGCCAAGGGATAGCGTGGAATGAATGTCAGCCTGACCGATATCCAGAATCTGGGCATCGTACCTGGCCAGTATCGCCATGATGCTGGCAGTCAGTCCAGGCCGGTCCTGACCAGTGATGCGGACTAATATCTGTTCTTCCTTCATAACTATGAACTATAAACTATGAACTGTGAACTACTTCAAGTAGTCTTCAAAATACTGGGTGATACGCTCATGAAGATGCACGCTGGCATGGCCCCGCATGTTGTGCTCCTCGCCAGGATAGGCGAAGAAGTCGGGTTGGGTGCCGGCCTTAACGCAAGTATCGAGGAACGACAGGCAGTGCTGTGGCACGACGGTGTTGTCGTTGTAGCCCGTGATGATCTGCAGACGGCCTTTCAGGTTGCCGGCCTTGTTGATGAGGCTGCTCTTCTCGTAACCCTCGGGGTTCTGCTGAGGCGTGTCCATATAGCGTTCGCCATACATCACTTCGTACCATTTCCAGTCGATGACAGGACCGCCGGCAACACCAACCTTGAAGACGTCGGGATAGTTCAGCATGAGCGAGATGGTCATAAAGCCTCCAAACGACCACCCATGGACGCCTAAGCGCTGCATATCGACATAGGGCAGGGTTTTCAGGAATTCCACACCTTTCATCTGGTCTTGCATCTCTATCTGTCCCAACTGGCGGAATGTAGCCTGCTCAAAGTCACGGCCACGGTTCTCGCTGCCACGATTGTCGAGGATGAAGAGGATATATCCCTTCTGGGCCATGTAGGTCTCCCACGAGCGGCTCTGCCAATGCCAGCTGGCCTCAACGTTATGAGCGTGAGGACCGCCATAGACATAAACTACAGTAGGGTACTTCTGGGCAGGGTCGAAGTTGTAGGGTTTTACCATACGGTAGTAAAGGTCTGTCTTGTTGTCGGCAGCCTTGATGGTACCACACTCGAAGATGGGTTGTTCGTAACCAGTCCATGGGTCGGAGGCTTGTAGTAATTGACAATTGAGAATTGAGAATTGAGAATTATGATTAGCTGAAACCCGAGATTTTGAACTTGAAACATCAAGCACACTGATGTTACGGGGCTGAGTGGGTGCAGAATGGTGGTCAAGCAGGAAATTGCCGGATGTCGACAGGTCGCCATAATGCACGCCATCGTCGACTGTCAGTTGCTTCATCTTGCCGTTATTGACATTGACGCTATAAATCTGACGGTGCAGCGGATGGTATTGATTGCCTTCAAAGATGATGCTCTTCTGCTTCTCATTAAAGCCCAACACATTCTGAACGACCCATGGGCCACTGGTCAGCTGGCGGATGAGCTTCCCTACCTTATTATATATATATAAGTGATTGTATCCGTCACGTTGGCTCTGCATCACGAATTTGTCGGAATCCCAAGGCAGGAACTGGATGGGATGCAAGGGCTCGACATATTTTTCGCTGGTCTCACGATAAATCTCTGACAGCCGCTCACCCGTCGTGGCATCGTAGCTCACCAGCCGGCAGTCGTTCTGGTCGCGGTTCAGCTCAAACATGTAAACGGTCTTGGCGTCAGGACTCCACGCGATATTGGTGAAATATATGGGACGGGTGTCGGCGACGGAATCGCCGGCCACGCTGCCGTTGGGGGTCTTAAGATAAATCGTCTTATCAGTGTTAATGTCATAAACACCCACCGTCACCACATGAGCATTCATGCCTGCCATCGGGTATTTATCTGGCTCATAGGTAGCTTCACGATGGTAGATATCCACCTGCGGATAGTCGGCTACCATGCTCTGATCCATACGATAGAAGGCCAGTCGCTGCCCGTCAGGACTCCAGAATGTGCCTTTGTTGATGCCGAACTCATTTCTGTGTACGGCAGATCCGTACACTACGCTACGACTGCCGTCTGTGGTCAGTTGGTGCTTATGGCCCTGACCATCAACCACATATAGCTGATGCTCTTCTCTATAGGCCGTCGCCTTAGACGCGCTGTTCCAGTCATTGTCTTCCTGTCCTGATATGCTGTCCTGCCATACGATTTCATGCGTCTTGAAGTTCAGCAACAGGAACGACTTCCTATTGCCAAGGGCCACCAACGGCTGGTCTGGATAGGGAAATGAAGCAGTATAAAGCATGCGGACATAATACATATCATCGCTCTTCAGCCACTGGTTCACTTCGTCAAGGGTAAAGAGCGATTGCTCTTTGCCGGTCTTTTTGTTGACGAGAAGGCACTCCTCCACGTCCGTTCGTACCAACTCATCACCCCACCACGTATACCATTTATTCTCAGGCATTAGGTTACGGTAGTTGTTACCACCGTAGTTGAGGTCTTCCAGCGTGAATAGTTTCTTTTCCTGAGCGCTCATGGGAAGAAGTAGCGGAAAAAGGAATAATAATAAGAACAAATGCTTAATCTTCATCATCGCCAAACCTCCTATTATTTCTTTTGAAGGATTTATTGAAATCTCTAGACCCTCTAGAATCTCTAGACCCCCTAGAATCTCTAGAATTTCTAGACCCTCTAGAATTTCTAGAATTTTTAGACTCTCTGGGGTCTCTCGAATTTCTGGAATCTCTCGGCTCTCTGGCTTTCCGCGGCTCTCGCTTTTCCAGCGAGTGGAACTTGAAGTCGCGGATATCGGCACCCTCATTCTCTTCCTGTTCATCCAGGCGTTTCTTGAATTCACGTTCTTTCTTGAAACGGTGCTTCTCGGCCATCTGTCGCTTCTCTTCCTCAGTTTTCACGGCACCGCCTTCTGAACGGAAGACCTTCATCTTTCCGTCAAACATCTGATACTTGCGGAACTCGCATTCCAGCGAACCATTGTACAAAGGTATCTTGATACTGGGCTTCAAGCCTATCTGGTCGAAGCACTCCTCGCGGTAGCTGAGCACCCAGGCATCATTGCCGGTAAACTGGTGTTTCAGCCGCTCGCCTATCGTTTTGTAGGTTCCCAACAGGTCAGAGGTGGAGATTCGCTCACCATAAGGCGGATTGGTCACCATGATGCTTTTTTCTTTTGGTTGTGTGAACAGCTTGAAGTCCTGCTCCGTCACAGTGATGTCGCTGGTCAGGCCGGCAGCCTTTACGTTCAGACGAGCTGTATTGACAGCTTTGATGTCAACGTCATAGCCATAGATATGATGATTGAACTCACGCTCCTGAGAGTCGTCATTATATATCTCATCAAACAAGTCGGCATCGAAGTCAGGCCACTTTTCGAAGGCATATTCCTTTCGGAACAGGCCTGGAGCCATGTTGTGGGCTATAAGGGCAGCCTCAATCAACAATGTGCCACTGCCGCACATCGGATCGATGAAGTCTGTTTCGCCATGCCATCCCGTCATCAGTATCATACCAGCAGCCAGTACCTCGTTAAGTGGTGCCTCGACCGACTCCTGACGATAACCACGACGATGCAAAGACTCACCACTGGAATCCAGACACAGCGTGCATTCGCTCTTACCTGGTGCAACATCAGCGATATGGATATGCAGTCTGATATCAGGGTTTGCAATACTGATATTCGGACGACTGCCAGTCTTCTCCCTAAATTGGTCGACAATAGCGTCCTTGACTTTATAGGCCACGAACTTAGAGTGTCGGAATTCCTCAGAAAAGACCACCGAATCGACAGCAAAGGTCTTGTCGAGCGACAGGAACTCTGACCAGTCGACAGTTTTCACGCCCTCATAGACATCGTCTGCCGACTGGGCGTTAAAACACTTGATGGGTTTCAGAATACGGATGGCGGTGTGTAGTTGGAAATTAGCGCGGTACATGAGTTTCTTGTCACCTGTAAAGGTTACCATACGGCGTCCAGGCTGTACGTTCTCAGCGCCCAACTGCGTCAGTTCATTGGCCAAGACAGGTTCTAACCCCATAAAGGTCTTGGCAATCATTTCAAATTGTTGTGTCATCGATGTTTCATTATAAATGTGGTGCAAAGTTACGAAATAATTCTTAATTATTTTTAAGGCAGCAGCAAATTTTTCACTTTTCATTTTTCACTTTTCACTTTTTTTTGTACTTTTGCCCCAACGTAAACAAATTTATAGCAATGGCCGTAACCTATAAGGTACTGCTCCTTACCCTCGAATCCATGTTCCAGCTGGACATCTTGGCATGGATTATCGGACTCCCGCTGCTGGTGGGAGCCGTTTGGTTACTGGTCCGCCAGTACAGGCAGTACCATACGTTACGCAACGAACTCGGCCTGCTGAAACAGGTCAAGCGACACTCCATCGAGTATGAAATGGTTATCAAGGCTATGAAGCTATGCATCTGGCGCATTGATGTCCCTACCCATGAGGTAACCTTCGACTGCGACTATCGCGACTTCACTGATAACTACACACCACCACAGCATGCCACGATGGAGGATGTTATTAACCAGATTCTGCCAGACTATCGGGAAACGATTACTGAAGGTTTCCTTAAGGTAATGAACGGTGAACAGGACGATTTCCACATGCAATATCAGATGACCGTTCCAGACAGCGACAAGAGCTATTGGAGCGAGGGTTTCATCACTATCGAGAAACGCGGGCTTGACGGCAAACCGCTGACTATCGTCGGCACATCCATGCGCATTGACCAGCAGAAACAGATAGAGCAGGCTCTGATGGATGCCGTATACCACGCCGAAGAGAGCGACCGTCTGAAGTCGGCGTTCCTGGCCAATATCAGCCATGAAATCCGTACGCCACTCAATGCCATCGTTGGTTTCAGCGAAGTATTGCCCATGGCCGAAGACGAAGAGGAACGCCAACACCTGGTAGGCCTCATCAGACAGAGCAACACCCAGCTGCTACGCCTGTTCGACGACATTGTCAGTATGTCGAAGCTCGAAGCCCGTGGCGGTGGAGAAATCAACAAGTCTTCTTTCGTGCTGAAGACGCTACTCATGGAATTACAGGAGAAGTATGCCGCCACAGCCAAGGAAAAGGGACTGGCCCTGCTGATAGAGATTGCCGACGACAGGTCGTTCATCAGTACCGACCGTGACCGTCTGCGTGAGATATTAAACCAATACATAAACAATGCCCTAAAATTCACCAAACGAGGACAGGTCACCCTGGGCTGTACCGACATGGGCGACAACTGGCGCATATGGGTACGTGATACGGGAAAGGGCATTCCTGCCAACAAGTGCGACGACACATTATTTGACCGCTTTGTCAAGGTCGACGAGTTCACACCTGGTACCGGTCTCGGTCTCAGCATCTGCCGTTCGCTGGCACTTACGCTCGACGGTACCGTCGGCGTCGAGTCCACACTGGGCATGGGATCCTTCTTCTGGGTCGAATTAAAAAAGGAATAGACACAAATGCTAATACAGTTTATCGTTAAACGTTTATCGTTCATCATTCTGCTTTTTTTCATATTGCCACCGGTTCAAGTCGTGGCACAGGAACACATCACCGGCTATGCCATCGACGACGTTACGGGCGACAGCCTCGGTTTTGTATCCGTACAGTATAAAGGGCAGAAAGTCAAGACCATCTGCGACCATCGCGGCTATTTCTCCATCCCCAAGCATGTAGGCTGGAAACTATCGTTCAGTGCTGTGGGCTACAAGACGCGTACCATCACCATCGAGAAAGGCACCCATCGCCTACTGTTGGCCCTGAAGCCCGACAACAAGATGCTGGGTGAGGTCACCGTCAAAACCAAGCGTAGTCGCTACAGTCGCAAGAACAATCCTGCTGTGGAACTCATGCGCAAGGTCATCGAGCACAAGAAGAAAACCGAACTCTCCCTGCGCGACAACTACCAGTACACCAAGTATCAAAAGTTGAAGCTGGCTCTCAACAACATCACGCCCGATATGATTACCGACCCTCAGTTTGCCAAGTATCCGTGGCTAACCGGACAGGTCGAGAAGTGTGATCTGACAGGTAAGCTCATTCTGCCGCTCAGTCTCGACGAGACCGTCACCAAGAAGATTTATCGCAAGACGCCGCATGCTGAAAAGGATATCATCATGGGTAAGAAAGCTACGGGCATCAACCAGTTCATCGAGACTGGCGATATTGTCAATGTCGGCAGTAAGGACATCTTCACCGACGTCAATATCTACGACGACCAGGTGCGCATCCTTCAGCATCCTTTCACTTCGCCCATCGGCAAAGGAGCCATCTCCTTCTATCGCTACTATATCGAGGATACGCTGAAAATTGACCGCGACTCATGCATCCACCTGCATTTCCTGCCCAACAACCAGCAGGACTTCGGATTCCGCGGCGACCTCTACATTCTCAAGGATTCGTCCTATCAGGTCAAGCGTTGCGAGATGATACTCCCCAACCAGACCGACGTCAACTTCGTAGAGTCGTTACGACTCATTCAGGAGTTCAGTCCCCTGCCAACCGGTGAATGGGTGCTCACTACTGACGACCTTGTAGTCGAGCTTGTCCTCTTCGAGTTCGCGCACAAGGGTGTTGCCATCCGCACCACCCGACTGTCTGACTATTCCTTCGACCCCATCCCAGATAAGTTGTTCAAAGGATATACCAAAACCATCCTCGACCCCTATGCCGAAAATCAGGACAACACCTTCTGGAAAGAGCACCGCACGGCAGGTATGACCCGCAGCGAGGAGCAGATGGACGGTTTCATCGACGGCATCCGCAGTCTGGGCTTCTACAAATATGCCCTCTTCGGTCTGAAGCTGGTCAGCGAGAACTTCATCGAGACCAGCGACAGCAGCAAGTTCGACATCGGTCCCGTCACTTCGATGATCAGCACCAACTTCATCGACGGAATGCGCCTGCGCTTTGGCGGTCAGACCACAGGACACCTGTCGCACCACCTCTTCCTCAAGGGCTACGTGGCACGCGGCACCAAGAGCCACAAGACCTACTACAACGCCAGCGCCGCATGGTCGTTCAACCACAAGCGCTATCTGCTCGACGAGTTCCCTCGCCACCAATTGTCATTCTCGTCCTCCTACGACGTCTGCTCACCGTCCGACCGTTTCCTCGAACACGACAAGGACAACGTCTTCACCGCTGCCAAGTGGACTACCGTCGACATGATGATGTTCTACAACCGCCAGCAGCTGGCCTACGAGCACGAGACCCCATGGGGGCTGCGCACCGTCATCGGTGTCAAGACCGAGAAGAACGAAGCTACTGCCAGTCTGCGTTTCACACCCCTCGACGCACTGTCACCCGCCGACATCTTCCATCATCCATCATCCGTTTTCGAAAACCCATCCATTCCCATCCGCACCACCGAACTCAAGGCCGAGCTGGAGTACAGTCCCAATGCTCTCTACTCCAACCTCAAGCTTCGCCGTGTCAAAATCAACCGCGAGGCACCCATCTTCAAGCTCAGCCATGCCGTTGGCATCGACGGTTTCCTGGGCGGACGCTACAATTACAACTACACCGAGGCCAGCATCTTCAAGCGTCTCTGGCTCTCCAGCTGGGGCCGCGTAGACCTCTATACCCGTGGCGGCATCCAGTGGAATCAGGTACCCTTCATCCTGCTCTGCCAGCCCACTGTCAACCTGTCGTATTTCAGTCAGAAGCAGTCCTTCAACCTCATCAATGAGCTCGAATTTATGAATGACCGTTTCTGGAGTGTTGATATGAACTGGGATATGCAAGGCAAGATACTCAACCGCATACCGCTTATCAAGAAAGCCCATCTGCGCGAATACATTGGAGCCCGCATGCTATGGGGCGGTCTGTCCGACAAGAACAACCCCACCCTGCCCCAGAATGAGGGCAATCACATCCTCATGGTCTTCCCTGAGAATTCGCGTATCATGAACCCAAAGATTCCCTATTGGGAAATCTCCCTCGGCATTCGCGGCATTCTCCGCTTCTTCCAAGTCGAGTATGTACGCCGCATGAACTATAACGACCGTCCTGGCACCACCAAGAACAGTGTCCGTTTCGGCTTCACCATGATGTTCTAAAGAAATGCTTAATTGTCTTCAGCAAAAAGGGGATCCTCGGGCATGACCATAATGGGTTTCTGCTCGTAGTCCTTCAGGAGCTTGTCGCTGACATACTGCTTATTAACCACTAGACGGAACATGAACTCGCGGAACCAGCTGGCTGTCATGATAAGACAGCCCGACTGTCCCCAGGAAGCACCCCATGAATTCTCGACCTTCCATTTCAAGGGTTCCCCATTGGCATCAAGGTCGACGGCCGTCAGCGTCATGGCATGCGTAGAGCCGCTGTCGAAAGTAGAGATGCGGTCGGCCTTATTCATTGTGAAGGTGGTGTTGAACAGCGACTCATAGTCGAAGTTCTGCAGGTCGCAATAGCCACGCTTACGGTCGAGCTGCTTGCCGACATCGTAGCTGGAATAGAGCTTACGTCCATCCTTCAGCGAAGCAATAGCCAGTGTCTCGATATCCTCCATGGGCAGGTTCAGGTATTTCCAGTTGTGGCCGTCGTAGGTATGACGGTCGTACTCTACTTCGTAGGTCTTGTAGTATTCACGGCGCGGGTCGTTCATGACCATGATGAAGGTGCCGTTGAGAGGACCGCCCACAATCTCCTGATAGAACTCCTTGGGAGTGTACTTCTTGGGGGCAGAGACGGCCTTGCCATTCTTGTCCTTGAAGGCGAATGTAAACTCCTTGACGGGCTCACCCAAGGTGATGACCAGCATGTGGTAAATCTCGCTGAGCATCTCGGTCTTGCGCTGCTGAATATCCTTGGCTTTCTTGCCTGCAGCCACCATGCGGCGCAGTTCAAGTCCCTGTTCACGCAACTTCGACTTGATGATGGCCGACATCTTCGATGTATTGTCTGCCGAGTAGGTCTCGGGCTGGATGGCCGAAGGTACCAGACCATACTTTTCTGCAAGGTCAGCGACACCACAGAAGGTGCCTCCATCGTTCAGCGGATAATGGAAGAAGAACTGTACGCGCTGGGCGTCGATAGGTTCCTTGGCGGTATCAATGACCCCCTGCAGCATCAGGTTGGCCTTCTCCAGCTGGTCCCAGAAGAAGAGGTAGTCCTGAGAGAGGTCGACGGTGAGGGAGTCAGTACGTTTGGTAAAATTAGAGCGCAGCACATTGAGGCCACTGAACATCCAGCAACGGCCAGAGGATTTCTGGTCGGTAATAGATTGCTTCTTGGTCTCCACACTGAAGTAGGTATCCAACTCTCCGGCAGTAGCCTGGTTCTTAGCCAGATTATCAATAGCATTGGCTGCCAGAGCATTGCGTAAGGCACGGTCAGAGGCCGTGGGAGCATTTTGTTGCTGTATCTGCTGCAGCATCTGCTGTGAGATGCCGCCATCCTTAGTCTGGGCACCTGTTGTCAAAACTGCTGATAACAGGAGGCATACGATGTACTGTCTCATTACGGTAGCAAATTATTCATTAAACATCCCCACCTTTAATTATATCTATCACTTCTTCTTGGTCGTCTTCTTAGTGGTAGTGGTTTTCTTGGTGGTAGTGGTCTTTTTAGGTGTCGTTGTTGTGGTGGTTGCGGTCTGCGGCTTATAATACCGCAGGGCTTCGGGCATCCAACCCTGAATCTGCCTGATACGGGTAGCATCAGAGGGGTGACTGCTCAGGAACTCGGCAGTGGTATTGCTGCTGGCTGCCGCCATGCGCTGCCAGAAACTGACGGCGACCTGCGGATCATAGCCAGCCATAGCGGCAAAGATAAGACCTAAATGGTCGGCCTCACTCTCGTGATTGCGCGAATAGTGCAGGTTCTGCAGGCTGAGTCCGGTACCCAGCAATTGCGAGCCAACGGCAACGGTATTGCTGCCGACACCTATGGCACTGGCTACGGCAGCACCAATCTGCAGACCATACTGCTGACGGTACTGCGTGCTGTACTGCTCGGCAGAGTGGCGGGCAACGGCATGAGCTATCTCATGACCCAGCACAATGGCCAGCGAGGGCTCGTCCTGGGTGACAGGCAGCAGACCCTCGTAGACGCAGATGAGTCCACCAGGCATGCACCAGGCATTGACATTCTGGTCCTGTACCAGATTGAACTGCCATTTGTAGTTCTGAATGTCGTCGGCCATGCCGTTGTTTCTGAGGAACGACTCGACGGCCGTGGCCAGACGCTGTCCGACACGTTGTACCATTGCCGTATTGGCGGCATTGGTAGAAGGCTTGGCCGTCTTCATATATTCATTGTACTGCTGGGTGGACAGGCTCAGCATTTCGCCGTCGCTGACCATCAGGTTCTGTTGACGTCCTGTAATGGGAACCGTCTTTGTCGTACCACAGCCAGCCAACAGCAGGGCAGCCATCAACGACAACAAATAAAGTCTTACCGTCTTCATCATCTTATCCTTTTTTATATCTCACATATTCCATCTACCATCTCACCTCTCTCCGATTCGGGTATAGGTGAATCCCAGCTCTTCCAGTTCCTCGCGGCTATAGATGTTACGGCCGTCGACAACGAGATGGCCACGCATCACCTTCTTGATGACATCCCACGAAGGCATGCGGAACTGACGCCATTCAGTCATTAGCGCAAAGACGTCGGCATCGTTGGCACATTCGTAGATGTCACGGCAGTATGTCACCTTGTCACCCAGACGGCGGCGGCACTCATCCATGGCAATGGGGTCGAAGACGCGCACGTTGGCACCATCGGCCAGCAGACGATCAATGACCACCAGTGCAGGTGACTCACGCATATCGTCGGTATCGGGTTTGAAGGCCAGACCCAGAATAGCAACGGTCTTGCCTTTGACGTCGCCCACGGCACGAATAATCTTATCATAGACAATGGCTTTCTGACGCTCGTTGACACGCTCAACGGCCTCGATGACTTCCATATGGTAGCCGTTGTCGATACCTGTATGCAGCAGGGCTTTGACATCCTTGGGGAAACAGCTGCCACCATAGCCGCAACCGGCATAGAGGAACTTAGGACCGATGCGCGAGTCACGTCCAATGCCCTGACGGACAGAGTCCACATTGGCACCGACACGCTCACAGAGGTTGGCAATATCGTTCATAAACGAGATACGGGTGGCCAACATGGCATTGGCAGCATACTTGGTCATCTCGGCAGAAGGAATATCCATGAAGATAACGCGGAAATTCTGGATGAGGAAAGGCTGATAGAGGCGTGTCATCACCTCACGGGCCTTCTCACTCTCTGTACCCACCACAACGCGGTCGGGCGACATGAAGTCCTTGATGGCAGCACCCTCCTTCAGGAATTCCGGGTTGCTGGCCACATCGAAGGGAACGTCCACGCCACGCTTGTCAAGTTCCTCCTGAATAACGGCCTTGACCTTCTGGGCCGTACCGACGGGTACGGTAGACTTGGTGACGAGAATGGTGTACTTGTTGATGTGCTGTCCGAACTGGCGTGCAACAGCCAGCACGTATTTCAGGTCGGCACTACCGTCTTCATCGGGGGGAGTACCTACGGCCGAGAATACCACCTTGACATCGTCGAGCACCTCAGTGAGGTCGGTCGTGAATTTCAGGCGTCCATAGCTCACGTTACGGCGAACCAGTTCCTCAAGGCCAGGCTCATAGATAGGCATCTCGCCGTTCTTCAGTTTCTCTATTTTTTTGGCATCAACGTCCACACAGGTTACATGGGAACCCATCTCTGCGAAACAGGTACCACTGACCAATCCGACATATCCGGTTCCTACAATTGCAATTTTCATAAGTGAATAAGTTAATTATTTAATAATATGTGTAAATGAATAGTATACTCTCTTAGTTCATGCCCAACAGCGACTTCAACTGACCTTCCTTATAGAGAATCCACACGGTGGTAATCAGGAATGCCAGGAAGAGGTAGATGAGTACGGACTTGACACGGGCAGGACCGGCCTTCTGGACAGGCACGGTAGCCGTCTGCAGATTGGTGAACGAGGGGGTTTCCTCCTGCACCTTGGCCTCGGCAGACTGCAGATAGTTAGCCAGCGTATTATAGGCGTTATACTTCAACTGCATGTCGTTCTCCAGGTCTTGAAGCTTGATGCGCGCAGTCTGGTAGATAACGTCCTGATTGGCGTCGGCATACTCGGCATAGAGACGACGGGCCTTCTCGTAACGCTCCTTGGCCTCACCATAAAGCTTGCGCGAGAATTCAAGGTCGATGCGCACCTTCTTGGTACGATACTCCGTAATGAAATCCTGCAGGTGATGCTGAACAGTGTCAGCCATACAAGCGGCAATATAGGGATCTTGGTCGACGACGGCAATGGAGATAACGAGCGTCTTGTTATCGACATCGCACATCACCCTCTTATCCATAGCCTTCACGATATTGTCCTCTGTCTTGGTCAGGCGGAAGGCGTCGAAAGGCCGTTTCTCGTCCTTGTCGCCTGGGAAGAGTGAGGCAAGGAGCCTGAAGGGAGCACCGGTAATGGTACTCCACCAGGGATGCTTCTGTTCCTTCAGCAGATAGTCGTAATAGGTCATCATGCGGGTACTGTCCTTCTTGTGGACAGGCACGTTGAACAGACTGACCTTGAAGTCGATGCTGGACATCAGCTCAGGATACACCATAGGATAGAGGGCCTCTGTACTACCCATAGCGGCACCTGTTCCCATTCTCAAGCCAAGGGTAGCGGCCATGGCACTGAGGGAATTCATGCTACGCGACATATTCAACTCAGGGGCGAGCTTCACCTCACAACGATAATAGTTAGGCAGTGAAAGCATGTAGATACAGGCCACGACAAAGGTGATGGCAAGCACCTTCTTGTAAAGGCGGACATGCTTCTTCATAGCAGCGAGGATGGCACGGAAATCGATGCTGCTCTCTTCCTCCAGCTGCTGTTGCTCTATGATAGTATTTTCCTGTTCGTTCATAGGTTATTTTCTCGTTAAATAAGTAATCATGGCTACGGTAGTAGCTGCTGATGACAACATGCTAGCCAAGCTCACCCACTCGGTAATCTTCCAGTGATTGATCTTACGCTTGCTGGGAACCACTATCTCACTACCCGGCTCAATCGTAGTCGAGGAGCTGAGCTTGTCCATCATACCGTTGGGATAGACGATGAAAGCCTTGCTCTTCTTGGCAGTCTCGGAGAAGCCACCGGCTCGCTTGACGTACCACTTGTAGTTCTTGCCTTCCACAAAAGTGATGGTATTGGGGAACTGCACGTCACCAGACACGCAGACAGTACCGTTATACTCGGGAACGTCAATGCGGTCACCCTCACGCAGCACGATATTGTAGTCGCTGGAGGGATCCTTCAGGGCCTTGTCAAGATTAATACCAATGGTATAAGTGTTGTCGAGTTCCATCTTGTTCCAGGAGATGGAGTCACGCTCAGCCTTCGACAGATTGTTGCGGACAGCATCCAGCACGGCAGTACGGCGCTGTCGTTCGTCGGCATTCATAACGCGGGTGAGTCGGGCTCCCTTCAGATAAGCATCGGGGGCAACGCCACCGGCCATCTCAATAGCATCGGTCAGGCGCAGGTTCTTTTTCTCAATGGTAAAGTTGCCTTCGAAGTTCACCTCTCCAGTTACGGTGATATTGCGTGGCATCACATAGCCTGGGCTGCGACGCACATGGACGACATCGTATGGCTCAAGCCTGAAGCCACGGTCGCCGGAGATAACCAGTCCTTCCTTCAGGTCGAAGGTGAAGGTCTTGGCAATGTCGCGTGTTTTCTTCGTGGAATAGGGGTCGCTGATGCGGCGACTGACATCGACACGGGCCAGTGAAGCACCGTCTCGCAGGCCGCCGGCCATGACGATGAGGTCCTCAATGGTGGTATTATCAGCATATTCGTAGGTACCAGGAACCATCACCTCACCAGTAATGCTCAGTATACGCTCCTTGCGCAGCTCTTCCTGAGTGGGGATGAATACGACATCCTCGTTCTGCAGGGGGACATCGGCAGTAGTACCGTTCATGATGCCCATGACATCAATGGGAATGACTTCCAACGTACGGTCGGGTTTCAGACGGTGAATGATAGCATGCTGTGTGAAGGCATCCTCAGTGAGTCCGGCGGCGGCCTCAATCAGGCTGCGCACGGAACTGACCTGACCGTTGAGATTGAACTGACCAGGGCGGAACACGGCACCCTTGATCTCGACCACATTCTCGTAACGGTTCAGGATGGCATCAACCGTTACGGCGTCACCATCATCAACCTTGAAGGAGTTCATGTCGAATTCGTCGATATTATGGACGGAATAGCGGTCGCCAGTCTGACGGACCAGTCGGACAGACTTCTTATAGGCATCGCCAGTATAGCCGCCGGCATACTTCAGCAGGGTACCCACACTCTCCGTATGGCGCATCTCGTAGAACATGGGGCGCTTGACGTTACCCGTAATACCCACCAGACACTCGTAGGGGCCAACCTGAATGACATCCTCGTCCTGCAGACGGATATTGCCGGCCAGACGGCCATTGAGGATATATTCGTAGATATCGATGACGGTTACCAGACGGCCTCCACGGAACACCTTGATGTTACGTAACGTACCCAGCTCACCAATACCGCCAGCCGTATACAGGGCGTGGAAAGCAGTGGAGAACGGTGACAGATGATAGGTTCCAGGAGTCTTCACCTCACCCATCACATGAACCATGATGCTACGTGTTTTACCCAGCGTCAGTCGCAGATTACTGCCAGAATAATGTCTGCCCAGCTTGCCGCGAATCTTGCTTTGAGCAGCTGCTACTGTCAGACCGGCAACCATGACGGGACCGACACCACTCAAAGTCACGGTACCCTCTGGGGAAACAATATATGTCATCGTCTTCTGGGAGTCACCATAGATGTCGACAACCAACTGGTCGCCAGCACCTAACACATAGTCGGTAGGTGTTGGCACATTCAGATTGGGCGAGAAACTCAGGGCGCGCTGGTTGAAGATGTCGCGACCAAATACGCGCTTACCCTGTGCGTCACCTTTCACATTCTGAGTGGCCTGTACATCACGCTCAGCCTCTTCGTGCTCCTTAGAAGCATCGGCATAAACCTCACCCGTCGTTCTCACACGCGCTGTTGTCACTTCTTGGGAAGAAGTACCGTCGCTGTTGCCTGTCATACGGTCGTTGGCCATTGACACGGCACCATCGGCAGCCGACGACATGCCACGGCTCTTAATCTGGGAATCATACTGATTTCGCAACCTGCGAATTTGTTCAATGGTCACTCCTCGCTGAATCAACTGTGTCACAATGCGCGACTGACTGGTTCCTGCACGAGTTTCACGGGCTATCAGCGCCAGCACGTCACTGTCAGACATCTGGGCAAAACTCCCCACAACAGCAGAGATACAGACTACCGTTGTTAATAGTAAACGTTTGAAATTCATATCTTTATTTTTACTTTTTTTATCTAATGGACGTGCAAAGGTACGAAAAAGTGTGGAAAACACAAAGAAAAAACGACTTTTTTATCAAAAAAGAGAGTCATCACCCTCTACGGGCAATGACTCTTCATCATGCATTTTGTTAAAAACTTTCTTATTTCAAACCACGGTTGATGAGTGTGATATTCAGCAGCATCACATATTTACGATACTGGTTAGCACTCAGGATGTAGTTCATGTAAGCCAAATCCTTGTTGATAGCATTGTCGACCATCTTCTGACGCTCTTCACCAGTGGCCTGAGCGGCAAACAGCAGCTCGGCGCTGAAGGTCTTATGAATCTCGGCAAAGCTCTCTTCCTGATCTCTCGACAGGCCGAGTACCTGGCTGAGCTTATTCATATTGACGGTCTTCAAATTGTAAGCTTCGTTCAAGTTGGCTGCAGTCTCATTCTCTGCAAAAGTCAGTGTCATGCTCAGCATGGCAACTACTACCATAAACAATCTTTTCATTTTGTTACCCTTTCTTTTTCTTTAATTAATAATATGTGTTATCCTTCAGTCATCAGTTTTTGTTCTGATTGACGGTGCAAAGGTAGGACAAAAATCAATACCCTCCAAACTTTTTAACAAATTGTTTGCGTACACAGGGGTATTTCTTGACCTTTATCAAAGAAACGGGCAATTCGTTGATTAAAGTCAATTTTCGGCGTTTTTCCCCTTTTTCTTTGGTGATTTAAAGACTAATTCGTACCTTTGTAGCCCTAAATGAAGAAAGAATAAAAGAATATAAAAATAAAAGAATAAAAAACATGGCAGAACAAAAGAATCAATTCATCTCGCTGAGCTACCAGCTATATATCGATGGAGATGAGGGACAGGAAATGATGGAAGAAGCTCCTGCAGAGCGTCCCTTTCAGTTTATCACAGGATTAGGAATCGCACTCGATGCCTTCGAAAGCCAAGTCATTAACCTCGCAAAGGACGACACCTTCGATTTTTCCATTCCCAAGGAGCAGGCCTACGGTGATTATAATGACGAACTGTTGCTGGAACTGGCTCGCGAGACATTCAGCTTCAACGGCCACTTCGACCACGAACACATCTATGAGGATGCCGTAGTACCCCTGCAGGATGAGGAAGGCCGTCGTTTCTACGGACGCATCGTTGAAGTGGGCGAAGAGAAGGTCAAGGTGGACCTGAACAATCCACTGGCTGGCGAGACGCTGTACTTCAAGGGCAAGGTGCTGGAAAACCGTCCAGCTACCATCAAGGAGATAGAACACATGGCCAAACATCTGGCTGGCGGCTGCGGCGGACACTGTGACGACTGTGGTGGCTGTAGCGACGACTGTGGCTGTGACCACGACCACGAGCATGGTGGTGGCTGTGGCTGCGGACACTGTCATTAAGAAGTAAGAGGTAAGAATTAAGAATTAAGAGGTGTCGCTTCGCGATTAAGAATTAAGAAGTAAGAAGTAAGAGGTGAATACGACAGGAAGGATATTCAGACTGACAACGTTTGGCGAGAGTCATGGCGAGGCCATTGGCGGCGTTGTCGACGGCATGCCGGCAGGCATAGACATTGACCTGGACTTCATTCAGCAGGAGCTGAACCGCCGTCGTCCAGGACAAAGCAGCATCACTACCAGCCGTCAGGAACAAGACCGCGTGGAACTGCTGAGTGGCGTGTTCGAGGGAAAGTCGACGGGCTGTCCCATCGGCTTCATCGTACGCAATACCAATCAGCACTCGAACGACTACGACAACATGCGCGACGTGTTCCGACCCTCTCATGCCGATTTTACTTATTATTATAAATATGGTACGCGCGACCACCGAGGCGGTGGCCGTTCCTCGGCACGCATCACCATCAGCCGCTGTGTGGCAGGCGCTTTGGCCAAGCTGGCACTCCGACAGGTGGGCATCAGCATCACGGCCTATACGTCGCAGGTGGGCGATATCGCACTGGATGACGACTACACCCAGTATGACCTGACACAAACCGAAACGAATGTCGTTCGTTGTCCCGATGCCAAGAAGGCTGCTGAGATGATACGTCTCATCGAAGAAGTCAAGGCAGCAGGCGACACCATTGGCGGCATTATCACAGGCGTCGTCAAGGGATGTCCGGCAGGACTGGGTGAGCCGGAATTCGGCAAGTTGCACGCCGACTTGGGCGCTGCCATGCTGAGCATCAACGCCGTCAAGGGCTTCGAATATGGCGAAGGCTTCCGCGGCGTCACACAGCGTGGCTCCGAGCAGAACGACATCTTCCTGCCCACATCTCATCCCTCACCTCATTCCCCTCACATCACCACCGCCACCAACCATAGCGGTGGCATACAGGGTGGCATCTCAAACGGTCAGGACATTTATTTCCGGGTAGCTTTCAAACCTGTTGCCACCTTGTTACAGGAACAACAGACCGTCGACAAAGATGGAAAAGCGACTACTCTGACTGCCAGAGGCCGGCATGACCCGTGTGTGTTACCAAGAGCCGTACCTGTGGTCGAAGCTATGACAGCAATGACTATTTTAGACCATCTTTTGTTGCAAAAAACGACGAAATTGTAATTTTTGGGGATGAAAATGCAAAAAAAGTAAAAAAATCATTGCAGTTTAAAACTTTTATACTATCTTTGCAAAGGCTATGAGGGTTTGTGAAAATCCTAGTACGCTTTAGTTAAGTCTAGTTTAGTTTTTGTGTTGGTTGAGAGCGGCTAATTAGCCGCTCTCAAGTTTTATAATGAACCTATTATTTCCGTTACTGATTGACAGCCATGCCGATTGAGCCAGTCGGCTATGCCGTCGCGCACCTTGATGGTGACGGCAGGATCAAGAAAGTTAGCCGTACCGATCTCGATGGCCGTAGCACCTGCCATCAGGAATTCGATGGCATCGTGAGCATTGCAGATACCACCCAAACCTACAACGGGAATTTTTACGGCTTTAGCAACCTGCCACACCATACGCAAGGCAACGGGTTTGACGGCAGGACCACTGAGTCCGCCGGTATTGATGCTCAGCAACGGCTTCCGCTTCTCAATATCGATAGCCATACCCATCAGCGTATTGATGAGCGACACGCTGTCAGCACCCTCAGCCTCCACGGCACGGGCTATCTCGGCAATGTCGGTGACGTTAGGCGACAGCTTGACTATCAGCGTCTTATGATAAGCCTGACGCACAGCCTTCACCACACTGGAGGCACCCTGACACGTCACGCCAAAGGCCATACCGCCATCCTTCACATTCGGACACGAGATATTCAGTTCGATGGCAGGAATCTTTTCTAAGGCATCGATGCGCGCAGCACACTCAGCATAGTCCTCGGGTGACGAACCGCTGACGTTGACAATCATATTCGTATCGATATCCTTAATCTGCGGATAGATATGCTCGCAGAAGTAGTCGACACCCTTGTTCTGCAGCCCCACACAGTTCAGCATGCCGCTGGCAGTCTCGGCCATGCGCGGATAGTCATTGCCCTCGCGAGGCTTCAGCGTAGTACCCTTGACGATGATGCCACCTAAGCCACCTAAGTCGACAAAATCCTGAAACTCAAGACCATAGCCAAACGTACCGCTGGCCGTCATCACAGGGTTCTTCAGCGCCAGAGCGCCAATCTTTACACTCAAATCTACCATAATAATCGATTGACGTTAAATACGGGACCTTCTTTGCATACGCAGACATTCATCAAACTTTCATCGGTTCTAACCTTCTCCACACAGCACAGACAGGCACCCAATCCGCAAGCCATCATATTCTCTAATGACGCCTCACAGTCAATGGCGTGTTCCTTGGCATAACGCGCCACAGCCTTCATCATGGGCGTAGGACCACAGGTATAGATACGGTCGAAATGGTCGGCCAACACGCTGTGATTGGTCACAAAGCCCTGTTCACCCATCGAGCCGTCCTCAGTCGTGACACACACGCGGCCAAACTTCCTGAACATATTGAGCTCCAGCAAATCAGCTGCCGTACGTCCACCTAACAGGAACGTCGGCTCCATGCCCATCTCATGCAGCATAGCACCCAGATACAGCATCGGCGCCATCCCTACTCCACCGCCGACTAAGAGACATTGAGCATTGAACATTGAACATTGAACATTGAGCATTGAACATTGAGCATTGAACATTGAAATCGTAAAGCCGTTGCCTAACGGCAGCACGCAGTTCAGCACGTCGCCAGGCTGCAGTTGTCCAAGCCTACGAGTCCCCTCGCCTATCATGGCCACCATGAGCCACAACTCATTACGTTCACGGTCTACAAAGTTAATGGAAATCGGACGACGCAGGAAAGTATTTGGGGAACCGTCCACACGCACCTCCACAAACTGTCCAGGCAGCATTTCAGGCAGTGGCAATTCCTGTGTCAACTTGATGAGCACATGCTTCTCGCTGAGCCTCTCTACGCCACATACCGTTAAATCAAGGATATACTTTTTCATTTCGACTGCAAAAATACGATTTTTTAAGTTCATAGTTCATAGTCCATAGTCCATAGTTGCAGTCGTTTAACATCTTTTAGCAGTGCCAATCAAAAAAACTATGAGCGATGAACCATGAACTATGAACTTTTTTGTACCTTTGCAGCCGAATTTCAAGAAACGAATTAACAACCATACGATTTTGAACATTATTAGCTTTACAAAAAACACCTTGACAGCCATTGTGCTGTTCTTTACCATGACCAGCTGTCAACGTGGCGACACTCATGCCGTCACACATCAGCCAGTAGCCATCTCACATCAGCCGTCAGCCACCCAAAGTCTGGAAATGAGCATGGACGTTGAGCGCGCCGTAGTCCTCGAACGCGTTAGGGACATCTACCGCCTCATCAGATCTGAGTACGTCTGGCGCGGCTACTCCTTCGACAACGATTTGTTCGACAAGTCATTCTGCACGAAGTCGTGGAACAAGCTGCTGATGGCCGTGCGCTGTAAGGAAGAGCAGACCGGTACGCTGTTCTTCGAAGTTAACTACTGGTCCATGACGCGTTATCCAGGCATTATTCCCACCTTCGATGAGTTCGAGATCCGCCATCTCGACATGCTCAGCGACCAGAAGCGCGCTTCCGTCTCCTTCACCGTCTACGAAGAAGACACCTACACCCCAGCCAGCATCGACCTGGTCTTTGAGGACGGGCAGTGGAAGATAGACAATTTCCACAACCTGCGATACATGATCAACGCCCGTAGTGCCATGTTAAGCTACGTCGCCAATACGAACGTCATCTAATAAACCCCGCCTCTCATCACGAGCAGCGGGGTCATTTTTGGAAGCGTTGTGCTTTGATGAGATGACAATCGTTCACGCATCGCAGCAAAAAAATAAAATAAATATATATGATTGCACCCAATCATCATCGTTGACATAGTAACAACCTTGTTTTTAGACATAGTAACATATTAACTTTTTTCAGACATAATAACATGATAACTTATATTTTAGACATAGTAACATATTAACATATTGTTATTTTGTTAATCTATCTTGTTCTCGTTATAAATATCTTGTTAATATGTTAATCTGTCTCTTCTACGTTAATTTGTCTTTAAAAACAAAGCCCCTCGACCCATCGCAGGCCGAGAGGCCCTTCTAACTATAAAATTCATTATGAAAATGGGCCCTGCGCACCTCGCGGTGCCGTGTTTTTGTTGGCCCGGGATTGATTTTTACTTAAATCAATAATTTACCTTTAACAAGCCTCGCACCTCGCGGTGCAATGTCATCGGCCTAAACGTTAATATCTCATTTAATAATCTTTCTTCATCTTACACCTGTTTTAGCCTTTTCAATATCGTTTAAGATACTGCCTTATAACAGATAAGCTTTTTGATTCAAATCCAAATTCAGTGAATTTACTGACCAAATTCAGTGAAATTGGTGACCAAATTCAGTGAATTTGCTTTGTAAAACGAGTCAATCCATATTGTAGTATGAATCGATTTACTCGCTACGGGTTTATTAATCACCGCCCAGAGGAACTGTACCCTCTGAGCGGTGAGAGTTATTTAATAGTCTTCTTCGTCATCATCATCTTCTAACGTAAAGTGGTGAGCACCCCATTCATCGGGCTTTCCTGTTGCGGTTGGTATCGGTGAATTAGCCAACATGCCTGTGGTCTTCATTACGATGACCTGTAATTCCGGATTAATATATTGCTTTTTCATATCTTCTTTTCTTTTAAACATGAATTACCTTAATTGTTCTTTTATCTTTAAACATGAATTATCATGAATCAAGCATGAATTTTTCATGAATTATCATTTGACAATCACCTTTTTGCCATTCACAATGTACAGACCCTTAGTGGGCTGAGAAACGCGCAGACCATTGAGGTCGTAAACGGGGGCGGTAGCAAATTGTTCACTATTCACTGTTACCTTTTCACTTACATCTGTGGTTTCTCCGACGTTCAGGAATGCAGGAGCGCCTTCGCCAGTGTTCACGTTATCTGCTGCGATGTATACGATGCCTGCTGCTGGAGCAGTAGCTGCATATGGGAAGAAGGCAACACCAGTGCCAGTCTTGTAGCCTAAGCGATAGCCGTCGACGTCGTTTGTGCCGTCAGTCACAGTCAGCACATTAGCGCCCAGCGTGGTAGCGCCCGTAGTCTTGGTCAACGTCATCTTGTGGTCAGCTGCCGAGGTTTTCAGAATGACAGCCTCACCGTGAGGAATGGCTGTTGCAGCCAACGGAGTCAGGTCCACCTGACCAGACGTTTCAGACTTGGCGGTGACATATATCTTCGTATTGGAGTCAACGAAGAAAAGCTTGTTTTTGCAATGATGAGTCGTGAAAAAATTCGCCCAACGGGTCAAATTTTTGAGCAGCGAAATCAAAGAAAAGCTTGTTTTTGCAATGATGAGTCGTGAAAAAATTCGCCTAACAGAAAATTTGATGCGGCAATTGCGGCAATGCGGCAATTGATTTCATAGAGTAATAATAAAAATAAAAATGTAATAATAATTAATACATTTACTTTTTTAATAAATCTATAGAATTTAAACGCCGCATTGCCGCATTGTCGCATTTTTCTTCCTCTGACTTTCATGCCAGTAAAGTCCCAGTTTACTGGCATGAAAGTCCGTACACAAGAATAATTTCTGGATAATTTCTGGTCATTTCTTTCCAAAATATACTTCTGGGGACTGCCTTTGCCGAACAGCCTCGAACATGAGAATGGCGGCACTGACACTGACGTTCAGGGAATCGAGGCGACCGAGCATGGGAATGCGGATGTGAGCGTCGGCAGCCTCGCGCCAGACGTTGGTGAGACCAGTCGATTCGGTACCCATGACGATGGCGGTGGCGTGGGTCATGTCGTAGTCGTAGTAGAGGTGGGAGTCTTGCAATTGGGCGGTAAGGATGGTGACGCCGTGCTGCTTGAGGAAGGCGATGCACTCTTCTGAGGTGCAGACGGCAGTGGGTACGCTGAAGACGCCACCTATGCTGGCCCGGATGAGGTTGGGATTGTAAAGGTCGGTCAAAGGGTCGCAGATGATGACGGCATCAACGCCTGCGGCATCGGCACTGCGCAGGATAGCACCGATGTTGCCTGGTTTCTCAACGCTTTCGAGGACAATGATCAGAGGGGATGATGTGAGATGGAAGATGGAAGATGGAAGAGATGAGAGTGAGTGGTCCCTGCACTTGACGACAGCTATCATACCCTCGGTGGAGCCACGATAGGCCATCTTTTCGTAAACCTGAGGGGTGACGAGGTGAGAGGTAAGAGGTGATATATTCTCTAATTCTCTAATTCTTGATCTCTCTGACTCGTTGACAAACAACTCGACGACTTCATAGCCGCATCCTACACAGTGCTCTATCTCTCGCTGTCCCTCGACCACGAAGAGGCTCTCCTCGCGCCGTAGCGACGACTTTTGCTGGAGGGCCACCACATGTTTCACTTTTGCGTTTTGTACGCTGGTAATCATCATTTCTTCCATATCCTCGGCAAAGATACGAAGAAAAATAAAAAAATAAAAAAATAAAAAAATAAAAAATTTAAAAAGCGAAGATATTAAAGGAATTAGAAATTAGGAATTATGATTTGCTAGAATCCTCAAATGCAGCGGACAAAAGTAATCATAATTCCTAATTTCTAATTTCTAATTCCTAATTTTCTTACAGCTGTGAACTGAATTAGCCTTAATTCCTGAATACGAGACCGTCGCCGAACTCATCGATGATGATGGGACGTGAGCGGTCGACCTCGTCGGATAGAATCTTGCGAGACAGGTCGTTGAGCACCAGGTGCTGGATGGCACGTTTGACGGGACGGGCACCGAAGTCGGGGTCGTAGCCCTCCTGAGCCAGATAGCTCACGGCGGCATCGGTAATCTCAAGCTGGATGCCCTGTGGTTCCAGCATGTCGGTGACCTTCTTCATCTGCAGGCGTACCACATCGGCTATCTGCTCCTGCGTGAGCTGCTGGAAGGTGATGATCTCGTCGATACGGTTCAGGAACTCAGGACGCATGGTCAGTCGCAGTTCCTCACGTGTGGCATTCGACGTCATGATGATGATGGTATTCTTGAAGTTCGCCGTACGGCCCTTGTTGTCCGTCAGACGGCCGTCGTCCAATACCTGCAGCAGGATGTTGAACACGTCAGCGTGTGCTTTTTCGATTTCGTCGAAAAGAATGACCTGATACGGCTTGCGGCGCACGGCCTCGGTCAGCTGGCCACCTTCATCGTAGCCGACATAGCCCGGAGGGGCACCAACCAGACGCGAGACGGTATGCTTCTCCTGATACTCGCTCATGTCGATACGTGTCATCATGGTCTCGTCGTTGAATAGGTATTCGGCCAGCGCCTTTGCCAACTCCGTCTTACCGACACCCGTGGTGCCAAGGAAGATGAATGAGGCGATGGGTCGCTTCGGGTCTTGCAGGCCGGCACGTGAACGGCGCACGGCATCCGAAACGGCGGTGATGGCTTCGTCCTGTCCGATGACACGCTTGTGCAGCTCCTCTTCCAGATGCAGCAGCTTTTCGCGCTCGCTCTGCATCATGCGGGTGACGGGGATGCCGGTCCAGCGGGAGACAACTTCAGCGATGTCGTCGGCGGTAACTTCCTCGCGAACCATCGCATTACCGTCTTGTGCAGATGCCAGCTGTGCTTGAATGGCCGTGATGTCGTCTTCCAGCATCTTCATCTTTGAGTAACGGATTTCGGCTACTTTTCCATAGTCACCCTCACGCTCGGCACGTTCAGCTTCATACTTCAGATTCTCTATTTCCTGCTTGTCCTGCTGAATCTTGTTCACCAGCTGGCGCTCACCTTCCCACTTGGCACGCATTTGTGTCTCTTGTTCCTTCAATTCGGCAATTTCTTTGTCCAATTGGGCAATCTTCGGTTCGTCACCCTCGCGCTTGATGGCTTCGCGCTCAATTTCCAACTGTGCTAAACGGCGCATAATCTCGTCCAGTTCTTCAGGTACGCTGTCGCGCTCCATACGCAGCTTGGCGGCAGCCTCGTCCATCAGGTCGATAGCCTTGTCGGGCAGGAAACGCTCGCTGATATAACGCTCGGACAGCTGTACGGCAGCGATACAGGCATCATCCTGGATACGTACCTTATGGTGGTTTTCGTAACGTTCCTTCAGACCACGCAGGATGCTGATGGCGCTGAGCTCATCGGGCTCGTCGACCATTACCGTCTGGAAACGGCGCTCCAGGGCCTTGTCCTTCTCGAAATACTTCTGGTATTCGTTCAGCGTGGTGGCACCGATGGCACGCAGTTCGCCACGAGCCAGGGCGGGCTTCAGGATGTTGGCGGCATCCATTGCTCCCTCACCGCCACCGGCACCGACTAGCGTATGAATCTCATCGATGAACAGGATGATGCGCCCATCGGCCTTCGTCACCTCGTTGACGACGCTCTTCAGACGCTCCTCGAATTCACCCTTGTACTTCGCACCAGCCACCAGCGCACCCATATCAAGCGAGTAGAGCTGCTTGTCCTTCAGGTTCTCAGGCACGTCGCCGCGTACGATACGCCCTGCCAGTCCTTCGACGATGGCCGTCTTACCCGTACCAGGCTCACCAATCAATATAGGATTGTTCTTTGTACGGCGCGAGAGAATCTGCAGCAGGCGTCGTATCTCATCATCACGTCCGATGACGGGATCGAGCTTACCCTGTCGGGCCAGATCCACCAGGTTCTTGGCGTACTTCTCCAACGATTGGTAGTTGTCGTCGGCACTCTGTGACTGCACCTTCTGTCCCTGGCGCAGTTCCTGAATGGCGGCGTGTAGCTCCTTTTCTGTACAGCTGGCATCCTTCAGGATGCGCGAGGCCGTGGAGTTTACGGTGAGTAGCGCCCATAAAATGGGCTCGCAAGAAACGAACTCATCGCCCATCTTCTGTGCCAGCTCCTGTGCACGTACCAGTACATTATTACTTTCACTTGAGAGATATGGCTGTCCACCCTGCACGCGTGGCAGGTGCTTGATTTCCTGGTCCACCAGCATTTCAATCTGCTGGGCGTTCACGCCGAGTTTCTGGAAGATGAAAGTCGTTACGTCCTTCGCCTTCTCCAATATACCTTTTAGGATGTGTACAGGTTCGATGACCTGCTGGCCGTTCAGTTGTGCCGTATTCACAGCCTGCTGCACGGCCTCTTGCGCTTTGATAGTAAACTTGTCTAATGTCATGGTTTTATCCTCCATTTTTTTGTTAATAATCTATCAGGTGGCGGACAAAGAGTGTGCCGAGGCTGGTGGCCGTGTCAAAATGGCGCATAAATATGCCTTTTTGGCACATGAGGCCGTTTGTCTACCATTGGTCTAAAAAAAGTGTATCAAGTGATTAAACCTTCAAATAGTTGTTGCGTCAAAGAAAGAAATGATTTCTAACCTATTTATTTCAACCAAAAGTAAAGAAACAATGAAGAAAGTAATGATGATGATTGCCATGATGGCAGTTGCAATGGGCCTGCAGGCTCAAACGAAGTATCATGATGTCGAATTGAACGAGGCCAAGGGTCCCGTCAAGAAGATTGTTGTCAACGTCATGGGTATGGACCAGACCATCAACTTCTCAGAGGATGGCAAAATGCAGCGCGATGGTTTGTCGGAAGCCGTGTACGATGAGAATGGTTACCTGCAGTCGTGCAAGATGACTATTCGTGACCAAGATGTTCCCGTCACCTATAAGTGGGAAGACGGTAAGCTGAGCAGTCAAACGATGGATATCATGGGACAGCAGATGTCGTTCAAGCGCACCTACAACGATAATGGTGCTCCTGAGGCTGAGGTGATTGATATGGGTGGCAATGAGATGAGTACCCCCTATACCGACTACAAGTATGACGATCACGGCAACTGGATTAGCCGTTCGGTATCAATGATGGGACAGACGATGACCCAGACGCGTACCATTGAGTATTACGAGTAGTCGTTTGGTGACAATACCATAAAAAGGGGCGGTTCTCCTGGTGTAAAGTACACTACGGGAACCGCCTCTTTTTATGGTATAGCAGGAAATGTTACATCGTGACCTCTACAGTGTGCTTACCGGCAGAGTAGGGGATGACGGTGCCATTGATAGGTGAACCGTCGAGCACGATTTGCTTCACGCCCTTCTGCGAGCCGTTGGGATGGATGGTAATCTCGTAGTCAGCATCGCGGAACTTACGGTTGACGGTGTAGTCGGTAGCGGTCTCGGGCAGACAGGGATCGATGCGGATGCCGTCGTAGTCGGGCTTGATACCGAGGATGAACTCCGAGACGGTGTACCACATCCAGGCGGCAGTACCCGTGAGCCATGAGTTCTTACCCTCACCGGGCTTGAAGGCATCCTTACCGGCTACCATCTGACAGTTGACATAAGGCTCCACTTTGTGCAGCGTCTGGTACTTCTCCTCGACATACGAGGGCAGTATCTTGGCATAGTGGCTCCAGGCGTCGTTACCACGACCAGCCAGACACTCGCCGATGATGACCCAGGGATTGTTGTGGCAGAAGATACCGGCATTCTCCTTGTAGCCCTCGGGATAAGAGCTAATCTCACCGTATTCGTAGATGTACTTGGTGAAGGCAGGATTGTTGAGTACCATGCCGTGCTCGCACTCTAAATACTTCTTACAGGAGTCGAGCGACTTGGCTACTAAGCCGTCCTCAGCACCAATCTCAGCCATCGTACACCAGCCCTGCGACTCGATGAAGATCTTGGCTTCTTCACACTCGTGAGAACCAATCTTGCGGCCATAGAAGTCGTAGGCGCGCAGATACCATTCGCCATCCCAGCCGTGCTTCTTCACAGCGTCAATCATGGCGTCAACGGCCTGCTGCATTCTCTCTGCTTCCGCAGAGAAATCGCATTGACCATTGACCATTGACCATTGACCATTGGCGAGTTTCTTGCAGAGGGCAACGTAGTCCTTACCTGTAACGACGAAGAGGCCGGCAATCATCAGCGATTCGGCCTTGGTGCCCTCGCTGACATTCTCGGTGGTCTGGAACGACTCGTTAGGATCCCACGAGAAGCAGTTCAGGTTCAGGCAGTCGTTCCAGTCGGCACGGCCGATGAGCGGCAGCATGTGAGGACCAAGGTTCTTGATGACGTGGTCCATCGAAATCTTGAGGTGTTCGAAGAGCGTCACCTCAGAGCCGGGCTGGTTGTCGAAGGGCACCATCTCGTCGAGGATGGAGAAGTCGCCTGTCTCCTTGATATAGGCCACGGTACCGAAGATGAGCCAGCATGGGTCGTCGTTGAAGCCGCCGCCGATGTCGTTGTTGCCGCGCTTGGTGAGGGGCTGGTACTGGTGGTAGCAGCCGCCGTCGGGGAACTGTGTCGAAGCAATGTCGATGATGCGCTGACGGGCACGTGGCGGAATCTGATGGACGAAGCCCACGAGGTCCTGATTGGAGTCGCGGAAGCCCATGCCACGACCTACACCGCTCTCGAAAAACGATGCCGAACGCGAGAAGTTGAACGTCACCATGCACTGGTATTGGTTCCAGATGTTCACCATGCGGTCGAGCTTGTCGTTGCCCGTGCGTACCTTATATATATTAAGGAGGGCATCCCAGTATTCGCAGAGTTCAGCAAAGGCCTTGTCGACCTTGGCGGTAGTGTCGAGCTCGGCAATGAGGGCGTGGGCCTTGTCTTTATTAATGACCTGCGGGGCAGAGAATTTCTTGTCCTGCTCATTCTCGATATAGCCCAGCAGGAAGACGAAGTCCTTCGACTCGCCGGGCTGCAGCGTCACCTCGATGTAGTGCGAGGCGATGGGGCTCCAGCCATGGGCGTGACTATTGCGTGGCTTGCCCTCCATGACGGCGTCGGGATTGGCAAACTCGTTATAGAGGCCCACGAAGGTCTCGCGGTCAGTGTCGTAGCCCTGGATGGGGGCGTTGACGTGATAGAAGGCGTAGTGGTTGCGGCGCTCGCGGTATTCCGTCTTGTGGTAGATGGTGCTTCCCTCTATCTCCACCTCACCGGTAGAGAAGTTACGCTGGAAATTCTCCATATCGGTGGCGGCATTCCACAGACACCACTCCACGAAGGAGAAGAGCTTCAGCTTCTTTACTTCAGATGATTCGTTCTTCAGGGTGAGCTTCTGCACCTCGGCCCACTTCTTCAGCGGTACGAAGAAGAGAACGCTGGCCTCGACGCCGTTCTTGCGACCTGTGATGCGGGTGTAGCTCATGCCATGACGACACTCGTAGAAGTCGAGCGGTGTCTTGCAGGGTTTCCAGCCCGGGTTCCAAACGGTATCACCATCCTTGACGTAGAAGTAGCGTCCGCCATTGTCCATCGGTACATTGTTGTAGCGATAGCGGGTGATGCGGCGGAACTTGGCATCCTTGTAGAAGGAGTAGCCGCCGGCGGTGTTGGAGATGAGTGAGAAAAAGTCCTCGTTGCCTAAGTAGTTAATCCAAGGCCAAGGGGTCTGCGGGTCCGTGATGACATACTCACGGTGTTGGTCGTCGAAGTGACCGTAACGTTTCTGTTGTTCCATTGTTTTAAATTTATAAATCTTTTATTCTTTTATTTTTTTATTCTTTTATTTTTCAATCTTTCTCTATAAGGATGCGTGCGTCGACCGCTACGACATTGTCGGCATCAGCCAGGAGCGGATTGAGGTCTATCTCCTTGATTTCCGTGGCAAAGCGCAGGAGGGTGGAGAGGCGCACGATAATCTCGGCATACTTCTGTTCGTTGATACCCTTCTGTCCACGCGTACCTTTTAATATCTTATAACCACGCAGCGAGTGAATCATGGAATAGGCCTCGCCGTAACTCAGGGGTGCCAAGCCCGACGACACATCCTTCAATACTTCGACGAAGATGCCACCCAAGCCACAGAGTACCACATGGCCGAAGCGTGGTTCGTACTTTGCACCAATGAACAGTTCGGTGCCCTTAATCATTTTCTGCACCATCACTGCCGTGGCATCCTGTATCTGCATCATGCGGTCGAACTCAAGGGAGAGGTGCTCAGGGGTGCGGATGTTGAGAGCCACACCGCCCACGTCGCTCTTATGGACGGGTCCTACGACCTTGGCTACGACAGGGAATCCTACTTTCTGTGCAAAGGCCGTCAATTCCTCCTTCGAGGTACTCACCATCTCCGGCACAAGGGGGATGCCGGCGCAGGAGAGTATGTCACGGACGGTCTGTGGCGGTACGTAACCATTTTCCTTGATGCCAAGAATGATTTTGTGGAGTTGGGTAATGTCGATGCCGTAGAGTTGCACTTCGGGTGGTGCCGGCTTGGGTGTGCGCATTATCTGCGAAAGGGCCGTTGCCAGCGTCACCTCATCGCTGAAGTTCACATGCCCCTTGGTCAGGAAATCCGCCACCTCAGCTCCGGCAGTATGCAGGCTGGGTAGAACGGGGAATACGGGTTTCTTGCACTCGCGGATTTTCCGGTCGAGTACATCATAGGCCTCATAGAGTTGGGTGAGACCTGGTGTACCGTAGATGACGGCGATGGCGTCAATGTCATCGAACTTGTTTTCACAATAGTCGATGATGGTACCCAGCTGTTCGGCAGTTCCCGTAGCCAGGAAGTCGATGGGGTTGGCAACGGAGGAACCAGGGAAGAGCTTCGTCTTCAGCTCGTCGGCATCGGGGCCTTCAATATGAGGCACGTTCAAGCCACCTTTCGAGAGGGCATCCGTCAGCATCACGCCAGGTCCTCCGGCGTGGGTGACGATGGCGAAATTCTTGCCATTCAGTGCCGGCAGGGTGAAGATACAGCCTACGGTAGTCAGTTCCTCACGAGAGAAGCAACGCACAATGCCGGCTTTACGGAACAGTGCCTCGACGGCCGAATCAGAAGACGCGATAGCACCCGTATGAGAGGATGCTGCCCGAGAACCGCTTTCCGATGAGCCTGCCTTAATGGCGGCAATGCGACAGCCTTTCTTGATGAGATTGCTGGCATGGAAAAGCAATTTGTCGGGATTGGCAATGTTTTCAATATAAAGCAACTTCACCTTGGAGTCGGTGTCAGGGTTGAAGTGCTCGTCCATATACTGCAACACATCCTCAATACCGATTTGTTTGCCGTTGCCGATGCTCCACACACTATTGAACTGGAGGCCCTTGATAACGGCACTCTCCAAGATAAACACCGCTGTAGCGCCGGAGCCGCTGATAAAGTCAGCACCAGTAGGGTGCAGATTGGGGATGGGAAGTGTAAAGACACTATGGTGATTGCGGTTAAGCAGTCCGATGCAGTTAGGACCGATGAGGGCCGCACCATACTGTTCGCAGGTGTCGAGAATGCGCTGTTCCAACTCGGCGCCAGCCTTCGTCTCCTCGCCGAAACCTGCGGAGATGATGATGAATGCCCGTGTTCCCTTCTCCTTGGCCAGCAGTTCCACATAGTCAGGACAGAACCTGGCGGCAACCACCAGAATGGCCAGCTCCGTAGGCGGCAAATCCTTGACGTCGTTGAAGGCCTTGATGCCCTGCACTTCCTCTTCCTTGGGATTGACAATGCGCAAGGTCCCTTTGTAACCTCCACTGATGAGATTACGCACGATTGAACCACCTGGCTTATGTACGTTGTTGCTACCGCCGATGACGACGATGGACTGTGGCTCTAATAATTGACGGTTAATCATACGAGAACGATACTTTGAACAGGATGTGGTGAGATGGTTGAGTCTGGGAAGTAGTAGCCCAGCTTCAACACGAAACTGATGGGTGTGCCTTCTTTCACTTCGGCACCGGTAGGCTCTTCGTCGAGCATGCTGTCGAAAGTGCCGCCTACAGCTCCACGGATATGGTCAACGTAGGTCAGACCAGCATCTCCAATCGTAGCCAGACAGGCATTGATGAAAGGAAGCTGTGTGACGAGGAAGCGCTCTATGTTCGCTGCCAGCTTGACGATATCCTCGTTGTCACTGTCTATTTGGGGCTTGTCGCCATCTGTTGCCAGCCATTTGATGAGCGGTTGCAGCTCCTTGCGGTAACGGCGTAGCTCATAAATGCGGTCGTTAAGAGTCAGGAAAGCACTGATAGCTTCGTTATACACCATCATCTGCTCAGCCGATAGGCGACTTCCTGTCTCATCTGCCTCTTGTTCCCTTTTCTGACGTTTTTTCTCACGAATCTTGACAATGGCAGTAGCGCCTGCAGCAACAGCTGTAATACCTAGGGTTGCCAGCGCTGCCCATGCTGATTTTTTGTTTCTTAATTCCATCTGTTTTCGTTATAGTTTTGTAAGTTTCCTGCAAAGATAATAAATAATTGACAATTGACAATTGATAATTGATATTTTTTTAGTATTTTTGCCTTCGAAATGCGAAAAAGAGACCAACAGATACTAAAAATAGCCCTACCGACCATCGTTACCAACATCACTGTGCCGTTGTTGGGACTGGTTGATACTGCCATCGTGGGACACATGGGGAGTGCCGTCTACATCGGAGCATTGGCTGTGGGTTCCATGATCTTCAATCTGCTCTACTGGCTCTTTGGCTTTCTGAGAATGGGTACCAGCGGTATGACGGCGCAAGCACGTGGACGCCGCGATTTTCAGGAGATATCACACCTGTTGGTGCGTTCGCTGATGGTAGGTGGCATCATTGCCTTGCTCATCCTGTTGTTGCAAAAACCGCTGTGTCAGCTGATGCTGTGGCTCATCACACCTACTGCCGATGTCCGTCCGCTGGCTGTCACCTATTATACCATTGTGGTATGGGGTGCTCCGGCATCCCTATGCCTGTTCAGCCTGACGGGGTGGTTTATCGGTATGCAGAATACGCTCATTCCAATGTTTGTCTCTATCACTCAGAATGTGGTGAATATCCTGGTATCGCTGCTGTTGGTCTACGTGCTGCACATGAAGGTCGAGGGGGTGGCATTGGGTACGGTCATTGCACAATATACTGGTTTGTTGATAGCATTATTGCTGCTGTGCCATCACTATCGTAAGGTCATCAGCTTCAAGTGGGCCTCGTTGTCTCATCTTACAGATTTCACCGACTTCCTGCGTGTCAATCGCGACATCTTCCTACGTACGCTGTTTCTGGTGGCCGTCAATCTCTACTTTACCTCGGTGGGAGCCCGTCAGGGAGCTACCGTTTTGGCTGTCAATACTTTACTGTTGCAGCTCTACCTGCTGTTCTCCTATGTTCTCGATGGCTTTGCATTCGCTGGTGAAGCTTTAGGTGGCCGCTATTGGGGAGCACGCGATACCGTTGCCTTCCGCGATGTCGTACGCCATCTGTTCTGGTGGGGTGCCCTGATGACCGTGCTGTTTACGGCGGTTTACGTCATTGGCGGCCTGCCGTTCCTGCATCTGCTAACCAATGAGGCAATGGTGGTGGAAGCCTCCCGCCACTACGTCTGGTGGGCCTATCTCATTCCTGCAGCAGGTGTCGCGGCCTTCGTATGGGACGGTATATTCATCGGCATCACCCAGACGCGGGGCATGCTGTTGTCGTCAGCCCTTGCCGCTATGGTGTTTTTCCTGACAGCCACCCTCTTGTACAACCTGATGGGAAATCACGCATTATGGCTGGCGATGGTCCTTTATCTGGCCATTCGTGGCTTGGTGCAGACCGTTATCTATTGGCAAAGATGCTTAATAATTGATAATTGATGATGGACAATTGGCATTTATTTCGTAATTTTGTACCTTAGTAATTATATATGCGTATGAAACGGATAATATTGATCATGATGGCAGCGATGCTGCTCATACCTATGGGAATATTTGGACAGACATATCAACAACTCTGGAAACAGGTGAAGCAGGCTCAGGATAAAGACCTGCCGCAGACAGCCATCCAGCATCTGAAGCAGATTGAGGAAAAGTCTCGGAAAGAGCGTGCCTACGGACAATTGCTGAAGGCTATATTGCTCACTTCACAACTACAGGCCGAGGTGGCCCCCGACTCCCTGCTGCCAGCCGTTTCCCGACTGGAGGAAGAAGCCCGGCAGACACAGGATGAGGCCCTGAAGGCCGTCTACTGTTGTGTGCTGTCAAAGGTTTACGAGGATAATAGCCGTCAGTTGGGCGATGAGGCTGATGCTACAGCCCAGGCCTATCACCAGCAGGCCTTGTCAAAGCCTGAGGTGCTTGCCAGCGTGAAGGCGGATAGCTACGAACCTTTTGTCATCAAGGGTAAGGATAGCAAGACGTACTATAACGACGACCTGCTGAGCGTCATTGGTGCGGAACTTGATGACTGGCAACTTTTGCACCATTACTATACGAAGGCTGGCAATCGTCAGGCAGCCTGTTTGACGGGAGTATCGGCTTTCAACGATATTGCCGCCCTTGACTCGTTGTCTGAGGTTTATGGCGATCTGCCTGAAGCGTGTGAGATAGCCATCAAACGGTATGGCCTGATGGATGATGAGCACTATACACCTGCCCAGAAGGCCGACTACCTGCGTCAGTCCCTCAGGAAGTGGGGTTCATGGTCGCGAGCCAATGACCTGCGCAATTCGGAGAGTACCCTGACCCGTCCCATGTTCCAGGCTTTGATGCCCAAAGACGTGGCGATGCCTCTGGAGTCCCAGACCATCAAGCTGTCTTCCCTGCGCAACATCCAGCAGTTGACAATACGCGTTTATCAGACACCGTTGAAGGGCGATACTAAAATCAATCTCAACGACGAGAAGGAATACAAGAAGCTGAAGTCACAGCTGAAGGAGTTGCCGGACAAGTCGCGTACGCTGACCTTTGCATCTCATCCAGACTACGAGTTCTTTGAGGACTCGCTGGAACTCGCTGGCCTGCCTGCTGGCATCTATCTGGTGGAGTTCAATAGCCCCCAGGTGGCGACTGACCGTGAACTCTATTTTGTGTCAGGTGTGCGTCTGCTGTCACAGCCGATGCCTGAGGACAGAACACGCTATGTAGTGGTCGATGCTTCTACAGGACAGCCCATTACCAACGCTACCTTGCAGCTGTCGTACCGTTCGGGTTGGAAACTGCCTGCCAAGAAGGTGGACCAGGCTTGTGACATGCAGGGCGAGGTCGTGGTCACACATGATGACAGAATGCCCTCGGAGGTCTTTGTCTATACTCCTTCCGACAGCTATTGTCCGTCAGTCAACGGCTATGGTCGCTACTCTTATTATGAGCGTGAGTACGACAACGAACATACCAGCCTATTTACCGACCGTAGCATCTACCGTCCAGGACAAACGGTATATGTCAGCGCCATCGTATGGCAGGAACAGAGTGTCATCGACAATGTGGCTAAAGAGAATCGTGTGGTCAGAATGGAACTGCGCGATGCCAACTACAAACTCGTGGCAGAAAAGTCACTGACGACAGACCGCTTTGGTAAGTGCTCGACGGAATTTACCCTGCCTACAGGACTGTTGAACGGACGTTTCACCATCCGCGCCAACAATAGCAGCACCAGTTTCAGCGTCGAGGAATATAAGCGCCCGACGTTCCAGGTGGAGTTTCCGGAATACAAGGAATCCTATCAGGCCGGCGACACCGTTCGTGCACAGGGCAAGGCCATGAGCTATGCCGGTGTACCCGTTCAGGATGCGAAGGTCAAGTATACCGTCAAGCGTCGAGTGGCTTTTTGGTGGATGTCGTATTCCTGGTATTGGGGCGGTGGCTACTTTGGCCGAGGCCTACAAGAGGAAGTGCTGAAGGAAGGCGAGGCCATCACAGCCGACGACGGCACTTTCGAAGTGGAGATACCCATGTTGCTGCCCGATGACAACAAGTCCGCACGGATGTACTACAACTTTGTCGTTGAGGCCGACGTGACGGATATGGCTGGTGAGACGCACAACGGTACGATGTCGTTGCCGTTGGGTACGAAACCTACCGCCCTGACCTGTAACCTGCCACAACAGGTACGCAGCGACCAGTTGCCTGATGTGACGTTTTCACGTCGTAACGCAGCAGGCAAGGAGATTGCAGGTACTGTGAAATACCGTCTTGATGGTGGCAAATGGAAAGAGTGTGCCGCCAATGTTCAATGTTCAATCTTCAATGTTCAATTAAAAAGCGGTGAACACCGCTTAGAAGCCATCTGCGAAGCAGACAGCATTGACATGAAGTTCGTGGTCTTTGGGCTTGACGACAAACGTCCTGCCACTACGACCCACGACTGGTTCTATGTGTCGCATAGCCAATTCCCCAGCGATGGCACGCCTGCAACGATACAGGTGGGTTCCAGCGATCCCAACCTGCATATCGTCTATGCCATCTATGCCGGCAACAAGGTCGTTGAGAGTGGTGTTTTAAAAGAGAATGCTTCGCTGTATAATCGCAAGTTGAAATATCGGGAAGAGTATGGCAACGGCCTGTTGCTCAGCTTTGCCTGGATAAAGAACGGTGTATGCTATTCTCATCAGCAAACCATCACTCGTCCGATGCCCGACAAGAAGCTACGTCTGACGTGGGAAACATTCCGCGACCGTCTGACACCTGGTCAGCAGGAGGAGTGGCGCCTGAAGATTGTAAATCCTGACGGCACACCGGCTGATGCCTCGCTGATGGCGGTACTCTATGACAAGAGTCTCGACCAGATTAAGAGCCACCAGTGGTCGTTCTCACCCACGTCCTACTTGCCGCAGCCGTCAACATCGTGGCAGACCCGTTACAGCAACAGCCTGTCGTGGTCGGCCTACCAACCGTATAAAACGCCGCTGCATGTCAGCTATTTGGAATTCAGTCGTTTCGATGACAGCGTTTATCCACGCTTCAGTCCGTATAGAATAAGGGTTCGGGGGACTGGACGTTCTGCCAGACTCATGAAGTCGGCGGCTGTTGTAGAGGAAGCTGCTGCCGTTGGCTCCTTCGACGTGATGGGCAATGCAGAGAATGTGGAATTATCAGCACTTGCCGAGAATAAGGAGGTGCTGAAGGCCAAGGAAGTGGTAGCAGAGGACGAGGGGGCTGAGGCTGAGCCTCAGCATACGGAACAGGAGGTGCAGATGCGTGAGAACCTCAATGAAACGGCGTTCTGCTATCCCCTGCTGGCCACCGACGAACAGGGGCAGGTGGTGTTGAAGTTCACGCTGCCAGAGAGTCTGACCACCTGGCGCTTCATGGGCGTGGCCAATACGCCACAGATGCTGTATGGCAGCATCGAGGGTGAGGCTGTGGCCCAGAAGGATGTGATGATTCAACCCAATATTCCGCGTTTCATCCGTGTGGGTGATGAAGCACAGATCTCTGCCCGTATCTTCAATACAGGTGACAAGGCTGTCAATGGTAAGACGAAGCTGCAATTGCTTGATCCAGAGACGAATGCTGTTGTCTTTGAACAGGAACAGCCCTTCGCTATAGAAGCTGGCAAGACGGCATCGGCAACGTTTAATGTGCAGCATACAACGTTTGACACTTCCCTGCTTATCTGCAGAGTTTCTGCTGTTGGCAACGGCTTCAGCGATGGTGAGCAGCACTATCTGCCCATCCTGCCTGACAGAGAATATGTCACCAAGACCGTTCCCTACACCCAGCATGAGCCTGGTGTGAAGACCATCGATCTGACGAAGCTCTTCCCAGAGGGTACCACTCAGCAGAAGCTGACTATCGAATACACCAACAATCCTGCGTGGCTGATGGTTCAGTCGCTGTCGTTGGTGGGACAGCCGTGGGAACATAGTGCCATCGATCAGGCTGCCAGCTATTACAGTAATCTGCTGGCCAAGACCCTGCTCGACATGACCCCGCAGGCCAAGACCGTGTTTGAACAATGGAAGCGCGAACAGGGCGACGAGACGTCCCTGCACTCACAATTGGAGAAGAACCAAGAGCTGAAAGACCTCGTGTTGGTGGAAACACCGTGGGTGGCTGCTGCCGACCGTGAGCATGAACAGAAACAGCGCTTAAGTGACTTCTTCGACGAGAACGCTATCACCAACCGATTGGCTATGGCTCTTGAGAAGCTCGGAAAGTTGCAGAACGGCGACGGCTCCTTCTCATGGTATCCTGGCATGCGCGGCAGTACGAGCATCACGGTGGCCATTGAGGAGATGCTGGTACGCCTGAACAAGATGGTTGGCCAGCAGAACGACACCCGTCAGTTGCAGGACAAGGCCTTCAAGTTTATCGGCAAGGAGATGATTGACCTCGTGAAGGAGTTGAAGAAGCAGGAGAAGAAAGGTCATAAGCCATCGTTCCCGTCGTTTACGGCCCTGCGCTGGCTCTATCTGTGTGCCCTGGACGGTCGTCAGCTGTCAACGGATGTGCAGCAGTCCAACGACTACCTGATTGCCTTGCTGAAGAAGGATATCAAGAACCAGACCATCTATGAGAAAGCCCTTACGGCTATTGTTCTCTCCAAGCACGGAGAAACCAAGAAGGCCGCCGAGTATGTGCAGAGTCTGAAGGAATATACCGTGTTTACCGAAGAGATGGGACGTTACTACGATACCCGTCGGGCTTCGTATTCGTGGTACGATTACAAGATACCCACTGAGGTGGCAGCCATCGAGGCCATCCAGATGGTGACGCCTCAGGATGTGCAGACTGTTGACGAGATGCGCCGCTGGCTGTTGCAGGAGAAGCGCACACAGGCTTGGGGAACACCCATCAACAGCGTCAATGCCATCTATGCATTCCTTAACGGTAATAGCACCACGCTGACCACCGCACAATCCGCTACCGTCCTCGCCATCGACGGCTCACCTGTCGATATTCCACAGGCTACTGCCGGTATCGGCTATGTGAAGACTGCCATCCAGCAGCCCGAGGGTAAGACGTTTACGGCTACGAAAACCAGCGAGGGTACGTCGTGGGGCGCTGTCTATGCACAGTTCCTGCAGAAAACCAGTGAGGTGGAGCAGAGCAATAGCGGCATTACCGTCAAGCGAGAGGTGATGATTGCGGCAAAACCAGGCGAGAAGATGATTGCGGGTAAACCGCAATCCACGCTGCATGTTGGTGACCGCATCAAGATTCGCATTACCATCGACACCACGCGCGACCTCGACTTCGTACAAGTGGTCGACCGTCGTGCGGCTTGCATGGAACCTGTTCGTCAGCTCTCCGGCTACCAGAACGGAGCCTATGTGTCGCCCAAGGACTATGCAACGAATTACTATTACTACGGACTGGCCAAGGGTCGTCACGTGATAGAGACAGAATACTACATCGACCGTGAAGGCACCTACGAGAGCGGTACGCTCACCGTGGGTTGTGCCTACGCTCCTGAATATAGGGCTACAGCACCGTCGGTTACTTTAAAGGTAAAAGAGTAAAAAGGTAAAGAAGTAAAAAGGTAAAAGGTAAAGAAAGAGTAAGAGAAGATATGAAGCAAAACAATGTAAGAATCATGAGGGTGAATGGTATGGTAAGAGGCGTTTTACTGTTTTACCTGTTGACCATTCTTCCTTTATCTGTTGCTGCCCAGAAGCTCACGATTGAGAAAACAACGGTAGACATCGGACGCATGGGCTATCAGAAACCCGTGACGGCCGTCTTCGAATGTCGCAACAAAGGCAATCGCCGCCTGCGTATCGAGGATGTCAAGCCCGACTGCTACTGTACGACGGTAGACTTCCCACGGGGTGAGATTGGTTCTGGCGACAAGTTCCAGATTACGATGACTTATAATGGCCGTCAGTTAGGGCATTTCAACCATCAGGCAGCCATTATCAGCAACGCCTCGAAGAAGCCCGTCTACATCACGATGAAGGGTGTGGTGCTGGAACACTATGTCGACCTGTCTGCAAACTTCCCTATTGATATGGGTGACCTACGTCTCGACAAGAACGAGTTGGAGTTTGATGATGTCAGCCGTGGTGACCAGCTGGTGCAGGAGTTATACATCTATAACAATGGTACTTGCGACTATCATCCTAACTTGATGCATCTGCCGCCATATCTTACGGCAACTGTATTTCCTGAGCGGCTGACTTCGGGCGAGGTAGGCATTATTACGGTGACCCTCAACTCGTCGCTGTTGCACGACTATGGCCTGACGCAGACGTCTGTCTATCTTGCTGGCAATCCTGGCGACAAGGTGCGTCCAGACCACGAGATCGGTGTCTCTGCCGTACTGTTGCCTCCTGTCACGGGATTCACCGAAGCCCAGAAGCAGCGTGCAGCTAAGATGCTACTGTCGAGGGAACAGGTGTCCATCGACTTCGAGGGCAAGACTAAGAAGACCGAAATCATTGACATTACCAATACGGGACACTCCGAACTGGTCATCTCATCCCTGCAGATGTTCACCCCTGGTCTGCGCATCTCGCTGGCTAAGAGTCGTCTGTCGCCTGGTGAAACCACTAAGCTGAAGATTACCGCCATCCGCAACGACCTTCAGAAGGTGCGTACTCGTCCGCGCATTCTCATGATCAGCAACGACCCCAACAAGCCCAAAGTGACGATAGAAATACAAATTAAGAATTAAGATATGGAACATCCCGAGAACAGTTCAGAATATGCTGGCCTGCAGGTGAATAGCGGCGTAGAGCAACCCAGTATCATCAACCCCTATTTGCAGCGCAACCGCTTTCGTCGCCGTGAATTGACTGCCGGGGAGATGGTGGAAGGCATCGTGAAGGGTGATGTCACCATCCTGTCGCAGGCCGTCACGCTGGTGGAGAGTGTCAACCCGGAGCATCAGGCGAAGGCTCAGGAGGTCATTAACAAGTGTCTGCCCTATAGTGGTCGCAGCATCCGTGTGGGCATCAGCGGTGTGCCTGGTGCGGGCAAGTCGACGAGTATCGACGAGTTTGGCATTCATGTGCTGAAAGAGAAAGGCGGCAAGCTGGCCGTGTTGGCTATCGACCCCTCGTCGGAGCGTTCCAAGGGCAGCATCTTGGGAGATAAGACGCGCATGGAGAAGCTTTCGACCCATCCGGACTCGTTTATCCGTCCTAGTCCGACGGCAGGCTCCTTAGGTGGTGTGGCCCGTAAGACGCGTGAAACCATTATCCTGTGCGAGGCTGCCGGTTTCGACAAGATTTTCGTTGAGACCGTGGGTGTGGGACAGAGTGAGACGGCCTGTCACTCGATGGTCGACTTCTTCCTGCTGATTCAGCTTGCTGGTACTGGCGATGACCTGCAAGGCATCAAGCGCGGCATCATGGAGATCTGCGACGCCATCGTCATCAACAAGTGCGACGGCGACAATGTCGACAAGTGTCACATGGCTGCCACCAACTTCCGCAATGCGCTGCATTTCTTCCCCATGCCCGAGAGCGGCTGGCTGCCTAAGGTGCTGTGCTACAGTGGTTTCTATGGCTACGGCATTAAGGAGGTGTGGGACATGATCTACGAGTACATTGACTTCGTGAAGGCCAACGGCTACTTCGACTACCGCCGCAACGAACAGTCGAAATATTGGATGTATGAGAGCATCAACGAACACCTGCGTCTCTCGTTCTACAACAATCCCGTCATTCGCGAGCAGCTGAAGACCGCCGAGCAGACGGTACTGGCCGGTCAGCAGACATCATTCACGGCTGCCCAACGGCTGTTGGATACCTATTTTAAGAATCTATAGTTTCTATTCCCATCATAGAAAGACAATCATGCTTCAGATAGAGATTGACAACGGCAGCGGCTTCTGCTTTGGAGTGACCACTGCCATCCAGAAGGCTGAGGAGGAGTTGGCCAAGGGTGCTACCCTCTATTGCCTGGGTGACATTGTGCACAACGGTATGGAGTGCGAGCGGCTACGACAGATGGGACTCATCACCATCAATCACGACGATATGGTTCATCTTCACGATGTCAAAGTGCTGTTGCGGGCACATGGTGAGCCTCCTGAAACCTACGAGCTGGCACGGCGTAACAACATCGAGATTATTGATGCCACCTGTCCTGTGGTGCTGCAGCTGCAAAAGCGTATCAAACGGCAGTATGAAGCCCCTGTCAACCTCCCTGGAGAGGCTACTCACGGCGACGTTTCCATTGTCATCTTCGGCAAGAAGGGTCATGCCGAGGTGTTGGGACTTGTCGGTCAGACACAAAGTACCGCCGTCGTCATCGAGCGTTTCGAAGACGTGAAGAAGCTTGACTTCTCGCGCGACATCTACCTGTTCTCGCAGACCACCAAGTCGCTCGATGAGTTTCATCGCATCATCGACTACATCCAGCAGCACATCGAGCCAGGCGCAACCTTCAAGAGTTTCGACACCATTTGCCGCTCTGTGGCCAACCGCATGCCGAACATTTCGCAGTTTGCCTCGCGTCATGATCTCATCCTCTTCGTCTGTGGCCATAAGAGTTCGAACGGCAAGGTGCTTTTCAACGAGTGTCTGCGTGTCAATCGTAACAGCCACCTTATCGAAGGTCCTGAGGAAATCGACCCTGCCTGGCTTGAAGGCATCGAGACGGTAGGCATCTGTGGTGCCACCAGCACGCCCAAATGGCTCATGGAACAGTGCCGCGATGCGTTGTTGAAGTAATCTCTTTCTTACTGGAAAACAAAACATAGGAGCGGAACCACTTGATTCCGCTCCTATTCGTATTCAGTCTTTCTGATGACTTCCAAATCGTCTCGATTACTTCTGAATCATCTTCTTGCCGTTCTGGACCACTACGCCCTTATAGCTCTCAGAAACCTTCTGACCAGCGAGGTTGTAGATGGCGCCAGTGGTAGTGGTGGCAGTCGTAGTGATGTTCTCAATACCAGTGTATTCGGGCAACGCATTGTTGATAGTAATAGCGAAGAACTGGAAACCGTTAGAAGGAGCCAATACTAAATCACCATCGCTTTCTACGTTGAACTCTGTTTCAAACATAACAGCAGTCTTCTCGTCACCTTCGCCTTCAGTCTGATTAGGAATAGAAGCCTTGTCACCATTAACAATGACAATTTGTCTGTCGGAAACACCAGCACCTTTAAGTCTCAATCGAATGACGTCATTTTTTGCAAGGTTGGCAATCTTTATCGTGATTGCACTACCGTTAATAGCAAAGTATTTGCCTGGAGCGATGCGAATCCTGTCTTTGTCGAGACCAGAATTGTTGTCTCTTGTAAATGCAAGTCCCTTGGTGATGTCTAATTCTTCACCGTTTGCCTTGATTGCGGTGTAAACATTACGTTCTGTTAATGTAACTTGATTTGACCAGTATTTGTCATCGACAAAAGACCATGTGGCTTCATCTGCAGCCAAATTTGCTGCGTCGGCACTAGACAACTCGCTTGTGAAATTCCATGTGGTTGCTGGGGTTGGATCAGCAGGCTGGACACCACCACCAGCTTGTGTAAATGCAATCTCGTAGAAGTGACCATTGTCTGAAGTGTTACCCTTTACAATAATTTCATAAATCTTAGAAGCATCCAGCCCATCGACCGTTAAAGCGGTAATTGTATTCGTATCATCTGTTTTAGAGGCAACTTCAGTGTCGCCATCCATTACGGTCATGATAACTTGACGTTCTGTCTTCTTGCCTGATTTTCCAAGTACACTTACGCTAGTGATGTTTGTTACTTTGAATGAATAAGCTTGGCTTGCTTTCAGAGCTGCAGCACGATCAGAAGCATTGCCGTCATTATCCAGCAGACCATAATATGCGCTTCCATTAAAAACACCAGTAGCTTCCCATGATACTTTAGAACTACCAGAGCTAGTGTAATAAGTAACAAAACCTAATCCGTTTTTGTCAGGCTGACTCTGTAGGGATGACTGGTATGCTGCATACGCTGAAAGAACAAGAATCTTCTGTTCTGCGTCATACGAATAGAGCTTGGTGCAGTTCTTTAAATCGATGTTGTCAAGAGTTGCATACTGTGCAACATCCAGATATGCATCTGTAGCAGTCTGTGCATTCACGCCAACGGCCATGAGAGCCATTGCGATAAGGGTAAAAATTTTCTTCATAAGCGTTTTGTTTTAATTATTTGTTAGTAAGTTATTTAATCTAGGTGCAAAGATAGGAACTATTTTTGAAAAAAACAAATAATTGGCAGTTTAATTTTACGAAAAAGCACGCAAAGGTTTACGGACAAAGATGCGGCCATTGCGGCCGTTGCGGCCGTTGATTTCATAGAGTAATTATAAAAATAATAATGTAGTAATAATTAATACATACACTTTTTTTAATATCTCTATGGAAACATCGGCCGCAACGGCCGCAATGGCCGCATTTTACTTCCTCTGACTTTCATGCCAGTAAACTGGGACTTTACTGGCATGAAAGTCCCAGTTTACTGGCATGAAAGTCAGACACCAGCGGACACGAACTTAGCGCACGGTAATCTCGCCGGAACCATAACAACGGTGATGGTCAGCATCGTAAATGACACAGAACTGGCCGGGAGCGACGCCGTGAATGGGGGCAGCGGCATGCACCATGTACTGACCCTTGCCAGTACGTTCGAGCGTGGCGGGCAGAATCTCTGGTGTATGGCGAATCTTTAGCGTGACAGCACATGAGGGCTGTTCGCTTGGGCTGTTGGCAGGCGGCAGCTGGCCGTTGATGCTGTGGAAGTCGCGGATGGGGAAGTGCTGGCAGTAGGCTGTCTGCGGGTCGTAGCCGTGTGAGACGTAGATGATGTTTTGCACGATGTCCTTCTTGACGACAAACCACGGACCACCGCCCAGTCCGAGACCCTTGCGCTGTCCGATGGTGTGGAACCAGTGACCCTGATGATGGCCGATGATGCGGCCTGTCTCCAGTTCCACGACGTCGCCCGTCAGCTCACCCAGGTAGCGCCGCAGGTATTCGTTGTAGTCAATCTTGCCCAGAAAGCAGATGCCCTGTGAGTCGCGCCGGTGGGCAGGGGCCAGATGTTCGCGCTCGGCAATCTGGCGCACCTCGTCCTTCATCATGTGACCGATGGGGAAGAGGGCTTTCTCCAGCTGCCAGCCGTAAATCTGCGCCAGGAAGTCGGTCTGGTCCTTTACGGGGTCGGGGCTGGTGCAGAGCCAGAAGACCCTCTCCGTCTCCCTTTGTTTAGGGCGAGTGTTAGAAGCCTCCCCTGAACAGGGGAGGTTGGAGGAGTCTTCCTCCTTTGTGGCGTAGTGGCCAGTGGCAATGAGGTCGTAGTCGTGGCCGCGCTTCTCGTGGAAGGCACCGAACTTAATCAGACGGTTGCACATGACGTCGGGGTTGGGGGTCAGTCCCGCGCGTACCTTATCCATCGTGTAGCGCGTCACCTGGTCCCAGTATTCGCGATGGCAGTCAACAACCTCCAGCCGGCAGCCGTACTTGTGACTGACAGCTGTTGCCATTTCCAGGTCCTCCTCGCTCGAGCAGTCCCACTCTTCCTCTTCCTCAGGGCCTATTTTAATGTAAAAGCAGTCGGGCTGCAAACCCTGTCTCACCAGTTCATATAGCACCACGGAGGAGTCTACACCGCCACTAAGCAGCACAGCAATACGCTTATCGTTCAGATTCATGGGTGCAAAGGTACGAAATATAGTTTATAGTTCATAGTTCATAGTTCACAGTTCATAGTTAAAGATGCTTAAATGTTAGCAAAAAAACATTGTGGATTGAAATTAAATGCATATCTTTGCGCTATCAAAATAATATCATTCTGATTTATGGTTATGGAAAAGAAAGAGTTTAAGTTTAATGGAAGTGTATTGAACGGCTTCGTCATGCTGTTTGTTACTTTGATCTTATTCGTGGCTTCAGTCATAGGCATTGTTTTCAGTATTATTCAGTTGGATGAATCCCACGGTGCTTGTGGCGGCTGGTTGATGGGAGGCAGTGCGCTGCTATTGATTGCCGATGTTGTCTGTATGTGCAGTTTCCTGCAACTGGAACCCAACGAGGCCAGGGTTATCACTTGGTTTGGTAAGTATAGTGGCACCTTTGGAGAAACCGGATTCTATTGGATTAACCCGTTCTATGGTACGAAGAAAGTGTCGCTGCGCGCCCGCAACTTAGACGCTGAGCCCATCAAGGTGAACGACAAGACCGGTAATCCTGTCATGATAGGACTGGTGCTGGTGTGGAAGTTGAAGGACACCTATAAGGCTCTGTTTGAGGTTGATACACAGACAATGGCTGCCGCTCCCAATACGGTAGGTTCTGACACGAAGGGACTGATGAAGGCACTGGAACAGTTTGTACGTGTTCAGAGCGACGCTGCCCTGCGTCAGGTGGCTGGCCAATACGCCTATGATGATGAAGACAACAAAACAAATGAGCCCACATTACGCTCCAGTGCTGATGAAATCAACGAACAGCTTGAGCAGAAGCTCGACGAGCGTTTGGCACTTGCCGGCATCGAAGTTGTCGAGGCACGCATCAACTATCTGGCATACGCTCCTGAAATTGCTGCCGTCATGTTGCGTCGCCAACAGGCTTCAGCCATCATCACCGCACGCGAAAAGATTGTAGAAGGTGCTGTTTCAATGGTGAAGATGGCTCTTGACAAGCTGTCCTCCGAAGGCGTTGTTGACCTGGATGACGACAAGAAGGCAGCTATGGTCAGCAATCTGCTCGTGGTTCTCTGTGGCGACGACAGTGCCCAGCCAGTGGTCAACACAGGGACATTGAATCATTAAGGAATAAGCTATTGTAGTTAAGTAAATATTTATTGATTTATTAAGTTTATAATGCATGGCAGAAAAGACGACAAAAAGTTTTATTCTGCGCGTTGACGTCGAGATGATGAACGCAATTGAGTCGTGGGCTGCGGATGAATTCCGCAGCACCAACGGCCAATTACTGTGGATTATCACTGAAGCCTTGCGCAAAGCGAAGCGTCTGCCAAAGAAAAAGGGACCCGTAACAGACAACAATTCTCATTCATAAAAATCGCGAAGCTTAATAGGCTTCGCGATATTTGTTTTCATCTTTGTCGTCGAGCATCGAGAGGTACGACTGGTAGCGACTCTGGGCGATGTAGTGGTCCTCGACGGCCTTCAGTACGGCACAGCCAGGCTCGTGGGTGTGTGTGCAGTCGCTGAAACGGCACTGTTTGGAGAACTCGAAGATTTCTTTGAAGTAGCTCGTCAGTTCCTCGCGTTCCATGTCGAAGGTGCCAAAGCCCTTGATACCAGGGGTGTCGATAAGGAATGAGGAATGGGGAGTGAGGAATGAGGAATGATGAGTGAGGGGAATCATTTCGCTGAAGGTGGTGGTGTGCATGCCCATCTGGTGGGCGTCGCTGATGTCAGCCGTACGCAGGTTGACGCCAGGCACGAGACGATTAATGAGCGTCGACTTGCCCACGCCGCTGTTGCCGCTGAGCAGGGTAATTTTGCCATCAAGCAGGGACCGCAGCTCCTCCACACCCTGTCCTGTCACCGCCGATATGGTGCGACACTCGTAACCTACGGTTTCATAGAGATTGACAAGCATCTGCTGATAGTGCCGCTCGTCGTCTGAGAGCAGGTCTACCTTATTAAATATAAGGATGACGGGAACCCGATAAGCTTCGGCAGATGCCAGGAAACGGTCTATGAAGGTCGTCGAGGTCTCGGGCTTGCTGACAGTCACGATGAGCAATGCCTGATCGACGTTGGCAGCAATGATATGGCTTTGCTTCGACAAGTTGATGCTCTTGCGGATGATATAGTTACGGCGGTCCTCAATGGCTGTAATCCAGGCTGTTGGCTTTTGGCCGTTGGCTATTGGCTGTTGGCTGTTGGCTGTTTGCTGTTGGCTGACCTCCACACGGTCACCAACGGCTACAGGATTTGTACTCCGAATCCCTTTGATTCGGAAATTGCCCTTCATCTTACAATCAAGTAGCTGGCCATCGTCTGTCAGGACGGTGTACCAGCTTCCTGTATTCTTTACAACAAGTCCCTGCATTGGCAGTTAGCCGTTAGCTTTTAGCAGTTAGCTTTTAGCAGTTAGCAATTGGCTGTTAGCTCTTAGCCAAAAGCCAAAGGCCAAAAGCCAATAGCCAATTAAACAGTCATGATTTCCTTGTTCTTGGCCTCAATGAGGGCGTCGAGCTTCTTGATCCACTTGTCGTGCAGCTTCTGCAGTTCGTCCTCAGCATCTTTCTCGTTGTCCTCGGAGAGTCCGTCCTTGATAGCCTTCTTCAATTTGTCCTTGATGTCGCCACGCACGTTGCGTACCTCCACCTTGGCCTTCTCGGCAATCTTGTTGCACTGCTTCACCAGGTCGCGACGGCGCTCTTCGGTGGGCTGGGGGATGCCCAGACGGATAATCTCGCCGTTGTTCTCGGGGGTGATGCCTACGTCGGAGTCCATGATAGCTTTCTCGATGTCACGAATCTGCTTGCGGTCCCAGGGCTTGATAGCGATGGTACGGGCATCGGGTGTCGACACGTTGGCAACTTGGTTGAGGGGTACTTTCTGTCCGTAGGACTCTACTCTCACACCACTCAGGATGGCCACGTTGGCACGTCCTGCACGGATACGGTTCAGCTCTTCTTCGAGGAACAATGCTGCCATTTCCATGCGTTCCTCAGCGGCGGCTAATGTTTGTTTTACGTCTATCATAATCTTGATATTTTAGGGTTTCTGCCGTCAAAGGTACGAATAAGCGAGGAAAAAACCAAAGAAAATAGAATTTTTTTTGTTTTTTCGAGCGAAAGTACCTTCACCACGGGTGAAAGTTAAGAATAAGCGAGGAAAAAACCAAAGAAAATAGATTTTTTTTTGTTTTTTCGAGCGAAAGTACCTTCACCAAAGGAGAAAGATACAAATAAGAAGGGGAAAAGTAAAATAATTTTCGAAAAAATTTGGATAATGTGAATATTTTTCCTAACTTTGTGGGCAATAATCCAAAACTGAACCTGAAAGTATGCGTTTACAACCCCATAGATGGTTAATCGTTAGTGTCCTGTTGCTGGTGTCATTGGTCGTTTGTGCCCAAAGAACAGGACTGGAATACGTGTTCAAGCCCGACCGTATCATTTCCTATTTGGTAGCAGTCTTCCTCATTGGTGTCTTCCTTCTGCTGTTCCTGAATTTTGTCTATCGTTTCCGTGAGCAGGATGCCAAGGTTAGTAATGAACGTCAGAATCAGCGTCTGACTCACGTGCTGCGGACGGGAAACCTGCAATTGTGGATATATAATGTCCGTACACAACACTATTTGCTGTTGTCCGAAACGGGCGAATACAGCCACGACTACAATCCCATTGAGTTCTCCCAGCTCTTTGACCGCGACGACTTTGAGAAGCTTCGCAAGGCCATTTTCGAGATGAGTGAAGGGAAAAAGACCTCGGACTTTGTCGAACTAAAAGGTATTCGTGATTCAGAGGATAAGGTGCATTACTACGAAATGACCCTGTCGGCGGATCACGGTAAGCGGCACCGGACGATTGAGAGTATCATCTGCCTGCAGCACGACGTCACTGACGAGCGCATCAGGAAGGAGAAAGTCAGCAAGACGCTGATGCGCTTCCACACGGTGTTCAACTCGTCGCTCGTCGACATGATCTACTATGACAAGGACGGTGTGTTGCGCGATATCAATGACACGGCCTGTCAGGCGTTTAACTTACCCAATCGTCAGTTTGCCGTTGACGGACAGTTCCTGCTGAAGAACAATCCGATGTATGCCGGCATCGATTTCGATAAACTGGAAAATACCCGTACGACGTCGCTGGTAGACTTCGGTAATTACACGGATGAGGTGTACCAAACAGAGAAACTCGGACTGAGGGGTAAGATGTACTATGAATCGACCATCAACCCTATCCGTAATGATCAAGGTAAACTGGAGGGCATATACATGTCTGGCCGCAATGTAACGGAAATGGTGGAGTCGTTCCATCGCCAGAAGGAGGGAGCCCGTCAGCTGAGGGATGCCACGAAAAATATTCGTGAGTATATTGACAACATTAACTATGCTTTGCGCGTCAGTGATGTCCGTCTGGTGAACTACAATCCCTCAACCTTTACCCTGGAATTGTCGAATACTATTGGCGGTTCCCAGCTGCACCTGTCCCAGCTGCGCTGTATACGACTGGGGTCGCCCCGTTTCCGCCGAGCCATATCGAGCGTGTTGAACCGCATGGACCATCGGACAGAGCTCCCCTTGGAGTTGAGCATTGAGACTGAAATCCGTGACGAGAGGCGGCATCCAATATGGTTGCAGTTCAATATGGTGCCGATGAAAGACGAGGAGGGCAAGATAGAACGCTATTTCGGACTGTGCCGTAACATGACGCAGATGGTGGAAACAGAGCACCGCTTGAACCAGGAACGCGAGAAAGCCCATGAGGCAGAGCAGTTGAAGCAGTCGTTCCTGACGAATATGAGTTATGAGATTCGTACGCCTTTGAACACAGTGGTGGGATTCGCCGAATTGTTTGAAGCTGATCACGACGAGGCTGACGAAGCCCTGTTCGTCGATGAAATCAAGCGTAACTCCAACTCGCTGCTCTTACTGGTCAATGACATTCTCTTCCTGTCGCGCCTCGACGCCAATATGATAGAATATAATAAGGTGGAAGTCGATTTCTCCCTGTTCTTCGACAGCTATTGTCAGATGGGGTGGAGTAGTGTCAGTCCTGAGGTAAAGACCATCATTGAGAATCCTTACGAGAGCCTGATGGCCGAAATCGATTCTGAGCATGTGGGCATGATTATCCAGAAAGTGTGTCAGCGTGCGGCCAATTCCACAACGCGTGGTACCATCCGTGCGAAGTACGAGTATTTTCATGGTGCCATTACTATCGGTGTTGAAGATACTGGAGCAGGTATCTCACAAAGCCAGTTGGACAACATTTTTGAACGTTACGTCAAGGATGACGGTGATGAGAACGGACGGACCGGCCTTGACCTGCCGATTGTGAAAACACTGGCCGAACAGATGGGCGGTACGGCAGAGATACAGTCGGAGGTCGGTAAGGGTACCACCGTCTGGGTTACCATTCCCTGTGAGGTCAAGAACAAGGTCAAGAGAAGCGATATCCAATCATTATAATAGCAAACACATATGGTACAGTCATTATATTTATTCTCATTCACTGACTTGGAACTGCAGCCCCTGACAATGCTGTTGCTAGTGATTGTCGCCACGGTCTTTGTCATCATGCTCATCAGCAATCGTGTCATCTTGCGCCGCGTGCGCCAGCGTATGTCCCATTCAAGGCGCATGTCCCAAATCATGGAGGATGCACTTGAAATCAGCCATAACGACGTGGTACGCTACGATTTGCACGACCGACACATCTATACCCTTTACGGCACACTGTTCCCACAGCAAGGCTTGTCGCTCGACGACTGGGAAGCCCATGTGCATCCCGACGACCTGGAAACCATCCTGGTCCGTTTCCATAATATTATTTCACGTAAAGAGGCCCGTGCCGAATTCTACTACCGCTGGAACTTCAACTTTACGGGTAAGACCCCTCGCTGGGGCTATCTGCATAATGTCAGCGTGGGTGAGTTCCTGCCGGGCATGGCCCGTCCCATCAGCATCATCAGCACCCTGCGCGACGATACTGACTTGCGGCAGGCTGAGCAGGAAGAAAGCGACCTGTCGGAAAACTATCACATCATTTTCGAGAACTCCATCATCGGACTCTCATTCTACAGTCCTGACGGCTGGCTGCTTCATTCCAACAAAATGATGCGTGAAATCTGTCACTTCGACAGCAATGAGTTCGATGCCTATTTCTCGCAGACCAACCTGTTTGATGACTCACCCTTCCGCGAGTGCTGCAATCCCGACAACCTGGAGGAACTGTGGATCTGCCACCAGAGCGTTGTACCAGAACGAGGCATTCACGACTATCTGGAAACCCGATTGCATCCCATTCGTGACGATCAGGGAAAGCTGATTTATATTGCTATTGCAACCCGAAACATTACGGAAGAGCGTGAGCTCTATTTGCAGGCTAAGTTGAACGATATAGAGATTCAGAAGGCCAACGAACTCATCAAGAGCTATGAGGCTGAGCTGAACTACATGATGGAGAACTGTGACATGCAGGCATGGCGTATCTCTTTTGACAAGAATACCATAGAGTATTACAGAGGATTGAATACCGTTGCCTTCAGCTGTTCGCTTGAGGAGATGCAGAATCAGTTCGTTGAGCAGGATGATCCCGTTGTCAAGAGCATAAGCAATCCTCGCGAGTTCTTCTTGAAACCTGTAACATGGATTGGTAAGGTACATTCTGTCTTCTCGCATGCAGACCACGACGCATGGGTTCAAATCAATTCTGTTCCTGAGTACGATGATGACGGTCAGCAGATAGGTTGTTTTGGTATCTGGCGTAACATCACCAAACTCATGTCGAAACAAGAACAGCTGAAAGCCGAGACTGAGCGGGCCCAAAACTCCGTGCGCCAGAAGTCTGTATTCCTGGCCAATATGACCCACGAAATCCGCACGCCGCTGAATGCTATCGTCGGATTTACCGACTTGTTGCAGGCTATTGAGTCGCCTGATGACAAGAAGGAGATGGTGCGTGTGATTCACAACAACTGCGACATGCTGCTGCGACTCATCAACGATATTCTGCTACTGTCCACTGCCGATGCCAATACGATGGAGATTGTGCCTTGCGACGTTGACGCCGCCCACGATTTTGAGCAGAATAGCCAGACGCTGGCACAGCGTGTGCAGAATCCTGGTGTACAGTTCATTGTTGAAAATCCGTATGAAGTATGTAGGACCCGTCTCGACAGTGCCCGCATGCATCAGGTACTCACCAATTTTGTCACCAATGCCGTTAAGTACACCCAACAGGGACACATTAAGGTTGGCTATAGGATAGAAGAGCGCAATGGTCAGAATGGTCTCTATGCCTATTGCGAAGATACTGGAACAGGTATTCCCAAGGACAAGCAGGCGGCAGTGTTCGAGCGCTTTGTCAAACTCAATGACTACATACAGGGTACCGGTCTCGGCCTGTCAATCTGTAAGACCATCATCGAGCGTTGTGGCGGACAGATTGGCGTTGATAGCGAGGAAGGAAAGGGTTCCACCTTCTGGTTCTGGATTCCAGCCAATATAACGGAAGTCAAAGAGAAAACAGTTCATAGTTTATAGTTAATGGTTCATGGTTAATGATTCACAATAGAATATACATTTTTCTTTTGGTGCTGACACTCAGTACGACATCACTGGCAGCACAGGAAGAAAAGGCTGACAGCGTCAAAGTTTTTACTGATGAACATCCTTTGGTATATGAGGATGCATGGGACTTGTGGCCTTATGCCTTTCTGAACGATGCCGGTGAACCAGTAGGATTCAATATCGATTTGTTGAAGCTTATCTGCAAGGAGTTGAATATTCCCTATCGGGTCAAGCTGAAACCCACGAAGGAGGCTCTGGAAGACCTGAAGGCTGGACGAGCTGACATCATGTGCGGTATGGACGCTCATTTCCATAATGAGTATGGCCAATACGGCAAGGCCGTCATCCAGATTTTCACCCATAGTATAGTCCATAAAAAGGACGATCCGACATTCATCAAGACCATCGATGACCTTGCCCGTCATCGTGTTATCGTTCATGGCGGCAGTTTCAGCCACCACCTGATGATTCAGAATGGATGGGGCAACAATGCCATACCCTACGACGATATGCAGGAAGCTGTACAATATGTCCATCGGGTAGAAGACAGTCAGATTGTCTGGAACACGCTGTCGCTGAAATGGTTGCTCCGTAAGTTCCAATATGACGACCTCGAACTCTCGCCCGTCAATATTCCTCACGGCGAGTATAAGTTCATGTCGAACAATCCGCAATTGCTGGAGCAGTTCGACAAGGCTTTTGCCTTTCTGAACTCGACAGGTCGTCTGCAGCCCATTCAGAACAAGTGGTTCTATCCTGAACGCAAAGAGACGGGACTTCCTTCGTGGATATGGCGGCTGGTCATTGCCATGCTGATCATCATTGTTGCCTTCCTGATATATTATGCTGCCTTCCGTATCTATGAGAAACGTATGACGAAGGATGTGCGCCAGTCAAACAGTCGTCTGTCACTCATTCTTAACACCAGTAAGGTACATATCTGGCTGTTCAATATCGCAGAGCGCACCGTCAGCCGTCTCGACAACAAGGGTAATAAGGAGACGATCCCCTTGTCGCCGAATTTTTTTCAGTATTATATGATTCCTGAGGACTACGAGATGCTTTGTAGCGTTCTGCAACAGTTCGCTCGTCAGGAAAAAGAAAAGGACACGCTGGAGGTCCGTTGTACGAGGGGTCACAATGAAGGGATATTTACCTTTTCCGTAAATCTCTCTGTGCTGCGACGTGGTCGTAACGGTCGTCCCTCTGTCATCATCGGCGCTACCACCAATGTGACTAATGAGCGACTACGCCTTCAGAAGCAGAAAGATGCCATGTTGCGCTATCAGGCTATTTTCAGTTCGGCGATGGTCGACACCGTATCGTATGATGAGCACGGTATCATAGATAACATGAACGAGAAGGCATCTCGAGCCATACCAGGTGGCGTGGAGAAGGTCATTGCCTCCAGAGTTCCCATTCAAAAGGTTCTGGGTGACGACAGCATCACTGAAGACAATATGGAATATACCTATCTGACTCAGATATATAAGTCGCCTGACGACGAGCGGCCCTTGAACCGATTCCTGAAACGTGATGAATTGTATTATGAGTTGCAGTTGGTACCCGTCCGTGATGACAACGGAAAGTTGCTGGCCATCTATGGCACTGGGCGTGACGTCACTGAGGTGGCCAAGTCCTATTCCCACTTGCAGAAGAATATCGTTGAGCTGGAAAAAGCCAATGAAGAACTTCAGGACTATGTCCGCAATATCGACTATGTGATGCAATACGGTGGCGTGCGTATGGCCACCTATTCTCCCGACACCCATACCCTAACTGTCTATAGCGAGATTAACCATGTCCAGCTGCAGCTGACACAGACCCGACTGCTGACTTTGGCTGACGATGAGTCAAAGAAGACTGCTCAGCGTCTTCTGAAGACCATGGACAACCGATCGAATACGACGGTAAAGGATAGTGTCAAGTCGACGTTGCGTACCAAGGGTGGCAGACGTCTTTGCCTGTATTTCTCATTTGTTCCGACTCTTGACGAGAAGGGGCATGTCAAGGAATATTTCGGTATGGTCAGAGATATTAGCGAAATCAAGGCCACCGAGGAGCAACTGTCTCGTGAAACCGTCAAGGCTCAGGAGGTGGAGACACTGAAGAATGCCTTCCTACGCAATATGAGCTACGAGATTCGTACACCGTTGAATGCTGTGGTAGGCTTTGCCGAACTGTTTGAGCAAGAACACTCAGAAGACGATGAACGTCTGTTTATCCGTCAGATTAAAGATAGCTCCGAGAAGTTGCTGAAGCTTATCAATGACATTCTGTATCTCTCACGCCTCGATGCCGGAATGATTGAGTTCAATAAGAAGCCTATCGACTTTGCCGGCGTTTTCGAGAGTCGTTGTCGTGCTGCCTGGCGAAGCTATCAGCAACCAGATGTCAGCTTTGTGGTTGACAATGCCTATGAACGCCTCGTCCTCGATGTCGATGTTCAGAATCTGGGTATTGTCATCGATCAGATTGCCATCAATGCAGCTCAGCATACGAAGTCTGGCTATGTCCGTGCCCGCTATGACTATAACGGTGAAGAGCTGACGGTAGCTTTCCAGGATACAGGCTCCGGCATTCCTGCAAGTAAGGTGAAGGGCATTTTCGGCCGTTTCTTCACTACCGATGGCGTCGGCTCAGGTCTTGGACTGGCCATTTGTCATGAGGTGGTTGAACATTTGGGTGGTAAGATCCGTATCAAGTCGGAAGTCGGTAAGGGTACTATCGTTTGGGTGTCTATCCCGTGCAAATTCATTGAAATCATCAGGAAGTAAAGGATATGAAGCATACAAGATTATTTCTCCTCTTAGCCTTTTTGCTTGGGTTGTCTATAGGAGTTTCCGCTCACAAAGACTTCCCTCAGTATTCTAAGGAGCAACCGCTGGTGATTGTTTGTGACTGGGACTTCCGGCCTTTCGAGTTTCTTGACAGCGAAGGTCATCCAGCAGGCTATAACGTCGATGTGCTCGACATGATTTTTGACAATCTGGAGATACCCCATAAGTTCGTGATGCAGGAGTGGCACGTTGCCACCACCATGTTTGAGCGTCGCGAGGCTGACCTCATACATGCGCTGTTCTTCTATTATAAGGGACATCCCTATGTATCGACGCATAAGTACATCAACTACTACAATCTGAAAGCAGCCCGTCTTATGGATGTACCGCCCTTACGTCAGCTTCATGACCTGACCCGTGAGGACACGGTGCTGGTCAAGGAGGACGACTATGCCGCCCTGACCCTTGCTGTGATGGGCGATACCACCTTCGTCACCGAATACCACTCTCCCAAGGAAGGTCTGACGGGCATTCGTCATGGACAGTATAAGTATTACATCTGGGGGGAGATGCCCCTGATGCGCAAAATAAAGGAATTGGGCCTTGACAGCATTGCCCTTGACGATGTTGACATCCCGGCAGGAGAGTTGCGTATCATCGGCTATGATAAGGATCTGGTCGACATTATCGACGACCAGTACACGCGTCTTGAACAGGCTGGTGACCTGCAGAAAATCTATGACCGCTGGTTCCATCCCGAGCTTGAGCATAACGACACCTCGCCAGTGGCTCTGTTTGTGTTGGCTGCTCTGGTGGCTGTCATCATCTTTGTGTTCCTGTTAATCCATTTTGTGACACGACGTGTACGTGCTGCCGTTCGGCAGCGTTCTGATCTGGGACAAATGATGAACCAAGTGCTTAATATGGGTGACTACGCTGTAGTGGAATGGGATATACAGACCAATACGCTTCGTAACAAGTATGGCCACATGATGCCATTCGACAGCATGAACCCTGAAGACTTCCTGAAACGTATGTCCGCAGAAGAGGCCGCACAGCTCCATTCACTCAACAAACAGATGCTTTCAGGAGCCATCAGTCATTTTGACATGCACCTGAGTTTGAATCATAACACCCCTGAGAATCCTGTCTGGAAAGAGTATTATGGTAATGCCATCATCGAGAAGGAGAATGGTAAGCCCCGCTATGTCGTGTATACCACTAAGGACATCACTGCCGAGATGGCCGAGGAGCACCATGTCCAGACCCTTGCCAGCAAGTATAAGAATATCTTCGATACCAATCTGGTAGCCATGTCGCTATACGATGCCAATGGCCATCTGCTTGAAATCAATAAAAAGATGCGAGAACTCTGTCAGATTACCAGCGATAACGAACAGCTCTTCAAGTCGACATCGCTCTTTGAATTCCCCAACATCAAGGGCATCTATCTGCCTGGTTCCAAACATGTCATGCACGTCTGCCAGCATCTGTTTGAACCGACGCTGAATCTTGACAAATACATTGAGTTCCGCATCTATCCCGTCTTTGCAGACGATGGCGTCCTGGTGTATTACATCGTTACTAACCGCGACATCACCGCTGAGCGCGATATGTATTTTGAGCTGCGTAATCACGACCACCAGCTGCATGTCACCAACGAGACCATCAAGCGCTATGAACAGCAGCTCCAGTACCTGCTTGAGGAGAGTCAGATGTATATCTGGTACTACAGCATCAATGACAACCTCATTAAAATGACACGTTCGCCAGGCGAAGTCATCTATACCCAAAACCTCAACGAGTATGTAGAGTCTATCACCGAAGCGTCGCGCACAGATGCCGTAAACGCCATTCGCAAAGTCCTGCAGCAAGGATTGTCATACACTACCATCCTGCTCTTCGACTATACCCCAATCGACCCTCTCCCCACATGGTACTCCATCTACGGCGTTCCTATTTTCGACAAGGATGGTAAGATCAAGGAATACTTCGGGTTGGCACGTGATATCACCAACCTCATGAAGGCTCAGGAACAGCTGCGCATAGAAACGGTACGCGCCGAGGATTCCGGACGTCTGAAATCAGCCTTCCTGGCTAACATGACGCATGAAATCCGCACGCCGCTCAATGCCATCGTCGGCTTTAGCGGATTGTTGCAGATGGTCGATACCGAGGAAGAACGTATGGAGTTTATCCGCATTATCCGTAACAATTGCGACATGCTGCTCCGACTTATCAACGACATCCTCGAGGCCTCTAATATGGGTCAGGCCATTACTATCAAACCCGAGCCTGTCGACCTTTCATTGGTGTTCAACGATATCTGTCAGACGCTGGCACAGCGTGTTCAGGAGCCAGGTGTGGAATTCCTGACAGACAACCCATACGACAGCTATCCTGCCGTTCTTGACAAAGGTCGTCTGCAACAGTTGCTCACCAACTTCGTCACCAACGCTGTCAAGTACACCCACCAGGGACACATCAAGGTGGGTTACTTCCTGCAAACGAGAAATGAAAGAGGTAAAGTGACCGATGACGGAACTGGCAGACAGGGCATCTACTTCTACTGCGAAGACACAGGCGCCGGCATCCCCAGCGAGAAGCAAGATTCTGTCTTCGAGCGTTTCGTTAAGCTCAATGACTTCGTACAGGGTACCGGTCTTGGCCTCTCTATCTGTAAGGCCATCGTCGAAAAGGCCCACGGCCAAATCGGTGTCTACAGCCGCGGCGAAGGTCACGGCTCTACCTTCTGGTTCTGGCTACCCACCCCTTAATAATTGAGAATTGAGAATTATGATATGTCTCAAGGCGGTAATGTCAGTGAGAAATCTCAAGACGAAAAATCCGCGGACAAAAGGTAATCATAATTCTCAATGCTCAATTCTCAATCAGAAAAACAGGGTTTTTTCGAGCCAATAGACGAAGATACCTGCCAGATAGCCTACAAAGACTATCCACGTAATCTTCTTCATATACCAGCCGAAGGTCAGCTTTTCCAAACCCATCACCACCACACCGGCGGCAGAGCCGATAATGAGCATCGAGCCACCCACACCGGCACAGTAGGCCAGCAGTTGCCAGAAGATGCCATCCACGGCCAGGTCACCTGCTGCCTGTACGGGATACATGCCCATGCATCCGGCTACCAGCGGCACATTGTCCACAATGCTGCTCAGTACACCGATGATACCCGTCACTAAATAGTGGTTACCCTGGAAGGTTTCGTCCAATCCCTTACCCAGCATGGTCAGCACGCCTACTTCCTGCAGCACAGCCACAGCCATCAGAATACCAAGGAAGAACATGATAGTTGACAGGTCGATCTTCGTCATGATGTCTGAGACGCGCTTCGCCATCGTGTCATCCTCTGACGTGTTGTAGTGGAATATTTCCGTCACCGTCCACAGAACGCCCAGCACCAGCAGAATACCCATAAACGGCGGCAGGTGCGTCAGCGTCTTGAAGATAGGAACGAAGACAAGGCCACCTACGCCTAACCAGAAGATGATGTCGCGCTGGGCCTTCGTAAACTGGCTCACGTCAGCCTTCGGCAGGTTCTGTTCCTTGTCGAACTTCCCGCTCAGATGCAAGCTCAGGATGAAAGCAGGAATGAGCATCGATACCAGCGACGGTATAAAGATTTCTGTGATGACTCCCTGTGTGGTGATGACACCCTTGATCCACAACATGATGGTCGTCACGTCACCGATGGGTGAGAAGGCACCACCCGAGTTGGCCGATATAATCACCAGTGCAGCATATATCATGCGGTCGCCACGGCTCTGCACCAGTTTCCTCAGCACCATAATCATCACGATACTCGTTGTCAAGTTATCTAGGATGGCCGACAGGAAGAACGTCATAAATGCCACACGCCACAACAGTTTCCTCTTTGAGCGTGTCTTCATCGTGTCGCGCACAAAATTGAAGCCACCGTTCGAGTCCACTATCTCCACAATGGTCATGGCGCCCATCAGGAAGAACAGTGTACCGGCAGCATCACCCAAGTGGTGCTCTATCACCTCAGCAATATGGTGTATCACCCCACCATCCGTAATAGCCGGATAATACTGTGCCGGACCAAACATCAGCAGCGTCCAGCAACCCACACACATCAGCAGCGCTATCGCTGCCTTGTTCACACGTGTCACACTCTCTAAGGCTATGCACAGATAGCCTATGACGAAGACGGTGACAATGCCAATCGTTAATGTACTCATATCTTTAATATATTAAATATGTTATAATTGATGTCCGTGTCGTACACATCCTCATGGTCATGACTTTTGGTATACTTCACCACATGAAGCGTCACTGGCAACACCATGATTTCGTACAGCGTCTTCAGCGTCACCTGCGAAATCATCAGCGACGGCATCTCCTCCCAAGGAATGACGCCTCCCAGCGCCAGCGGAAAGAAGATGATGGAGTCCGTCAGTTCACCGAACACCGTACTCCAGACCGCACGAGCCGAGAATTTTCTTGCATAGTTTCTGTCCTGTTCATCCTTCACCTTCGCAGCCAGCTTCATCTTCGACATCACGTAGGCATTGATGAACGAGCCTGCTATGAAGGCGATGAACGATGCCAGCGTGATACGCGGTGCCAGTCCGAAAATGACGTGGAAACCCTCGTCGCCATGCCAGTACGGCGCTCCTGGAATCCAGTCGGCTATGGCACCGAAGATGACGAACAGGAAGTTCATGGCAAATCCCATCCAGATAAGCATGCGTGTACGCTGATAGCCCCATACCTCACATACCACATCGTTGATGATGTAGCTCACGGGAAACACGATGATTCCCGCTGTCAGGTTCACGGGACCAAACGACAGCTGTTTCGTCTCCAACACGTTTGCCGTTATCAGACAAACACAGAACAGCGTGCCGAACAGCATAAACAACACACTGACTTTGTTACGATTCTCTTGTTCCATCTGTTTGTTTTGTTAAAGGGGGGGTAGCAACTACCCCTGTTTTTAAGCGCCTGCAAAGGTACGAATATCTTTCAACTATAAACCATGAACCCAGAACTTATGCAAATTCCTTAAGATACTTTAACTATGATGGTTTTTGTGATGACGCTTCCAGTAGTTATACGTCATCAAATAAAAAGAGATAAAGAATGATAGAATACTATTTTGCTGTTGATCTGGGTGCTACCAGTGGGCGTACCATCATTGGTAGCCTGACGGACGGACGGCTGGTACAGGAAGAGATAACCCGTTTTCCCAATAATCTTATTGAGACGGGTGGTCACTTTTATTGGGATATCTATGCCCTCTATTTTGAGATGATTCGTGGATTGAAGGAAGTGGCCAGACGTGGCCTGACTATCACGTCTATTGGCATAGATACATGGGGGGTCGACTTTGTACTTATCGGTAAGGATGGTGCTATCCTGCGCAATCCGATGGCCTATCGTGACCCACATACATTTGCGGCTATGGACGATTATTTACGTCAAGTATTTTCTCCACGCAGCGTATACAACATCACTGGCATCCAGTTCATGAATTTCAATTCGTTATTCCAGCTGTATGCTATGCAACAAGCAGGAAATAGCGCATTACAGATTGCTGAGAAGGTGCTGTTTGTACCCGATGCACTGAGTTGGATGCTGACGGGAGAGGCTGTGTGTGAATATACTATTGCGTCCACCTCACAGTTGCTCGATCCACAGACGGGCGACCTTTCAGATGAGCTCATTGAGAGCATCGGCATGAAACGTAGCCAGTTTGGGCGTATGGTACAGCCTGGTACACAGATTGGCGTACTGACAGAAGAGGTGCAGAGGATGACGGGATTGGGTCCTGTCCCTGTGGTTGCCGTTGCTGGCCACGATACCGCCAGTGCCGTGGCCGCCGTGCCTGCCAAGGATGAAGGTTTCGCTTATCTTTCAAGTGGAACATGGAGCCTGATGGGCATTGAAACACAGCAGGCCATCATCAATGACCGAAGTTACGACCTGAACTTCACCAACGAGGGTGGCATAGATGGCACCACGCGTTTCCTGAAAAACATCTGTGGCATGTGGCTCTACGAACGTTGCCGCAAAGAGTGGCCCGAAGAGATTCGTCAGCTGTCGCATCCGGAGTTGCAGGGGTCTGCCATGCAGGTAGAGGCTTTCCGTAGCATCATCAACCCCGATGACAAGGTCTTTGCCAACCCCACTTCGATGATTGGTGCCATCCGGCAATATTGCAGGGACTCTCATCAACCCGTACCAGAGACGCCTGCTGAGATATGTCGCTGCATCTTCGATTCCCTGGCGCTGAGGTATCGGCAGGTGTTTGGGTGGTTGCAGGAGTTTATGAGGCCCGATACTGATGCATCGGGAGTGGTGGCAGCGAAACCGTCGAGCACCATCAATGTCCTTCACGTCATTGGCGGCGGTTCACTGAACAAGTACTTGAACCAATTCACCGCCGACGCCTGTGGTGTCGAGGTACTGGCCGGTCCTCAAGAGTGTACTGCCATTGGTAATATCATGCTCCAGGCTAAGGCTACCGGTATTGTTGCTGATGTTTGGGAGATGCGCCGCATCATTGCCAACAGCGTCGACACGGTGGCTTATCATCCCACAGGCGACAAGGCTGCATGGGATGTTGCTTATGAGAAATATTTGAAAATATGTAAACAGTTTAATTAATAGTAAGTTGTAAATCGTCAAATAAAAATAATAATTATGGCAAAACCATTAGTAGAAACCAAAGCAAGGGTAGGAGTCTTCAGCATTGCGTTGCAGGCATACCTGCCACAGTTCCCTGGGCTTGTTCCTGAGTTCGAGGCCCAGTATGAGGCTTTTAAGAAGACGCTGCCCGATACCATCGAGATGATCGACGGTGGTATGGTGACCACCAAGGAGCAGTCGATGGCTGCCGGCGACAAGTTCCGTGCTGCCGATGTGGACCTCGTCATTCTGCAAATGCTCACCTATTGTACCTCTTATAATATGTTGCCCGCCGTGCGTGACCTCGACGTGCCCGTGGTCATCGTCAACCTGCAGAAGAAATTGGCTCCCGACTATGCCAAGACGGATATTCCCACATGGCTGGGCGAACTCTATGCCTGCGGAGCCATCGGAGAGATGGTCGCTGACCTGAATCGTGCAGGGAAGCGCTCTGCCGTCATCACCGGTGTCGTCGAAGGTGGCGACCCAGCTTGTCAGGCTGAGATAGAGGACTGGTGCCGAGCAGCTCAGGTACGTCGCCGTTTCCGTGATACTAACATCGCACAGATTGGCCGTCCATACCCTGGTATGATGGACCTCTACATCGACGAGACCAACCTCTACCATCGCATGTACGTCTATACCAAGCAATTCGACTGGGAACAAATGTGGGCCATTGCCGACAACATCACCGACGAGGCAGCCATCCATGGCAAGGCTGAGGACATTCTTGCTACCTTCGACATTGAAGGCGGCGGTACCGTTGAGAAGGTTTGGGATATGGCGAAGTATGTCGTTGCTTTTGAGCAGTGGGTCAAGGATGAGAAGCTTGGCATGATCGCCTCTCACTATGCTGGTTTCGCCCAGGGCGTCGCCGGCAAGCTCGACTCCATGCTGATTCCCGCTTTCTCTATGCTTATCAAGCAACATACCGCTTGCGCCGTTGAGGGCGACATGAAGGTGGCTATGGCGATGAGCATTCTGAAGACCATCAGCGGCACAGGTACGCTGGCCGAGATGTACTCCATCGACTTCCCCAAGGATATCTGCATCATTGGTCACTCCGGCTCTGGCGACTACGACATCTCGCAGGCTCACAAGCCTACCATGAAGATTGTACCTGTGTTCCATGGCAAGACCGGTGGTGGCTACCTCACCCAGTTCTATCCTCCTGTAGGACCTGTTACCTACCTCGCCATTACGCAGGACAAGAACGGTGTCTTCAAGTTCGTGGCTGCCGAGGGCATTAATGAGGAAGGTCCCATCTTCATGTTCGGTGATACCAATATGCGTACGAAGTTCTCGCTGTCGTGTCGTGAGTTCGTCAACAAATGGAGCGAGGCCGGTCCCACGCACCATATGGCTGCCGCTGTGGGCCATCATATCGACACCATCCTGAAGGTGGCTAAGATATTTAATATTGAGTGTGATGTCGTTTGCAGATAAGGTTATGGCAAATTCTGGTTCTTTGAAGAGCACGATTGCCGTGTCTCTTACCAATTATCTCGATGCTGGCGCCATCGTGGCCGGTGCATCAGGCTTGACTTTGTGGCAGAATTATCTCGGACTCTCGGAGGTACACCTCGGCTGGCTTAACTTCATCTCGGCTAACTGCCTTGGTGCCGCTGTCGGAGCCATCATCGGCGGTTTCCTGGCTGACAAGTACGGGCGTAAGTTTATATTCACCTATAACCTCCTGGTATATATGACGGGCGTGCTGCTAATCATGCTGAGTGTCAATTTCCCCATGCTGTTAGCAGGATTCCTTGTGACGGGCATCAGCGTTGGTGTCGGCGTTCCCGCCTCGTGGACCTACATCTCAGAGTCGTCAGAAGTCAACAACCGTGGCCGCAATATCTGTATCTCACAGATGTCGTGGGGCATCGGCCCTATGGTCATCCTGCTTTTCGGCATGCTCTTTGCTCCGGGCGGCTATTGGTTCGGTAACGTGCAGAGTGTGGCACAGCTGTTCCTCGGGACAGGTGCCACCATCGAGGCAGTCAACGTCTTCTCATCACGCATCGTCTTCTTTTCGCTGTTCGTCGTGGCGTTCATCGCATGGAATCTCCAGCGCCAGTTACAGGAGAGTGCGGAGTTCACTGCCCAGCAGTCAGAAGAGAAGACAGCTGGACTCATCGACAATATCAAGGTGCTGTTCCAGAACAGCATCGCGGTGAAGACCGTCTGTTTCCTGGCAGGCATCTACCTCACGTGGAATCTCGTGGCTTCCGTTATGGGATTCTTCCAACCACACATCTACGAGACAGCAGGCGGTGTCAGCAACGAGCAAGCTAACTGGATGAACTTTATTCAGTGGGCTATCATTGTCGGCATCACGTTCGTGACGTCGAAGCTCATCGATAAGACGTCGCATAAGGCTATCTATACTTTCGGCTTGCTGGTGGCCATCTCAGCTTGGCTCATCATCGTTACCATTGGCGTCAATGGTCCCGTCGGCCTTTGGTCGTTCGCTATCCTCTGGGGCATCCAGGGCGGTACGTCGGTACAGATTTTCTATGCTCTTTGGGGTAGTGAGCTTTTTCCTGCCAAGTTCCGTGCAGGTGCTCAGGGCTTGATGTTCTTCATTGTGCGTGGCCTTTCAGCCGTTTGGGGACTCGTCTTTACCTATATCTATGGTGAGAATGGCGAAGGCTTCACCATCGCAGCCTACTGCATGATAGCCCTGCTGGTTATCTCGCTCGTTGTGGGCTTCATTGGAGCTCCGCTTACCCGTGGCCGTACTCTTGAAGACATTACGAAAGAAAGATACGGTTCTGTCGCCCCCTAAGTTAGGGGGCTATAGGGGTCTGAACAGGCGCAGACTTCCGAGGCATATAGTTATAACTAATAAAAAGGTCTGAAAACGCTTGTTCAGACCCCCAACCCCCTAACTTAGGGGGCTCAGAATATGGAAAAGAGTATATTAGAAGGCCGCGAAGCATTGAAGGCGGTAGTTTATCAGATTGCCGAGGTAACAGGTTACCTGTGGCAGAAAGGTTGGGCAGAGCGTAACGGTGGCAACATCACCGTCAACGTCACCGAGTTTATGGACGACGGATGCAAGGCGCTGCCCCCCATCTCGGAAGTGAAGCAGATTGGTATGGTGCTCCCCAAGCTGAAAGGCAAGTTTTTCTATTGCAAGGGCACTGGCAAACGCATGCGTGATTTGGCCAAGGAACCTATGCAGAATGGTAGTATTATCCGCATTCTGGATGACTGCGCCTCATACGTGGTGATTGCCGATGAACCCGTAGTTCCCACCAGCGAGCTACCGACCCATCTGGCTTTGCAGAACTATCTGCTAGAAACAGGTTCCTGCTATAAGGCAACGCTACACACGCATCCCATCGAGTTGGTTGCCATGAGTCACATTCAGCGCTTCTTGAAGGGCGACGAGATGACGCGTGTGCTGTGGTCGATGATTCCAGAAACGCTGGCATTTGCTCCCCTTGGTATCGGTATCGTGCCTTATGCCCTACCGTCCTCGGTAGCGCTTGCTGAAGCTACTCTCGAACAAATTAAGACCCACGACGTGGTACTATGGGAGAAGCATGGCACTGTGGCAGTCGGTACGGATATTATGGATGCCTTCGACCAGACTGACGTGCTCTGCAAGGCTGCCAACATCTACATGTGTGCTAAGGCTATGGGGTCTGAGCCCGACGGCATGACCGAGACACAGATGAAGGAAGTTCAGGACGTGTTCCAGTTGCCGAAGAAACGGCCTTGTTAGTCAAATCATGAACTGAGTCCACTTTAAACGCTACTTTTTAAAGTGGACTCAATCATTTAGCACCTTTTTAAAGTAGCCTCAATCATTTAGAAAGTAAAAAAATTAGGAGTATCTCACGACACTCCTAATTCCCTTTTCTAACTAACTTATTATCAACTATTCATTACTCATTCTTGCTTTTGACGCTGCAAAATTACATGTTTTTCTGCCTTCCTGAAACAAAAAAACGTAAAAAAAGCACGTAAACGTTTGCGAATTCACTAAAAAATCGTATCTTTGCGTGTCTAAAACGATATAAACTATGGCTAACAGAAAGCAACATCGTACTTCGTTGAAGGATTTGGCCCGCGAATTGGGGGTCAGCATTGCTACGGTCAGTAGGGCGCTACGTAGTTCGCCGGAGATTGGCAAGGATATGCAGGAACGTGTGAAGGCGCTGGCCAAGAAACTGAACTATCGACCAAATCCCTTTGCCCAAAGTCTGCGTAAGGAGGCTCCTAAAGTGATAGGTGTAGTGGTGCCTAATCTGGTGACTCACTACTATGCTGCCGTATTGGACGGAATTGAGGATGAGGCACGTCGGGCGGGTTATAGCGTCATCAGCACCAATAGTCATGAGAACTGTGAGGATGAGGCGCGTGCTATTGACAACTTCCTCGGGTTGCACGTGGAGGGTATCATAGCCTGTTTGGCTCAGAATACGACGGACTATCAGCACTATGAGGAGATTGCTGAGATGGGCGTTCCGCTGGTGTTTTTTGGTAGGACGTGTCTGACGGACCGCTTTTCGAGTGTGACGGCGAATGGCGATGAGGCAGCCCAAATGGCTACGCAGCATCTGATAGATACAGGCAGTCGTCGCATAGCGTTTATCGGAGGTCCTAATCATTTGGACATGGTGCGCCGTAGGAAGCATGGCTATCTTGAGGCGTTGCGCGAGAATCGCATAACCATTGACCGCGAGCTGGTGGCCTGTGGACAGATAGACTATCAAGTGGCGTTGGAGGCTACCCGTCGTCTGCTGGACTTGCCGTCGCCACCTGATGCCATTCTGGCGTTCAACGACATCATCACCTTTGCTGCCTTTACGGCCATCAAGGACCGTGGGCTCCGCATTCCTGAGGATGTGGCGCTCATCGGCTTCACGGACGATGCCCATGCTGCATATGTGACGCCCCGCATGTCGGCCATCGAGGACCAGTCGCATCTGATGGGTGTGACGGCCTGTCAACTGCTGTTGAAGAATATCGCTGGCGACACAACGGTTTACAAGAAGATTGTACCCCAGCAGCTGGTGATTAGGGAAACGTCGAGTAAAAAAATTAAGAGTTAAGAATTAAGAGTTAAGAGTTTAGAACTTTGAACTATGAACTATGAACTAAAAAAAATATTGTCTATAGCGCTGCTGATGACCAGCTGGCTGACTTTACCCTTGTCGGCAGCCGATCATGAATCGGAAGACCTGAGTGTAGTACGAAGTGCTGATATGAAGTTCCGCAGGCTCGATACCCGCGACGGCTTGTCGAACTCGCAGATTCTTTCCATCATGCGTGACTCCAAGGGTTTCGTGTGGATTGGTACGCCATACGGTTTGAACCGCTATGACGGCTATCGCTTCAAGACCTTCTATTCGGAGGTGAAGGACACGATGACGCTGCGCAACAACTATATTGACGAAATCTACGAGGCTGGCGACGGACAGCTGTGGTTGCGCCAGGGCATGAACTACACCATCTTCAATCCACGTACTGAGAAATGTGACCGTCATCCGGAGCGCATCCTGGCCAAGATGGGCGTGAAGGGCGGTGTGGAGCGCATCTATATCGACAACGAGAAGAACTACTGGGTGAAGACCTTCGATGAAGGCTTCTGGCATATTTACCATGATGGCTCCAAGCAGAAACAGTTCCCGTTCGGCTATGGTGACCAGGAGTTCAATAACGACATCGGCATTGCTGGTTTCATTGAGGATGGTAATCTTCTTTATGTCACCTCCAACAACGGCGATGTGCTTTGTTTCGACAAGTCTGCCGACCGTATCGTGTGGAAAAACAATTTCCTGCACGAGCAACAGATTATCAACAACCAAGACTGCAAGCCACGTGTCGACACCAATGGCAACCTGTGGCTGATTTCCTTGGGTGTTGCCCATATCCTGAACACGAAGACCAATACATGGCATCATTCTGCCCAGGAGGCCTTACATGCCTGGGGCTACGAGAATGTGCCTGACGAGATATCCCTTTGGGATATGCGTACTGACAACGAGGGCCGTTTGTGGTTAGCTACCGACCACGGAGGTCTTTTGGTTGCCGACCCCAAGGAACATGTCGTCCGACAGTTTCTGAACAACAAGTTCGACGAGTCGACCATCTCCGACAATACCATCCGTGTCCTGATGCGTGACCAGTTAGGACGTATGTGGATAGGTACCTATTCCAATGGACTAAACCTCTATTCCGGCAGTCTCTCCAACTTCGTCAACATCGAGCTGGGTAATATCAATACCATCTGTGTCGACCGTCAGGGCTTCTGGTGGCTGGGTACCAACGATAAGGGTATTCTGCGCTACGACCCACGTACCCAGGAACAGGTGGTCTATAGCCGTGAGAACAGCGGTTTTCGTTCCAACACCATGGTAGGCTCTATGGCTGCCCGTGATGGCTCCGTATGGTTCGGAACCTATGAAGGCGGCATCATCCACATCAAGAACGGTCACGTCACCAACATCCTGGCATCAAACGACACCACGGGTCTGCTGACCAACAACGTCTGGACGCTGTGCGAGGACCTGTGGGGCAATATCTGGGTGGGTACGTTAGGTGCCGGTGTGCAGCGCATCGACAAGCATACAGGCAAGATGCGTACCTTCCGTATTAGTAATTCCCGTCTGCCCAGCGACTACATCAATCTGATTCAGCGTACCAAGAAGGGTTGGATGTATGTGGCCCATTCCCAATATCTGTCCTGTGTTAATCCGAAGACTTTCCAGATATTCAACTTCAATATCACGAAGAACAAGGACGACGTGCCTATTACCGAAAGCGGTATCACTTCGTTAGAGGACAGTCGTGAACTCATCTGGCAAGGTTCTACACAGGGTGCTACCATCTGGGACCGCAAGGGTGGCCATGTCTATTTGCTCGACATGAAGTCGGGACTCTTCGGTTCTACGGTGAACAGCATTGTCGAAGATGCCAATCATACCATTTGGCTGTCTACCGACCACGGTGTGTCGAACGTCGTTCCCCAGAAGCAGGAGGACGGCACGTGGAGCTTCGTGGTACGTAGCTACAACAACCGCGACGGTTTGCAGGACGGTCCCTACAACCAGCGCTCCATGTGCTGTACCCCCGACGGTCTCATCCTCGTGGGCGGTCAGGGTGGTCTCGACGTCATCAATCCCAAGAACATGGGTAAGGGCCGCATCCGTGAGGTACCCATTTTCAGCGGCCTGCAGATCTTCGACCAGGACGTGAACGTCGGTCAGAAGTTCGACGGGCGTCTCATCTTGGAAGAAGACCTCAACGACTGCCGTGAGATTACCCTGAACTACAACGACCAGTTTACCATTCAGCTGGCCAGCTCCAGCGGTGAGATTCATAACCGTTCTCGTTTCGTATATCGCTTGGAGGGCTTTAACGACAACTGGGTGAAAACCTCTGAGGTGAATCCCAACATTACCTATAACTCCCTGAGTGCCGGTGACTACAAGTTGCGTGTCCGTATGCTGAACGACGACGGAACCCTCGGCGAGGACGAGAGTGTACTTGAGATTACCATCCGCCCGCCCTTCTGGCGTACCAGTTGGATGATGTTGATCTATATTTTGCTCATTGCCGCTGCTGCCTGGTGGTGGCGCAAGTGGTTCCTGAAACGTCATGCCGAGCGTGTACGTGCTCAGCAGTTGCAGATGGAGACTGCCAAGATGCAGTGGATGAGTGAGATGCGCCGGAAGATGCAGGAGGAGAATGCTTTTGCCAGCGTTTCGGAAACAGCCCCCGTCGAAGAGGCACAACCACAGATGGCGCTGACCCTCGAAGACTTTAATCTGGTCGACTTTGTCAAGGAGTCGTGCAAGCAGTTCGCTGCCGGACCGTTGGGCTCCAGGGCTAAGGTCAGCTGTCGCTCGATGGTTGACGAGCTGCTCATCAGTGCCGACCGTGAAAAGATGACTCAGCTGATGGACATCATGTTGGGCAATGCCGTCAAATTCTCGCCCGGTGACTGCCATATTACCGTCAATCTGGGTCGTGGCGAGGGTGACCGTGCCCTGATGCAGATTGCCGACAACAGCATCGGTATCCCTGAAGACAGTAAGGCTACCGCTTTCGACCCGATGATAGGCGAAGAGGGCATCGGCCTCGACGTTGTGAAGAATATTGTCGTGGCTCATGGTGGCGACATCCGTCTGGAGGACAATCCTGGCGGCGGTACCATCTTCTTCATCAGCCTGCCCGTCCATCCCGAGCCGGAAGTAATCGAGGCCGAGGTCATTGAGGGGTAGCCTCTGTAATCTCTATAGTCCCTATAGTTCCTATAGTACCTATAATATTTATAACAACTATAAAAATGATGAAATTACTAAAAACAATCATGACGAGTGTGCTGTCGTTGACAGCAATAACCCTGATGGCTGCCGACAACATGGTCAATGGGCAGCAGGTGACTATCCCCGTCAGACAAGTCAAGGCCGACGGCCCCCGTGTGGTGCGTCTGCAAGTGGTGAACGACAACATTATCCGGGTACAGGCGACGTCGGAGTCGCAGCTGCCTGAGAAGCAGAGCCTGATTGTGGTCAAGCAGACGGCAAAGCCCAAGTTTACCGTCACCGACGGTCCTACGGTCATCGTCAAGGCCAAGAACGTGGAAGCCCGTGTCGAGAGGCAGACGGGGCGTGTGACATTCTACGACGCCCAGGGCAAGCAGTTGCTGCGTGAAGCCGAGAACGGCAAGACCTTCCAGCCCTTCCGTGTCCCTGACCGTGAGATTGGCGTCGACATTGCCAAGGTCAACGAGGCTCAGAAGAATGGACTGTCGTGGCGCCTGCTCTTCGACCAGAACAACAACGAGGCTCTCTACGGTCTGGGTCAGCACCAGTCTGAGGAGCTGAACATGAAGGGCCGCAACGAGGACCTCTTCCAGTATAACACCAAGGTCAGCGTCCCCTTCGTGCTGTCTACCCGCAACTACGGTATCCTGTGGGACTCCTACAGCTACTGCCGTTTCGGCAATCCTAACGACTACCTGCAGTTGGGCAGTGCCTTCAAGCTCTACGACAAGCACGGCAAAGAAGGACATCTCACTGGTACCTATATCGACAAGAACGGTCGTAAGCTGGTGCGCGACGAGGACTCCATCTACTACGAGTTCGACTGTCCCGCCGCTTCCGAACTGGCCAACCGTACCGAGCCCGGCGGCATCAAGAATCTACCCAAAGGCTTCCAGCTTGAAGGCGCCAATGTGACCTACGAGGGCTTCATCGAGGCTCCGTCAAGTAGTGTCTACCACTTCATCCTCTACTATGCCGGATATATCAAGGTGTATATCGACGGTCAGGAAGTGGTGCCTGAGCGATGGCGTACAGCCTGGAACCCCAACACCTATAAGTTCATGACCCTGCTCGAGAAGGGACGCCGTGCCCAGCTGCGCATCGAGTGGCAGCCCGACGGTGGTGTCAGCTATTGCGGTCTGCGCGTTGCCAAGCAGATTGGCGAAGAGCAGTACATGCTCAGCATATGGAGCGAGATGGCTCGCGATATGGATTACTACTTCATTGCTGGAAAAAATGCCGACGAGGTCATCAGCGGCTACCGTACGCTGACCGGTAAGGCTCCCGTCTATCCCAAATGGGTGCTGGGCTTCTGGCAGAGTCGTGAGCGCTATACCACTGCCGACGAGATTACCGGCACGCTGGCTGAGTTCCGCAAACGCCAGATTCCCTGCGACAACATAGTGCAGGACTGGAACTACTGGAAGGAGGACCAGTGGGGCTCGCATCAGTTCGAAGCCTCCCGTTTTCCCAATCCGCAGGCTATGCTCGACGACGTCCACAAGATGGGTGGCCGCTTCATGATCAGCGTATGGCCGAAGTTCTACTGTAATACCGCCAACTACAAGGAACTCGACAGCAAGGGCTGGATGTACCATCAGGCTGTCACTGACGACATCCACGACTGGGTAGGTCCCGGCTATGTGGGTTCGTTCTACGATGCCTACGATGCCGGCGCCCGCAAGATGTTCTGGCGTCAGATGGACGAAAACCTCTATACCGGCCTGAGCAAGAAAGGTCAATGTTCAATGGTCAATGGTCAATGTTCAATGGTTGACGCCTGGTGGATGGATGCCTCCGAACCCAACGTCCGCGACTGTACCCCCATGTGGTATCGCAAGGCACTCTCCGGACCCACGGCCCTTGGCACCTCGACGGAATACTTCAATGCCTACAGCATCGTCAATGCCGACGCCATCTACAACGGTCAGCGTTCCGTCAATCCCAACCAGCGCGTGTTCTTGCTTACCCGTAGCGGTTTTGCCGGCGAACAGCGCTACAGCACCGCCACGTGGAGCGGTGACATCGGCACCCGTTGGGAGGATATGCGCGCCCAGATGACCGCAGGTCTTAACTACTCCATGTCTGGACTGCCCTTCTGGGGTATGGACCAGGGCGGCTTCTGCGTCGAAAACCGTTATGTGAAGGCCCAGCAGCTGTTCAATCAGAGCGGCCAGGAGAACGAAGACCTGAAGGAGTGGCGCGAGCTGCAGGCCCGTTGGAGCCAGTTCGGCTGCTTCATCCCTCTGTTCCGCGTTCATGGCCAGTGGCCTACCCGTGAAATCTGGAACGTCGCTCCTGAGAACCATCCTGCCTACAAGTCGTTTGTCTATTATGACAAGCTGCGCTACCGCCTCATGCCTTACCTCTATTCCATGGCCGGCTGGGTACACCTCAGCGATTACACCATGATGCGCGCCTTGGCAATGGACTTCAACGGCGACCGTCAGGTATTCGACATCAAGGACCAGTGGATGTTCGGTCCTGCCTTCATGGCCTGTCCCGTCGGCTACTACAAGGCTCGCAACCGCTCCGTCTACTTCCCCAAGGCCAGCGGCTGGTACGACCTCTACACCGGCGAATACATCCAGGGCGGTCAGACCCTCGTGGTCGATGCCCCCTACGAGCAGATGCCCGTCTACGTCCGCGAGGGCAGCATCATCCCCTACGGTCCTGAGATTCAGTACACCGACGAGCGTCCTGCCGACCAGCTGACCATCTATGTCTATGCCGGTCGTAACGGCCAGTTCCAGCTCTATGAGGACGAAGGCACCAACTATAACTACGAGAAGGGCAAGTACACTACCATCGACCTGCGCTATGACGATGCCGCCCGTACCCTGACCATTGGCCAGCGCAAGGGCCAGTTTGCAGGCATGCTGAAGAGCCGTACCTTCCGCGTAGTCTACGTCACTAAGGACGCTCCCCGTGCCCTCGACTTTGAGCCTGCCGACGCCAAGACCGTCTCATACAAGGGTACTCAGGTTGTAGTCAAGCTATAAATGGTCATTTACAACGGAAAGATATGTCAATCGTTAAGCTACAGGGTGAGAGTGAGAAGAGCCGAGGAATCCACTATGAGTTGGACTCCTCTGCTCAGCCCATTGGCGTAGGTGGCATGGGTCAAGTGTTCAAGGGCATCTGTGTCAATGAACACACAGGAGCGACACGGCCTGTGGCTATCAAATTCCTGTTCGACGACTTGCCGCCGCAGGCCATTGAACGTGCTCACCGCGAGGCTTCTATTCAGTTGCGCAACGACAACCTGGTGGAGATGCTTGGCTTCATCGAGATTGCCGACAGAACTTCCTATGGGGAAGTCAAGATGCGTTACCATGTGGTCAGTGAATTGCTGAGCGGTGTGTCGCTGTCTGCTTTGCTTGAAGGAAGAACGACAGACCGTGATGGCGTCAGGGTTCCCTTTGCAGAGCAATTGCTTGCTGACTATCTGAACGACCGTGAGCATTTTGCCTGTACCATGGTCATCAACATTCTTTCCGGACTGATGGCACTGCACGATGCGGGATATATCCATCGCGACATTGACCCGTCGAACATCATGATAACCAGCGACGGCCATATCAAGCTCATCGATTTCGGTATCGCTAAACAAATGAAAGCGCTGACGGAGAGTGATGAGGGACTGACTGTGGCAGGAAAGTTCATGGGCAAGCCGGAATATGCTGCTCCTGAACTGGTGTTAGGCGATGTCAAGCATCAGAACCGTACGACGGACATCTATGCCATGGGTATCCTGTTATATCAGCTTGTTGTGGGACATACCCCGTTTGAGGGACCACGGCATGACATTCTTGAGCAACAGCTGAAGTCAAAACTTCCCCTTCAGGCAATCAAGAATAAAGCCTTGCGCAAAATCATAGCCACAGCTTGTGAGAAGAAGCAGGATTTGCGCTATCAGACTATTTCTGAGATGAGGGTTGCCCTTGAGGCCATTGACCGCAAGCCGAAGGGCTCGCCATTGTCTAAGAAGCCATTGCTTGCTGCCGTTGTCGCTGTTGTCTTGGTGGCGCTTGCAGGCATCCTTTACTTCCAAAGTCAGACACCTGAGCCAGATAAGGTTGTAAGGATGGAAAGTCCAATAGCTCAAGTCCAACAGTCAGCATCAAAGGAAGAAGTTAATTTGTCGTTAGAGGAAGAATCCAAGCCTGCCTCTCAGGAAGCGTCCAATCCTGCCCCTCAGGAAGACAGTAAGCCAGCGCCTCGGGAAGAAACCAAGCCTGTGAAAAAAGAAACGAAGCCTGCGCAAAAAGAAGTTTCTAAGCCTGCGCCTCGGGAAACACCAGCAAAGGTGACATCTTCTAAGGGAGCTTTAGGCTATGCCTCATGGACTGGTAGCATACAGCATGGAAAACCTGTTGGTATTGGAACAATGGTATTTACAGCCTCAAAGTCAATACGTTGCAGTAATGGCAAGACAATTAATGCCCAAGCGGGCGACAAGATAGTCCAAGCAGAGTTCGATGAAGACGGACGGTTATATCTGGGAAAATGGATCAAGACAGATGGACAGACAAGCATTATTACACCGTAACATAGGTATCAGACATGCTGTTGCTGTCTTGTGCCTACTGGTAATACCCTTGAGTGTTACCTGTAGGGACTATCGTACCCAGACCCTGCGAGCCGCTGCCATGAAACTGGGCGTGGAGCATGAGATTGATCTGGCATCATCAGGATCTACTTCAACCATTGTCCTTTCCTCTGGTCAGTCCATCGTTGTGAGAATCAGTGAAGAGGGGGTGGTGGAGCATATCGGTTTACCACTGTTCAGCGACATCATGCGTCAGCAGCAGCCTTTGCCGGTATACGATTGCATAGAATATGCAGCCCTTGACCGTAGTCTGATTCATACGGAGAATGACCTGCTGCTACAGAAGATACAGCTGTTCAAGGGTTCGTGGAAGACCATCAGCACTATCGGGCCGGCTGACGAGTGCAGCATCATGCTCAGGGATGAGAAAGCTTACCAAGTGGTGTGGCAGCGTGACGGTCATGAATTGGTCAACATGGCCATTCCTGTTGACTATGAGTTGCTTTCCCTATCGAGCCGTCGCGAGTTAGAACGGACTTTTGTTCGTGACATTCTGCGCCACCCTGACAAGGTCCAGTCGGACGTTCTTCTGGCGTCTGCGCCACAGCTGGCCAATGCCACCATGTGTCTTAAGATGGTGTTGAGTGATTATAGTCAGCAAACAATCGACATCTCCGTCCGTCAGTGGGTTGCCTACTGCGAACGTCAGGGATGTACACCTTATTATATCAGTGACGACACGGAAGGAACGGTTGCCACGAGTTATCTGCATATGCGCAATCAGGCTATGGGATATCATCACCTGCTGGAACTCAGTTGTCCTGTGGCAGAGCTGGATAATGCCGAACCCAAGCTTCAGGGTAAGGCTCATTTGTTTATTCCCAACATTGACGGCAACAGGATGTATGGCAGCGAAGAAAACCTAAAGGCAAACAGAAAACGGTTCAGATAGTTGGATAGTTTGAAAATAATAAAAAAGTCAATACAATGAGATATTTGATAGCAATACTGACATTCCTCACTTGCATGAACACCCAAGTTCGTGCACAGCAAGCAGTGAGATTCGTTATTACCGACGGATTGAGCGATACACGTCTTAAGAACACCATTGAGGATAATGTGTCGCAATTCCTGACCACCATCAACAGGGCAAGGGAGTACGACGGGAATCTGCAGTTCCGAGGGGTGAGAATCACCGACAATGCCGTACGGTCGTTATCGCTTCTGTGGAATAATCTGCATTTCGTTTGTGAGGATAAGGCCATCTACGAACACTGCAACACCACGGTGAACGGCTATCAGGTGCGCAACATAGCCATTAAGGTGATTCCGGTTATTGACGGCTACGACGGAGACCTCGAACGCCAGCTGACCATCAGTCTGAGCCGTCAGGGCGAGATTACGGGAGCACGTATGGCGATGGCCAACCACGTGTATACTGACATCATCAAGAAAGGTGACGCCGTAGACATGGCACGTCGTGAGGAAATCCTGAAATTCGTGGAAGACTTCCGTAGCCATTACGACGAGAAGGACATTGAAGCCTTGGACAAGGTGTTCAGCGACGAAGCATTGATTATCACGGGAACCGTAGTCATGAAGCGTGACAACAAGGGCGACCAGCCCAAGATGCGTCCGGAGATAGTCTACCGTACACAAAACAAACAGCAATATCTGTCTAGGCTAAAGCAGACCTTCAGAAACAACAAATACATCAAGGTGACGTTCAGCGACCCCGAGGTGGTGAGGTCGAAGAAAAACCCTAATTTCTTTGGCGTTACGCTTCATCAGCACTGGAAGTCAGACAGATACGAAGACGACGGCTACGTGTTCCTGCTGTGGGAATTCTACGACAACGACGAACCGCCCATCATCCATGTGCGTACCTGGCAACCGGACAAGATGGCCGGCGTGCCGACACCCAAGGAGGAAATCATCAACATCCTGGATTTCGAGATTCCGGCAAAGAAAAGAATGACTCAATAATTAATAACTAAAACAATAAGTATGATGAAACAGCGATTTTATTTCTCAGTCATCCTGCTGATGCTGTCATTGACGGCATTTGCACAGCAGATAGAGGTGAAAAGGTTTGGACTGGCCAATCAGTTCATTGCTGCCGCCGACCGTATTAACGACTACGACGGTGACCCGTGTGCCGTCATCAAAATCCAGGGAGCCAAGATCGACAGCGTTTCGGGAGCCTTCGAGGTCAGGAAGTTCGGTGCTGAGGTGTGGGCCTATATGACTGATGGCGACCGCAGACTGACCATCTACAAGCAGGGCTATGAGCCGAAGAGTGTCGTATTCAAGGACTATGGCGTCGACGACGTGAAGGGTAACAAGGTGTACCTGATGACCCTCTTTGCCCCAGAACTCGTCAAACAGAAGCTCTTCGTCGGATTGCACGGTGGCGTGAACTTCTCCACGGCAGGACTCGGAGTAGGTTATGGCAGTGCCAAGTGGGTAACAGGATTCCATATCGGAGCAAGTGTCACCTATAAGTTTACTGACATCTTCGGCGCTTCAACGGGACTGTATTTCGCTACGAGAGGATACAAGTATTCTGACGTGAATATCGTCAACGAAAAGGGTGACTTCCAGTTCCTGGACATTCCCGTGATGGCATTGCTGCATTTCGATCTTTCTGATGCCGTTGCCTTGCAAATCCAGGCCGGTCCCTATTTCAGCGTCAATGTCGGTGGAAAGGTTACGGCAGATTTCCCATGGACCAGCGAGAAATTCTCTGACAAGTATTCTGCTTTCCAAGTAGGTGGTCAGGGGGGCTTTAAAATGATTTTTGCCAAACATTATGCCATCGGTGCTGACTATCAGCATGGCTTTGGTAACTATGAAGGCAAGACCGTCAGTGTGAATGTCGGGTATATTTTCTAAACAAACCATCATGACGATATGAAAACAACATCTCTTCTGAAAGTGCTGACAGGACTGTTGGCAGTCCTCCTTTTAGCAAACTGTGGCGATGACTCCTCAGGTGAGGGGCCGACATTGACCGTCTCGCCAGGAGCCATTGTCCTTGACGATAGCGGCAGGGGAACCCTGACCGTCAATTCCAACACCCAATGGACCGTCAGGTCTGCCGACTCGTGGCTGAACTGCTCACCGGGCGGAGCCACTGGCGGTTCTCAGGTGACTCTTACGGCATCCATCAACAATACGGGCAGTGACCGCTCGACAGTCCTGACCTTTACGGACAAATCGAATACGAAGACCGTATCCGTCACTGTCACACAGAAACCTGCAGGAAGCCCGGAACCAGAACCTGAAGCTTCACTGACCGTTAGTCCGACAACTCTGAGCTTCACTGCTGACGGTGGAAGCAATAAGTTTACCATCACGTCGAATGTATCCTGGATGGTGACCACAAGTGAGACTTGGTGTACTGTCAGTCCGACATCAGGCACAGGCAATAATGACAATGTCAAGGTGACTGTTTCAGCCAATTCCACCACTACCAGCCGTAGTGCTACCATTACGATAACTGGAGGTTCTATCACAAGGACGATTCAGGTCACTCAGGATGCAAAAGGCTATACGCTGTCGGTTAGTCCGACGTCCCTGTCGTTTGCTGCGGCAGGCGAGACAAAGAATGTCACCGTGTCATCCAACGACTCTTGGACGGTAACGTCTGACCAGACATGGTGTACAGTGTCGCCATCATCTGGCAGTAACGACGGAACGGTGAAAGTAACGGCCGCTGCCAACAGCTCGTCAACCAGCCGCACTGCAACTGTTACTATCAAGGGACAGAATAGTGGTAGCAAAACGGTAAGCGTTACGCAGGAAGCAGGATCGTCAAAGCCATCGTCAATAATGGTGTTGGGAGAATTCTTAGAGAAACCTTTCGGCTATGTGGAAGGTGTGAATCTAAAGACAGACTCGTATATGAGCCTTAGGAATAAGTTAGCCGCCATGTTCACTTTAAGAGATGACTCAAGTGATCCAACACATGTTGAGAGCCTGTCTATTTACTCAGATGACAATGAAATACTGAAGGACTATACATATTGGGGTGTTCCATGCACTTACCTATATGTTGGCGATACTATGAGATATTATTCTTTTAGAATAACAAAAGACAAACTCTCAGATCCCTATCCTACTTTTAAGAGAATTGTGCAAGACTTCAACAATCTGGGCTTTTCAATGACTTACGAGATTGTTACCGAAGGTAGTACTATAGCTAAAAGTAATATGGTTAACGATAGTCAAGCCAGATATTGGTTTGCACTCTTTGATTATACTAACAATTATACTTTTGCTATCTATATATACCCCCAATGAGCACAATGGGTCACAGACCATTTGTGCTAAGGGATAGTTTAGTGTAACGTTAACTGTCTGCCATCAATGCATCTTTGACGTAGCAAGCAGGGAGTTTATACGTAGCAAGCAGGGTTGAAACACGTAGCAGGCAGGGCTGAAGCACGTATCAAACAGGGTCGAAGTACGTAGCAGGCAGGGACTTTGCACGTAGCAAGCTACCGTTTGCGTACGCCCGAACAACCGTTTGCGTACGCCCAAACGACCGTGCGCCTATACCCAAAAGCAGAGAATCGATTTTGGTGGTATTACTCCTTATGAAGCATTTCCAAACGTACGGGACCTATTAGGCCGGAGGGGGTGAGTGTACCCATGTTCTGCGTGAGGCTTTTGACACCATAGAAGGCTACAGGTGTAAAGCTGTGACCCTCTACGTCGGGCTGACCATCACCGATGATGCGGTTCACCCAGGTATTCACAACCTTCACCTCGATGGTGTTTTTACCGGGTTTCAATTTACCTTCGAAGTTCACTTTGTACGGGGCTTTCCACAGGAAGTCCACATGTTCGCCATTGATGAAGATGTCGGCCATCTGTCCCACTGCGCCCAAATCGATAGACAGACCTGCGGGGAGATCTTTCTTGGGAAGGGTGAAGGTGTTCTGATAGGTGGCGGTGCCTGAGAAATACTTCACATCGGGTTCGTCAGACTCCGTCAGGGAGGAGAGCGTCTGCCATGTGCGGATGCCTTTGGGAGCGTCCTGACCTTCGAAGGAAACCGTCCACGGACCATTGAAAGCAACTTCGCCAGCAGGCTTCAGGGGCGCGGGTTCTGCTATAGGCGCGGCGGCAGGATCGGCCACGATGAACAGGGCGTCATCAGCTCCCAAATGCAACTTGCCATTATGCAGCACACCATAAACGGGCTTGCCGTTGACGGGATTCATGACGGTGAGGGTGCCCTTGGCGTCGCGGAGCACGATGTCCGTATCCACTTCCTTGCCGCTGAAGTTGCGCACCCAGTAGATGTTGCGGTTGCCGTCCACACGGTGTACGAAGCGTATGCCAGGAACGGAGCTTTGGAAGTCGGGCGCCACGCCGGAGTGCTTTAAGCCATCGGCCACGCTGCCAGTCCAGACATTGCTGCGGTTGGTATGCCAGATGTCGGCTTTTAGTTGTTCGAACTCCTTGGCATTGTCACAGCGCCCAGCCATACTCACAGGCTCCTTGCCAATGAGGAATACGCCCTCAGAGACCAATTGATGCAGTTTCCGAAGTACTTCTATGCTCATATTCTGCGCGTGTTCACCCAGAGCGATGACCTTGTAATCCTTAGCCGATATGCAATTGAGCAGGGCATGTGGACTACAGAAATCATAGTTATAGGTGTCAGGGACATCGGGCAGGGCTTTGCCGTATGCTGAGGCAATGTTGGTGTCCTCGCCATAGAACCATAGCACATCGGCCACATTGCGACCGGCCTGCAGATAGTAGCTGCTGCGGGCCAAGTAATCTAACCAGTATTTGGCATATTCCGCCCACGTCTCATGGCGACTGAACCACTGGCCAAAGATCAAGAGACCCAGACCGGGACGGAAGTCGTCGGAGGGCTGGTGGGCACTCTCATGGATGAAGAAACGGTTAAGACCGCTCATCAGGGCCACGTCGGCCACCTCCTTCAAGTTGCCGGGATACCAGGTGTAGGCACCGCCCAGCATGCCGTTGGTAGTAAAGCTCTCGCCAGCCACGATGTTCTGTCCGTAGATATGCGCCGTTGATGCCGACTCACGGATATCGGCCTGATAGGCGACGCTTTCCGCTGCATCTACCGTCCAGATGGCAGCCATCGGTACGGTGGCAGAGCGCTTGGGATCCATGCCGTCGCCCACGAAGGTGCGGGCGTTCTCATGACTTTCCGTATAGCGGCCCTTCATCCCGTATTCGTGGAGGATGTCGTTCACACGGTCGTAGTTGGCGGCAAAGAGTTCGCCGATGGTTTCGCGCCAGTCGAAGAGGAAGTCTTCGGTGGCCTTGGAAGAGCCGATAATCTCTCCGGTGAGGGCGGGTAGCCATAGTCTTAGGTCATAGCCTCTGGCCATCTTGAAGGCCTGTTCCATCTTGGGTGTCCACGTCATGTGCTGGGCTTCATAGCTGTCAATCATCAGATACTGGATGCCGCGTGCTCCTAACAGACCGTTGGCAGCATCCTTATACATATCTAAATAAGTATGGAAATAGCGGTTCCACGCATCCGCATCCAGTTTGTCCACCTCCAGACCGGTGGCTTCAGGCGGAGCGGGGTGGTTCTGCTTGCCCGTGAGGGAAGCACCGAAGCGGTAGATGCGCCATTTGCCGGCAGGGGCTTTCCACGTCAGGACACCATCCTTCACCTTGTCGGTCAGGTCAATGGTCTCCTGCACTGGGGCTTCCGTGGTCGGTGTGGGAAGCTGTAGCAGGTCTCCGGGGGAGGCGAAGCCGGCCTTCTCCTCGGCGTGGTTCACCTTATACACTGTATTCAGTTTCCACTCGTGGATGGGGGTACCGGTGGGAATCACCACCTGAGCACCATAGTAGATTAGGCTGTAGTCCGGCTGCGGATTGATTACCTTCAGACGGAAGTGCTTGGCGGTAGTTTCGGGGATGTCCACGGTAATCTGTGTCAGATTGGAAGAAGGCACACGAATCACCTCCGTCCACGTGTTGCCGTCCTGACTGCACAGCAGCGTGTTGTCGTAGGTACGATCAGGGTCGAACTGTCCCTGCTCCTGTCCGCCCACCAAGGTGAAGGAACGGATGGTCACGGCCTGCGGGAAGTTGTACTGTATCCAGGCGTGGGTGCCTTCTTTGTTGAGCGCCAGTTCAGGGCCGTCATTAATGTCGCCGTTGGTGAGCTGCTCCACAGTGAAGTCTCCACCACTGGAAGTGATGGTAGCACCAAGTTCCTGCATACTCTTTTCTGCCTCCGGCACCCTTACTGCCACCACAGCAATGTCCTGATACCACTGGGGCATCTTTTCAAACACGGGCGCATAAATGCCGGCGCTTACGTTCTGGAAGCGGCCGATGGTCTTGTACGGCTCGGGTAGCGTCAGCGTCTGACTCTTGCCGTTACCTTTTACTTCTAATGTGCGCCATGTAAGTTTCTTCATCGCATCAGCAGGCACCACCCAAGGGCCACCGGTGCTGCTCCAGCCAGGAGCAGAGGCAATGCCAACCTCCATGCCCAACGAATCCGCCAGATGAATGGCGTAGGCGAAGTTCTCCTTCCACGCATCACTCAGATACGGAGTCTGTGGCACCACTGGCGGCAAACCCTGCATCATCGAACCACCGGCGTCAAACTGGTGGAATCCGGCAATGCCGATACGGTTCATCCATTCCAAGTCCTTGCGGATACCGTCTTTGGACGTGTTACCATTAATCCAGTGCCACCACACATAAGGGTGAGCCTCTTTGGGCGGATTTGTAAAACGCTGGTCTTGTGAATTTGCAGTGACGCAAAGGAATGCACAAATAATAGTTGCTAATAGGCCTTGATAACGATTCATAGGTTTCATGCGCTTTAAGTTAATGATAGTTGCAAAGATAGTAATAATTCTGCAATTATCCATCATTTTAATCAGAAATCTTTCTCATTTAATAAAAATGGTTTGATTTCGCTGCTCAAAAATTTTCTGTTATGTTGAGGACATAGCACAGCTGTAAGTTATTACCCGGAAATATATTTTGGAAAGAAATGACCAGAAATTATCCAGAAATTATTCTTGTGTACGGACTTTCATGCCAGTAAAGTAGGACTTTCATGCCAGTAAACTCGGACTTTACTCCGAGGAAAGTCAGAGGAAAATGCGGCAATGCGGCAATGCGGCGTTTAAATTCTATAGATTTATTAAAAAAGTAAATGTATTAATTATTATTACATTTTTATTTTTATTATTACTCTATGAAATCAATTGCCGCATTGCCGCAATTGCCGCATCAAATTTTCTGTTAGAGAATTTTTTCACGACTCATCATTGCAAAAACAAGCTTTTCTTTGATTTCGCTGCTCAAAAATTTGGTTTTCTCAATATTAATTCGTACTTTTGCTGCGTCGTTTAAGTGAAAACGACAAGAAAAAGACATTTTAACGCTCTAATTCCAGACCGAATCACCACCTCGAAATGGATTGTTGAGCTAACAAGTATATTGGAGTACGCACCCCAAAGTGCGGACTTCCCATAGTACTTGTTGGGTTTGTGGTGAACCTGGTCTGGATATGGTCGGGTTCGCACTTCTTTTTTATATATAAGGTTAGTACGGACTTTCGGATTGGAAACCTTTTAGTTATTAACTTTATAAAACAAAACAATTATGAAAAGAACTACTTTATTAAAAACAATGTTCCTGCTATGCGCCCTCGTAGCAGGCAGTTCGAGTGTGTGGGCAGTAACTAAGCCTTGGTCTGGAGACGACCCCTCAACGACCTTAAATTTACAGACGATTACTTCATCTACTATGGGTACATGGAATGGTACTACTTCATGGTACCTTGATGATGATTACCTAATTGTATCTGGTTATGAATCCTATAAGAGTGTTAGTAATCAAACTTGGATTACCCAAGCGTCAGTAGGTTCAAATCAAGACACATGGGATGCCTCTGCTCCATTTAAAGGTTCAAGTTATTATACTAATAAGTATTATGCCACTATACAAGCAGGTCGCTATCTATTGTATAAGGTGACAAATTTAAAATCATTAAAAGTTTACGGAAAGAATAATTCCACGAGTAAGTATTTGGATATTTTTATATATACAAAAACAGGCAATGATTATACACAAGTAGAGGAAATAAAGTACACTGCTGATAATAACGTGCATATTTGGTCGAGTACTGAAACATTATCAGCATCGGAAACATATTACATATATATAAAAGGCGTTGGAAGTAGTAATAGCCGTGTATTTGAAGTGGCTTTTGAGAGGAATTCTTCTTCTGATCCATCTTCAGCGGTCGCTTTTGACGACACCACACCCTCTATCTCGTTTCCCAACCAGACAACATATTCACAAACAGCAACTACAGCAACTGGTTATACTGGTACAGTAATTTATACTATAACTGATAATACCGCTGGTGCAACGATTGAAGGAAGTACAGTAACAGTAAAACAGGAAGGAAGCGTTACAGTAAAGGCTACTGCTCCTGCTGTGTCAGGTTGGGCAAAATCGGAAGCAACTTATACATTGACTGTTACAGATACACGTAGCGACAATGGATTGAGTTACGCTACTGCAACACAGTCGGTTGCGGTAGGTAGCACATTGAGTGCACCAACATTAACAAATCCCAATGGACTTGCCGTCACCTTTGCAAGTGACGATACTGGTATTGCAACGGTTGATGCCAGTGGCAATGTAACTGGTGTGGCTATTGGTTCCACAACTATTACTGCAACATTTGCTGGTGATGAAACGTATAAGGCTGGTAGTGCTTCTTATACCATTAATGTAACAAGAGGTAAAGAATTAGGCGAGTTGTTATATGAGAGTGTCAGTACATATACTAATACCAATGATGGTACAACAGCACTAACTGCATCCAATACATACTTAGACTCTGACCGGTGGTCTTCTTTCTCATATGTGTATCCTGGCAAAAAGATATCAGGAGATTCTGATGGCCACTTGAAGTTTGGTAATAAAGATAATGCTGGTACTGCTGTAACAAAATCATTAGCTTTAAACGGCAATGCAACTCTAACATATAAAGTGCAACGTTATGACTCCAGCAATACTGGCAACTTGAAAATTACAGTATCTGGTGCGACCGCTTCAGGAGACGTTGATGTCACGGGTACTGCCAATTGGGTAGAAAAGACGGTAACCATTACAGGCGGAAAAGGTAATGTCATAATTACTTTTGCAACTACTTCCAGCAACAATCGCATTCGTGTAGATGATATTTTACTTATACAAACAACAGCAGTTGCTACTATTTCTGATGCCAAATATGCGACATTCCATAATGGTTGTCCGACAGACTTCAGCAATACTGGCATTACAGCCTATACAGCTACTGACAACGAGACTTCTGTAAAACTGAACGAGATTGCTAATGGCCAGGTACCTGCCAATACTCCTGTAGTGCTGTATAAGGAAGGTGCTGACGGCACGGCCATCAATGTTCCTGTTATTGCTTCAGCTAATGCTGTTGGAGATAACGATTTGCACGTGTCCGACGGCACAACGGCGACAGCAGATCAGGATATCTATGTGCTTTCGAAGAAAAACAATGTTGTCGGTTTCTACAAGTGGGGTGGGGATGTTTCGCTATCTGCCGGCAAGATCTATCTGAAGAAAATAACTACTGGCTCACCCGAATTCTTGGGCTTTGGCGATGCCACTGCTATTGAGAAGATTGCTAACAGCGAAGAGCCAGCAGCTAATGGCCAGTATTACAACCTCAATGGTCAGCGCGTGGCTCAGCCCACTAAGGGTCTCTACATTGTGAATGGTAAGAAGATCATAGTGAAATAATTCATGATTAATTCATGTTCAATTAATGGCAATTTCTGTTTAAAGAAAAAAGCTTAGTTAAGATTATTTATGTTTAAAAACAAAGAAGATATGAAAAAGCAATATATACAGCCCTCTATAGAGGTGCACAAGATTCAAACTATGGGTATGTTGGCAGCATCTAGCCTGTCAAAAAATAGCGACACAGTTACAAATGAAAGTGATGTCCTTGCTCGTGGTCTCGATTGGGACGACGAGGACGAAGAAGACTGGTAAATAACTCTCACCGCTCAGAGGGGACAGCCTCTCTGGGCGGTGATTAAAAGTACACAAAAAGAACCGTCCCCTTTGTGTACTCGAAGCAAATAAATCGATTCATACTACAATGTGGATTGACTCGTTTTACAAAGCAAATTCACTGAATTTGGTCACCAATTTCACTGAATTTGGATTTGAATCAAAAAGCTTATCTGTTATAAGGCAGTATCTTAAACGATATAGAAAAGCCTAAAACAGATGTAAGATGAAGAAAGATTATGAAATGAGATATTAACGTTTAGGCCGATGACAATGCACCGTGAGGTGCAAGGCTTGTTAAAGGTAAATTATTGATTTAAGTAAAAATCAATCCCGGGCCAACAAAAGCACGGCACCGCGAGGTGCGCAGGGCCCATTTTCATAATGAATTTTATAGTTAGAAGGGCCTCTTGGCCTGCGATGGGTCGAGGGGCTTTGTTTTTAAAGACAGATTAACATATTAACATAGAAAGAGACAGATTAACGGGAAAAAGACAGATTAACATATTAACAAGATATTTATAACGAGAACAAGATAGATTAACAAAATAACAATATGTTAATATGTTACTATGTCTAAAATATAAGTTATCATGTTATTATGTCTGAAA